>Ga0214919_10006087_pt1 | contig 16744 bp, 19 predicted proteins | sample LL1503_MetaG_FD_177994 | JGI IMG/M metagenome (GOLD analysis project Ga0214919, IMG submission 177994) | Freshwater microbial communities from Lake Lanier, Atlanta, Georgia, United States - LL-1503 | ecosystem: Environmental > Aquatic > Freshwater > Lake | place: USA: Georgia | collected... | reverse complement strand
ACAAGATTAATCCAAAATGGAAACATTACATTTGGACGAATCAACCTGAAATAATGCCCAAAGAATTTGAGATGATTCCTAATCTTGAAATCAGGAATATAGAGGAATTCAAGAACCACTTCCTCTATAAAGAACTGTCGTCTCTTATTTACGCAACCAATTTCAGCAAAAGATATTTCGCTGCCTCTTCTGATATTGCAAGACTAATGATAGTAGAAAAATTTGGTGGCATCTATATGGATCTTGATTATGAAATTTATGAATATAAAACGTTGATGCAGTTGATTCGCAGCAATAATTTTGTTAGCGGAGCGATAGTTGAATCTGTAAATTTCTACGAGGTAAATAGCTCTTTTTTTGCGGCGAAACCAGGTCACACAATAATATCTACCGCTTTGTCTTTATCATATAGAAATCTTACCTCTACAAGTTTACCAAATTATATTAACTTTCCTTGTTCTAAATTCCATTCTGGTATTGTAACTACTATGGTACCTTTAACCGTGGGGATATATAAAGCTCTAGATATCAAAACAGATATTCTTCTTCCTATAAGATTCATCTTTAATATTTATAAGCCAGAATTACCCTACACAGCTATAGTGTCAAAAGAAATATATCAGCTGAAATACCAAGAAAAGCCGATTGGTAATGATCGGTTCTCAGGATCATGGCACCAAAAATCATATATGGAAGATGAGCCTTGTCTTAAGAACTTTAAAAATGAGTTGCTGGAGCTAATGGCAGATAATAAATAATTTAGTCAGTACAAGGATTCTTTGTATAGATTAGAAAGTAAGTGTACAATTGATACATGCTTTTTAATCTATATAATAGAGATGAAGAAATGATTAAATTTCACCGAGTATATAAATGAAGTTTTTTATAGATACTGCGAACATTGAAGAATTAATAGCTATTACTGCGACTGGTTTGGTTGATGGGGTCACCACTAATCCATCATTAATTGCTGCTAGCGGCCGTGATCATCATACTGTACTTGCTGATATTTGTCGTATTATTAAGGGCCCCGTTAGTGCTGAAGTCATCGCGCTTGATGAGAAAACTATGTATAAAGAGGCGATGCAGCTGGTTGAAATAGCTGATAATATCGTAATTAAATTGCCCGTTACTACTGATGGAATTATTTGCTGCAGCAAACTTGCCCAGCAAAATATCAAAACTAATCTAACTCTTTGCTTCTCAGCAACCCAGGCCTTAATTGCCGCTAAAGCGGGAGCTACTTATATATCACCTTTTATAGGGCGACTAGATGATATTGGTGAAAGGGGCATGAGCTTGGTTGAGAATATTTGCCAGATTTATAAAAATTACAATTTTCCAACACAAGTGCTAGCTGCATCAATTAGATCAGTGGAGCATGTAGAGCAAGCGGCAATGGCTGGCGCTCATGTGGCAACCATTCCACCAAAGCTTTTCACCGCCCTTCTCCATCACCCGCTGACTGATAAAGGCCTTGAAATATTCTTAAAAGATTGGAACAAGCATAATACTTAGGAATAAAATCATGAAGCCGTTTGGCAGTGATCGTTTTTCAGGCTCATGGAACAAAGAATCGGATTGGAATGATGACCTTGTCTTAAATACTTCAAAACTAAAGCTACTGACTTTACTGGAAGCTAATAAATAAAAAATTTATAAATAGCATAAAAAATCAAAGAGTATACTTGAAGATTTTCAGGATTAGTTTAATCTGAGTTATATGCGCATAAACTTAAATAGGAATTGTCTATGTTCTCTAAATTTCTTGGCTATTTATCTTCTGATATGGCAATTGATCTTGGTACCGCTAATACTTTAGTTTACGTGAAGGACAAAGGAGTTGCACTGAATGAACCTTCAGTTGTTGCGCTAATCAAGGAAAATGGGACATACCGTCCTTATGCATTTGGCCATGACGCCAAAATGATGCTAGGTCGCACACCTGAGCAAATAAAAGCAATCAGACCATTAAAAGACGGCGTAATTGCTGACTTTAAAGGCGCCGAAGAAATGATTAAGCACTTTATCAGAACAGTGCATAATCGTAGAACATTTACCGGCCCATTAATTATAGTATGTGTTCCTTCTGGATCAACTGCAGTTGAGCGAAGAGCAATTCAAGAAGCCGCCGAAAGCGCAGGAGCAAGAGATGTCTTCCTAATTGAAGAACCTATGGCTGCTGCAATTGGCGCTGGTCTACCAGTAACTGAGCCCACTGGCTCCATGGTAGTCGATATTGGTGGTGGCACTACAGAAGTTGCAGTTCTATCGCTTGGTGGCATAGTATTTGCCCGCTCAGTAAGAGTTGGTGGCGATAAAATGGATGAGGCAATCATCTCTTATATCAGGAGAAATTATAATATTCTGATTGGCGAAACCAGTGCTGAAAAAATCAAAAAACAAATTGGATCAGCTTGCCCACCTGCTGATAAGGTTGGTGAAACCATTGAAATAAAAGGCAGAGATCTAATTGAAGGCATTCCAAAAGAAATGATTCTCTCTGAGTATCAAATTTCAGAAAGCTTGATTGACCCTATTAGCCAAATTATTGAAGCCGTTAAAGTGGTTCTAGAATGTGTCCCACCAGAGCTTTCATCAGATATAGTTGATAAAGGCATTGTACTAACTGGTGGAGGAGCCCTGCTCAGAAATCTTGATTATGTACTCAGAGAATCCACTAAGTTGCCGGTATTCGTGGCTGAAGATCCACTTACCTGCGTTGCAAGAGGATGTGGCATTGTGCTTGAGCAACTAGAGCGCTTTAAACATGTATTATTTAAGCAGGATTAATTCAACTCAAAAATGTTCAGGTATATAGTCCTTCATTTTCAGAAATTTATAAAAAAAAGAAGGACCTTGCTTGGTTTAACACTTCTGGGAATCATCTTACTTGCAGGCTTATCAATTAGCTTACACCGGGAGAATAGCAAATTAGGCCAGAGCATTCAAAACTATATTGTTTTAATTGCATCTCCATTTGAGAAGGGATTGAGTAAAGCATTTAGCTTCTGTAATCAGCAAATTGAAGACTTCAACGAGCTAATTAGCGCTAAAAAAGAACTCGATTCTTTAAAGGAAAAGGTAGTAAAGCTTAAAGAATATTGCCTTGAGGCTAAAATTCTAAAGCAAGAAAATATCAACCTAAAAAAGAAATTAGCTTACATAGCCAACAAGCCTATTAACTTTAAAACAGCTAAGCTACTTGCCAATGTTTACAATAATTCCCTAAGAGAAGCATTCATCAACGCTGGCACCCGTGAGGGCATTAAAGAGAATAACTTGATATTTAATGAAGATGGCGCAATTGGTCGAGTACTCAGCGTAGGGGAACATAGCTCTAAAATTTTGCTTCTCAATGATATGAGATCTTATATACCAGCAAAATCTATTATCAATGATAATAAGATGATCATCTCTGGGATGGGTGGAAACTTACTAGAGATTAAATTCATCTCTGAAAATAAAAAAATTGAAATTGGGGAGGTTTTATTGACTTCTAGTGAGGCAAATCTCGTACCTGATAATATTCCTATTGGCAAAGTTATCGGGTCTGATGGCGAAAAATATTTTGTTCAAACTTTTGCGGACTTAAACAATTTTGATATAGTTTTTATTTACCTCGATGAATAAGAAAATCATACTTTTAATGGGTCCAACGGCTTCTGGCAAGACCGACTTAGCTATAAAGATCGCTCAATCTGGTAATTACGAAATTATCAATGGTGATGCGATGCAAATCTACCAAGAAATTCCTATCATCACTGCTCAGCCGACAATAGAGGAAAAATCTTCTATTGCTCATCATTTATTTGGCTATAAGCTAGGTGATGAGGCTTGCTCCGTTGCTAATTGGCTCGTGGATGCTCAAAGTAAAATTGAAGAAGTTTTGAGCAGAAATAATATTCCGATCATAGTTGGAGGAAGCGGCCTATATTTCAAAGCACTCACCGATGGCATATCTAATATTCCAACCATTGATTTGGCAATTAGAGAAGAAACCAGAAATTTGTTTGACCTGATTGGTAGAGATGCCTTTTATCAAGAGCTACTTATTTTAGACCCATCAATAGCTGAAAAAATTAAATCAGGCGATAGTCAAAGAATGATTCGTGCCTTCGAAGTTATGAAGCAAACTGGGCGATCAATTTCCGATTGGCAACAACAAACCAAAAGCTTTAGTCCTTTTCAATTTTTGCAAATCCAGCTAGATATTCCAAGGCCAGTTTTACATGCGAAAATCAATAAAAGATTTATTTTAATGGCAGAGGGTGGAGCGATTGATGAAGCTCGCTATATTATGAATAAATATGATGGCCAGAAGCTTTCAATTAACAAGGCTCACGGCATACCAGAGCTCATCAATTATTTAAAAGGTGTCTGCACTCTTGAACAAGCCATTGAAAGAGCGCAAATTATCACTCGTCAATATGCCAAGAGGCAAGTAACATGGCTTCGCAATCAAACCAATCACTTAATGAAAACTCGCTATATAGGCCATACAGACTTTAAAGCAGTGGCAAGTGATGTTGATAAATTTATCGACCGAAGTTAGATTATTTCATCATAGAATCATATCACGAAACTAAAAACAGAAACGAAAATATAATTGATAAGATTCAAACTTAAGCTCTCCTTGTTTAAGACCTATTTACAAATGCACATTTTCACTTGAGCGTGATCTGCAATTTGTCAATTCAATGAGGAGAAGAATATGGCAAACATAAGAGCTAGTTTCAAATATCTACCAGGCTTGATAGTTAGTGCAATTTTAACTGGATATTTTCAAGCAAAGAACTATGAGTGCTTAACAACTTCACTTATCAAAGGGCCTACATTTACCTCCAATAATTGCTTGGAAGATGTAGCTAATGAACCGGGCTGTTATAAGTAGCGGCTGTTGCTGCTCTCAACCTTCAATCATCTGCATTTAATGGAGGAGTAGCTGAGAAATATACACAAGTATCAGAAGAAATACTAGGTGTTGTGGTTTGCGCCTCTAGTCATGCAGCTGGTATAGTGCTTACAGCAGGCAATGGTGAGGGTAAAGAAAGTGATTTTGTATAATTATTGTTAATGAAATAGACACTTCCATGAATAAAAGATATTCGATGACCCTCAGGAAAATTATATTCCACCGGCAGCCATTGATCTGTTAAATGGTAGAATTTATTCCGCCAAATAAATTCATCATATTCAGCCTGCGGAATAAAATAATTTTCTTGATCTATAGGAAAGAAAAACAAACCATCATGACAAAGATTGGCCAATATTTGTAGCTTTTCTCTAGCCTTAGCTCGACTATTTTGATCAGCTAGCATAGTTGTGCCATCCATTCCATAATGATAAAATGATACTTCTGTATTTTTAAGATGCACAGAATCATAAGCAAATTTAGCATAAGGAAGCAAGCTAGCTGACTTATCAAATTTTATATAATCCCCTGGGATAGATTCAATAATAACTTGATCATACCCTTGATTTAGTGCGTAGCCCCTCAAAGCATCAGCAGCAAATGAGCTATAATCAGCGAATAAATCATTTACATGAAATATTATCAATGGACCCTTCGTTGCAATTAATTGCTCCAATGTTTGAAAAAGAACTCGAAACTGAATATCTTTATTACAAGTAAAATTATTGTACTCAGGAACATCATTAATAAAATTTGTTTGAGCAGAAACATATGTTAGCTCCATCAAAACAGTCATTCTTAATGATTTTTTTGGTATGACCATCCTCACCATAATTGCCAGCTCCAAGCTCTAGATGAGCCCAATAATTGCTATAGATATCATCTGAAAAATTAGGGTGATTATAAAAGGGATTGCGACAAATAAAATTATCATTTTAATCAGAAGCAAACGAATCTTCACCTAGAAACCGAACCTCGTCGCCTGACATTTATACCCGTATTTTATCCTGAATAGACTTCATTGCAAGTTGCAACTGCTCTTCGATCAATGTTTTATCCATCATTTGCTCTATGTAGTTTCCAGCAACTATAATCGCTGAATTAACACTTTCAACTCTAAGCTTTTCCAAAGCCTTTCTTTCATCAGCAGATATTTTTTCTACTAATTGTTTTGTTTTCTGACTGATATATTGAGTAATTTCCTTTTCGAAAGTTTTCTTCAAGAGATCAATTTCTCTTTCTGTATTACGAGCAATTAATTCCAGTTCTTGATCAATAGTGTCATATTTAGCTTTAATTTGCTCAAGACTCAAGCCCACCTCATCAATGAGCTTGTTCATCTCTTCCACATCATTTTTGATTTTTGCTGCTCTTTTATCAAGAGAACCGAGGATAAGCTTCTTAACTGGTCTATAGACCAATATCAGAAACAGCACAAAAGAAACTGCTTGCCAAAACTCAGCTGTAATTAACACACTATTCATCTCGCTGGCACCTCTCTTTTAACTGATAGGATTTTTGATCTTATTTGATCAACATCATCCGGCTTTACTCCGATCATTTCATTTACAATCCGCTGCACAGATTCAACAGAAAAATCAAGCAATAGCTTTTCAGATTTTCTTCTAAACTCAATAATCCTTTTTTCAGCCTCTTTTATCAATAATGCCGACTCCTTGTCTCTATTTTCTCTCTTTAATTGCGTTTGCCTGCCAAGCTCCTCAAGAGCTTTAGACAAATGAATTGTTGAGGTTTTATAAGCATGATTTAATTTGGCATTATATTCAGATTCAAATTTCATAGCTTCATTCTTAAGCTTTTCAGCTCTTCTAAGCGAACCAGAGATCCTCTTTTCCCTCTCATCTAATATTCCGTACATTCTAGGCGCAACGTAATATCTAATAAAACAGAAGAGCAGAATAAAGCTCATCAGTAACCAAAATAGCTCTGATATAAAAAACTGTGAATCGAGTTGAGGCATTTTTTATCCAAACATTAAGATAAAGCAAATCACTAGCGCAAATAAGCCCATCGCTTCTGAAAGACCCGCACCAATAATTGCATATTTAAAAATCTTACCTTCAGCAGAAGGATTTCTTGCTATAGCATTAACTGTAGATGAAAATATATTACCCACACCAATTGCTGCTCCGAAAAGCCCGAAAGCCATAAGCCCAATTGCTATATATTTCATTGACGCTGCATCCATTTTATAAACTCCTAATTAAATTAAACAAAACTAATAACTCCAAAACCACTAATCTAGTGCATATTCACCGCATCGCTGAGATATACGCAGATCAAGATAGTAAAGATATATGCTTGTAGCACTGCTACGAAAACTTCAAAACCTATCATCAAAGAAATAATAGGTATTGGTACCCAGCCAGAAACTAAACCCATCATTACCACGAAACCAGCTAGCACCTTAAGCAAGACATGGCCCGCCATCATGTTAGCAGCCAAACGTACAGAAAGGCTAAATGGTCTAGCTAAGTAAGTAAAAACTTCAATAAATATCATCATCGGAGCCATAATTAAAGGGACTCCTGAAGGCAGAAAAAATCCGAAGAATGCAAAACCATTCCGAGCGAAGGCAATGATATTTACTATCAAGAAAATAGACATGCCAAGAGCAAAAGTGACCACTATATGACTAGTTACCGTGAATGAATAAGGCAACATTCCAAGCAAGTTACATAATAAAACAAACATAAAAGTAGTGAAAATCAGCGGGAAATATCTTCTACCTTCACTACCAACAAATTCTTTTAATAAATTGGAGATAAATTCGAACAAGACCTCACCTGTGCTTTGGATCCTCGAAGGAATTACTGCTGGCTTTCTTAAAGCAAGCACGAATAAAAGACACACGAACAATACAGCAAGCATCATAAATAAAGAGGAATTGGTAAAGCTAATATCAAACCCCGCTAATTCCAAAGGAATGAGAGTTTTGATTTTAAATTGTTCGAGTGGATTACTCATTTTCTTTCAATACTTCCCTACTTAAGAGCCGGTATACATTTATAAACCCGACACAAAATCCCGCAATCATGAATATTATAAGGAATATATATTTAGTTGCAAATATATAATCCAAAAAGTACCCAAAGACTGATGTAACAAATACACTAGAAAAAAATTCTGCACAAGTAGCAATAATTATATTTTCTTTCTTTTTTGTTTTACTCAATATTTTTTTATTAAGTCTTTCTATTTTTTCATTGATATTTTTAATATTACTCATAATTTTTTTATTTATTTTCTAAAATATTACGACGTTTTTTATATTGCACAATAATTCTGCATTTATGGCAATAAAATTTGATCATGTTTGCTGCATCCATATACTCAGGGCTCCCATCCAAATTTCTAAGACGAAGCAACTTAGGAGATAAAACTCACCGCGATGTCTGAGCTTTACTCACCAAACTATCCAGCTTCTCCAAGGTAATCCCATCTGTAATTAATTTACCATTAAAGAAAAATGAGGGAGTGGCCTTCATCCCTAGTTTTTTACTCGCGTCCATTGTTTGCTGGGTTAGCATTTGACTATTCTCACTATTAGCCAAGCATTGATTTATTTGCTCAGCAGACATTCCAGATAGCTTAGCAATATTTTTAAGGACCTCTAGATAATTCTTGCCAGTGACCCATACTTCCTGCTTCGCAAGTAAGATAGTAAGAAATTTGGTATAATCATCTAAATTTTGTTTCTTACACTCAAGTAACAATCCGCCAGCCATCGACCGTTGATCAGTTATAAATAAGCGCTTCACCCATTTCACTTTACCACTATCAATAAATTGATTTTTAATGGCGGGGTATAATTTTTCATAAAAAAGCGCGCAATGAAAACAAGTGAGCGAGAAATATTCCACTACAACATTCGGAGCATTCCGATCACCAAACACTACATCTTTTTTTGTTATTTCAAGATATTTAGCATTTTCGCTAGTAATCTCTAGTGCCAAAACTGAAAAAGAAAATAATGTTAAAATAGCTGATAATATAGCTGGCCTAAGTTTGCGTAAAATATTTGGCCTTTTACACAAGCCTATTCTCACAGGCTCAACAAAAGGCTCTTTGATCAAATTTACTGCTAGATTATTTTTTTCCATCCTTGTTTTTTTCCATACGTTTTTCTGAAATCTTGATTTTGAAATTATCTAAATCAAGGGCACCAGGAATATAATCCCCATTCACAACAAACCCTGGAACCGCTCTAATCCCGAGGTCTGAAGACACCTTCATAAATTCATCAATATGAGCTTGATTATCTGGCTTTTTAATATATTCCGCTATTTGATCATTGCTGATTCCTATAGCTTTCGCAGCATCAAGCGCCGATTGATTATTAGCTCTAGCAGCGGTCATCAGCTTATTATGGAAATCTGCGAACTTGGATTTATCTATATCATAAACTGCAACAGCCACCTTAACCGCATCAGTTGAGTCTTTACCCAAGAAAGGCAATGGTCGATAAATTACTTTTATATTTTTATCCTCAGCCAATAGCTTTGCAATAGTTGCATTTGAAAGCTTACAATATCCACAATTAGGATCATAGAAATAATATATTGTAACATCACCTTCCGCATTGCCGGAATAAGGTAAAAAGGTACTTTTCTCAAGTTCCTTCATTCCCGCTTCAACCTTTTTGGTAATTTCTTCAATCATTTTTTTCTGCTGAGCTCTCTGCCCATCATTTACTGCTTGAATGATCATCTCTGGTTTTTCTTTCATTAAATTGATCATGGTTTCTTCAATTTCTTGTTTTGAACAGCCAAGCGAATCCTTTAGTCCATGAAGAAGTTTTTCTCTCCTCATTCCCAAAACAACCATTAGCAAAATAAATAAAATAATAATCAAATAAGCCCAAAATTTCGACTTATTGCCTGAAGTAGAATAACCCACCATGATCGCACCCCTAAATGAATAATAATCACAAATTCTATATAACTGAATAAAATTGGCAAGTATTCTTTTTTCATTTTCACAACTTGTCTGCTATAATCTCTCTTAGTTAAATTTATCGAGAGTCCTGTGCTACTGAAACTATTACCAAAAAGTGAAGTTCCCCTCTTGTTGTTTATTTTTATTGGCTCGCTTATCGCACTTAGTGGTGCATACTTAGCTGAATTTATTGGATTTGAGCCTTGTATTTTATGCTTATATCAAAGAATTCCATACTGGTGCGCTATTTTTCTATGCCTTATGGGGATTTTAGCGAGAGCAAATAACAAGAAGCTCTTTGGCTTTATTTTATTGGCAATTGGCCTTGCCTTGCTTTGTGAAATCGGAATTGCTTTTTATCATGTTTTAGTCGAGCATCATATTATTCGAGAAACAACTGAATGTGCGAGCTCAATAAACCTATCTGATAATCCTAAAATAGCACTTGAGCAGCTCTCTGCTACGCCAGCAATCAGCTGCGCTCACCCCGAAATCATCATCTTGGGCGTTTCTATGGCTGAGTGGAACTTGCTCTATTCCCTCTTTTTAACCTTAATTTTTTTGCACAATAGGCTCACTAATGTTACCAGGCGATAAATCAAAAAAAAACCTCTTAGCTTCAATTCTTCGAGTGAACCATGCTGGGGAATTTGGTGCAAAAAGAATTTATCAAGGTCAACTTGATCATACAAAAGATAGCAAAGCCAAAGCATTGATTGAGCACATGCAGCAACAAGAAGAAGTTCATCTGGAATATTTCGCAGCAGAAATTACCAAAAGGAAAGTTCGACCATCGGCCCTTTTACCAATTTGGAATATTTACGGCTATTTGCTTGGTGCGGCAACTGCTCGCATGGGAAACAAGTCGGCAATGGCTTGCACCGAAGCAATTGAAGAAGTGATCAATGATCATTATTTAGAGCAATTAGCAAAGCTAGATGATAATGAAAAGGAACTTAAGGAAAAAATTGAAGCTTTTAGACAGGAAGAGCTGGAACATCGTGATATAGCACTGCAGCAAGATTCAACCGGAGCAAAAGGTCACAAACTTCTCACCTGGCTAATTAAAGCTTCTTGCAAATTAGCCATCCGCGCTTCAAAAATACTTTAATTAAATCTCGTTTTTATTAACACCGTTTTAACAATTCTCTGGTAATCTCAATTCACTATAGCAAATTTAGAAGGTAAAAAATGTCAAAGTTTAGTCCCAAAGCCTATGAGGCGGTATATAAGGCCATAGGTGGCAAAACTTACGCTGCGTCTAGCTCTCCTGAAGCTCTTTCACCTATGTCATTTTTATCTGACTCGGATGCCTCTATGACGGGTACACCACGTTCTTTGAGTCCATTCCTGACAGAAAAACCAAAAATAAGATCGGCCGGCGCGCTGGAGAAAGATAGGTATGAAGTTATTGGCAGTAAAGCTGATTCAGAAGATGGCACAGCTGCAGGAGAATTAGCGAGAAAAAAACCATCAAGCAAAGATCACGCTGCAGACAGCAGATATTATGCTACCACCATGCTTAAAATAAATGATGGTATAGGAAATCACCTCATCAAGAAGAATATTCAAGAAGTGGTGGCTGCTCACTTGCTTAATCTTGCTGGTTGGGATGAAGTTACTGACACAAACCCAAATTTCTCAAAAGTTTTTTTTGGAAAAGGACCCGATGCAGGATTAAGGGTAGGTGTTAGATTCCATCCTGATTTTAGAAGTCTTGCAGATATTCAGAAAACGAGTAGTGCACTAGAGGGAATTGATTGCGGGAAAGCTCTTGCTCAAACTTTTTGGATTGGTGACACAGATGGACATAGTGGTAATATTGGAGTTGTTGGAGATTCTAAAACTGCGCTGCGGATTGATCTTGATGGTGCATTTAGTAAAACGCCTTTATCTGAAATAATTGAAACTGGATCGATTAATGAAGAAGATACATATCCAACTTTTAGAGATAGCCTTTCACAAGAAAGCTTTGCTACTGAATTAGATAGACTAGGTAATATGGACTATTCACTTCCTGGCAGTGGACTCACACAAATTATCGACACCGTGATTGCAAGTTACAAAGAACATTCCCCTTCGCCGCTCTCCCCCGCAGTAGAAGAAGAAATTAGACAAAATATAGCTTCCGTAATAAAAACTAATTCAGACCAGATGAAATTCCTGGCCGAAATGGCAAAAATTAATGTCATTTTAAAAAAGGACACTGATCTCACCATTGATGATCGAACTAAAATCATGGAAGCTAGCAGCAAGATCAAAGAAATTAAAGAAAGCTTTAAAGCCCGTGGTGAAGCTTTGCCTAGATTGGTTGATCAAAATATGGGAGATATATTTGCTCTGGCCAACACCAGCATCAGCAAAAAACTAGAAGCACTTACAATAGTTGGGCCCATAAATCCGGAACTTGCAGTTAAAATGAGAAAATCATGTGAAACTCATTGTAACAGTGAGCTTACTCATTTCGAAGCAAGCAGCGTAGCACCTACAGAATCAAGAGCTTCAGCAGGCGCGGGTGATGGTGCTCCAGCTTCATTCAAAACATATGTCCCACGTCGCTTCAGAACAGATTTAGCAGCTTCAGCCTCAGTTAGAAGCGCAGCTGAAGTACCCATAGTAAACTCGGTAACTAACACCGGACCCACAACCGCTTCAGCCACTCCAGATATCAAGGCACCTTCTGATCCGGTAAAAAAGGCATATATTCCTCCTCATCTAAGAGGTGGATCATCAATAGGTAGGTAGTATCTGGCAGGTTAGATGGCAAAATCGAAATTGCATCTTTTCGCTATTGCGGAATAATGCAAATATTCAAGCTATCTTGCTGTGCTCATACTTCTCCAAACTAGCGCAAGAGTGTTTTGCACAACATAAAATTTTCTGCAGCCTTTTAACGAAATATTAAGACAATAACTACACATTTATATCACTTAATACTTTTTAAAGCGTCAAAATGACCGAATCTTATAGCGAAATACTAGTCACTAATATGCCACAATCAGCGTCTCGCTGGAACAGAGTTTCCACAAACTTAAATGAAGTTGGAGTTGATTTTAAAAGATTTGTGGCAACTTATGGCGGCGACATATTAATTACTGATTTAACAACTAACGAGGCTCGTTATGGGGTTTCTTACAAAGATAATAAAGAAAAAACCGCCTCCAATAATCCTTATCAAATAGATTGCAAGCCAGGAAAAGAAGAAAATTTTAGCTTTAATATACAAGCTGTAAAAGAGCTTGTTCCAGGTCAGCTTGGAATTTGGTGTACTTATATTGACGTCTGGAAGTATGGAGTAGAAAATGAGCTGGATAATTTAGTGGTATTGCAAGATGATGCATTGCCAAAAAAGGATGATCAATTTAAGCCCTGGCTTAATAGCTATGTAGAGCATTTGCCAGACGATTATCACATAGCTTTTTTAGATCACGTCATAGGATTGGGAAAAACCAAACTAATACCAGGTAATAAATATGTCACCAACTTTACTAACAGATATGATGGATATGGGGCATGGGCAATGGTTTTTAGTTTAGAGGGCATGAAGCAATTGCTATCCTTTGAGCAGTATGATAATACGATGGACATGTTTTTACTTCACTCAAGAGTAAATTATGTTTATAACTATCATGATAATAAGCTTAATGTTTACGGAGCTTATAATGGTCGGATTGGACATACAGGACCAGAAATAGATCCTTCAGAAGTGGGAAGATTCTAGAGATTTACATCTTAAAGAGCATTTTCCGAGCATCGCCATTCCAATGGAGCTGCAAAGCTGTGAGCATGGGAATCTATTATAAAAACAAAAATTTTCCTACCCTCATTTGGCGCTCTCTATGACAGTTTTGGTGATAGACGAAGGTAAAGGTGATGCAGTGACAGGAGCTTTAGCTCGCGAGAGACGTAAGTGTACATGCGTACCCTAGCTAGTTAAAAAACGACAAACCAGTTTTTGAAAGAAAACGAGGATAACCAACTAATGCTTTAACTTTACCAAGTATGAGTTTAGAATTTGAGGTCTTTTCTTAGCCTTACTATCCCTGAGAGATTGCAAATCATTAGCAATCCGCCTATCACACTCATCACTTTTAGGATTTTGGCCTGTTCATAGAAAGCAAAAACAACAAAAGCTATAAAGGCTAAAACTAAGAACACTGCTCTGCCAAAGCGTGGATTAAGATATTGAGCACATTTTTGTCCCACTACCATATAACCAGTGACGGTCGAGAGAGCTCCTATGAAAATCAAAGTCATCACTACATATTCAGAATAAGGAATATAAGTAGCAAAAGCTCTATTAATCATTTCAGATTCTGGCATGTCAGGATAACACCAGAAACCAGTTACTAGCACCACTAGGCAGCTCAAAGTACAAATAGTTGTATCAGTAAAAAGAGCGATTATCGCAATTCGCGCTTGTTTTTCAGGATGCCGCGCCTTGGTATCGCTTTGGATAATAGAGTCATAACCAATACCAATATCACCGGAATATACGGTTCTAGCTATACCATTCTGCGCAGTAAATAAGAAAGTGCTACCTGCGAATCCTCCAATTGCTGCATGACCAGTGAAGGCTGATTTAAAAATCTCAGGGATAATTGCCATGAAGCTTGAAAAATTTCCATAAATTACTGTTATAGAAATTATGAAATAGACTAAGATAAATATTGGCATGACTGCTGTACAAATATTAGCAAGTCTTGAAATACCACCTAAAGCACCTGCAAAAATCAAAACGATCATACAGCCAACGACGAGGTTTTTGTCTATATTCATAGTGTATGAAACAGTATCGGAGACGACTGTAAATTGGTAAATTTCGATGCTATAAAGCGAAAGGAGAAAGGCTGCTACCATTGAAGGAATTCCATTAGGGAAAGCCTTTTTCAAATAATACATAGGGCCACCATCAAAACCACCTTTATCATTACGCACCCGATGAGTGACGCCTAGGTAGATTTCAGAATATTTAATCAGCATACCGCAGAAAGATGCGATCCACATCCAGAATACCCCACCAGGCCCGCCAATGGTAACTGCTGAAACCACGGCCACAATATTGCCCACTCCGACCATGCCTCCTATTGAAGCAAAATATAGTTTGATCGGATTAGTACCATGTTCAGATGTTTTAGCATCTGCTACCAGGTCCATAAAGAAGGTTTTAACTTTGAATAAGGTTACGAACTGAAAACCTTTGGTCTTCAGCGTCAGGTACGCACCACAAAAAACTATAAAAGGAAGTCCAATATTAGCCCAGAACTTAGCTTCCAAGAATTCTATATAGTTAAGCAGTGCGTCAATCATAAGCCATCAAGATAATCATAAGGGGTTGGTAAAAAATTCCATTGTTATTATTATTATTTTTTTATTTTCTTGTCAAACAATTATTAACAGCATTTATATATAAAAAATTTTCTAGCATAAATTGGCCATTAAATAGCTTCTACCGCAAAATGATTAAAGAGTTCTTTACAGGCAAATTTTTTATTCATAGTTACGAAAACATCGATTGCACTACTTGAGTAGCGCTCTATGATGATTTTTGTTATAGACGCATTTTAAAAGAAAACAAGTAAAAGACGAAGGTAAAGGTAATGCAGTGGCAGGAGCTTTTGGACCGAGGGGCGCAAGCGTGCATTTAGTACGTGCTTACCTGAATAGACCAAAAAAGTGACGAACCAATGATTTAACTTTAACGAGTATGAGAAGAAGTTAGATTTCATTGGGTACTAGGATTCTTTGATAAGGTAAAAAAGCACGTACTTAAGTGTACGCTTCCTTTTTACCTTATCAATAGAGACGAAGCAATGGATCAAATCCAACGAGTATTATTAGTTGTAGAACTTACGTTGCTCTACTCCTCCTGTCGCTTGTTGTTCTTGTGGCTTGCTATGCCTTTCTGGTTTTGGGCTTCTGTCTTGATGTGGCTTGTGCTGAGGTCTTGGCGCTTCACTTGCTGCTGCTGCGGCATCTCTTGGCCTCCCCTTATTAACACCCGAACCTGGACGTCTTCTATCACCACGATCACCGCCGCGATCACCTCGGTCTCCCCGATCACTTCTCTCTGGCTTATCTGCGGATTTTTTATTTGCTCCTCCAGCACCAAAGAAGTTCACTTGATCATCACCGCTTAGGTCTTCACCTGTTGTTTGATCGACCACTCTCATACTTAGCCTTACTTTACCGCGAGGATCAAAACCAATTACTTTAACTTTGACTTGTTTTCCTTCAGAGATAACATCCGCTATGTCAACTACGTGATCTTCTTGAATTTCGCTGATATGAACTAGACCTTCTCTAGATCCCAAGAACTTAACAAAAGCACCGAAATCAGCAAGCTTTACCACAACACCATCATAAATGGTGCCAGCTTCTGGCTCAACTGCAATATCCATGATTTTTTTAATTGTTAGCTCCGACACTTCAGTGTTTGGAGAAGCTATTCTTACAGTTCCATCATCTTCAATTTCAATTTTAGAACCGGTTTCTTCGCACAGTCCTCTAATAACCTTTCCACCACTACCAATTACTTCTCTGATTTTATCAACTGAAATTTTTATGGTAGTAATAACTGGTGCATATTGATTAACTGCAACTGACGGCCTATCAAGCTCTTTATTCATTTCAGAAAGGATAAATAAGCGCCCTTCTTTTGCCTGAGTGAGAGCGTCTTTCATGGTATTGAAAGAAATTCCCGCTACTTTAATATCCATTTGTAACGCAGTGATACCTTGATCCGTACCAGCTACTTTAAAATCCATATCGCCAAGATGATCTTCATCCCCCATAATATCTGAAAGAATAATCTCATCCTTACCTTCTTTGATTAGTCCCATAGCTATTCCAGCTACTGCAGACTTAAGC
>Ga0214919_10006086_pt1 | contig 16747 bp, 19 predicted proteins | sample LL1503_MetaG_FD_177994 | JGI IMG/M metagenome (GOLD analysis project Ga0214919, IMG submission 177994) | Freshwater microbial communities from Lake Lanier, Atlanta, Georgia, United States - LL-1503 | ecosystem: Environmental > Aquatic > Freshwater > Lake | place: USA: Georgia | collected... | reverse complement strand
ACTTCATTATTTGAATAATCACGCAAATAAGGAAGAAAGAAAAAAAGAGTTTAAATATTATTGTGAAGCGTGTGATTTTGGTAATTTTTCAAAGGGATTATTTAAATTACATATAGATACAAAACATCATTCTAATTAATATTAATTCATAAAATAAAAGATTTTTATGAAGAAGTGAAGAAATACAAAATAGAAGATATTATTTGTATTGATGAGACAAGTATAAAATCATTACAAAAACGAAATCATTGTTATAGTAGAAAAGGTAAGAGATGTGTAATAAAAACTCAATCACAAGAAGTATTCAAAAAATATACAGGAATATTTGCTATTTCGGTTGATGGAGTTATTGATTGGGATTTATATGAAAAAGGAGGTATAAATACAGATAGATTAATAGATTTTCTAGAACAAAATATAACAAGTAAATTAAGGAATAAGTTAATTATATTAGATAATGCTAGTAGTCATAGAAATGAAAAAATAAAAGCATTAGTTAATAAACATAATAATATATTATATGCTGTTCCTTATCAACATTTCACAAATTCTATAGAAAATTACTTTAGTATGTTGAAATCAAGATTACAAAAACTAGAAGGATTGAAATATGAAAATTTAAAGGAAAAATATTAAGAAAGTAATCAGTGAAATTCCAAAGGAAAAGTATGAAAATATTTTTAAGGGTGCTTACGAAAGACCAGAAAAATATGTTCCAAAGAATAAAACAAGAAAAATAACAAAAATTACAAGTAATTATTTATAAAAATATACTTATAAATAATCGGTGTTTGAAATGTAAAAAGGTGTAAAATACGCGTTGATATAAATAGTATTAGTATTATACAGATATAATACTAATGAATAATATATATAAATACCACATTTATAAAGTGTTGTTTTGATTGTAATAGATGAAAATGCAGATAATTTTAATTTATAGTATTTGAAGTGCTTCGACTAAATTATTAAAACTACTACAATTATCATTTAAATCTATATTATATTTCATTTTTATAAAACATCTTAATGTAACAACAATATCATTTAATGCGTTGTGTAAATTATTTGGTGTTGTTTCAAATAATTTTTTATGTAATTCAATTAATTTTGGAAATTTTAAATAAGGTTTTCCAGCTTTACTTATTAATTGTATATTACATAATTCGATAGACTCTTGTAGAGTACAATATATATTTTGTATGGTATTAATATAGTACAAATTAACTTTAATAATTTTTATATATTCGTCCGAATAAGACTTATCTAAGTAAATCATTCTTAATAACTCTACTTTTATCATATTTATGTCAAAAGAAACATTATGACCTACTATTATATCACTGTTTTTGATATAATAAAAGAATTCTTCCATTACATCTTTCATTAATTTTCCATTGATTTCTGATATTTCATTAGTAATACCATGAATTTTCGAAGATTCTTCGCAAATATTTACATTATTCTCCATTTTAATAATATGGTCTTGAATTATTATTATTTCATTAATACTTGTATCATATATAATATAACTCAATTGAACAATATATGGCCATTCATTTAACTTATCTGGATTTATGAATTTTGTTTTTGGAAGTCCAGTAGTCTCAGTATCAAATACGAATATCAACATCTTTTATAATAGTTAAACTGTATATTTTAAGTATTTACTTATTATGAAGTTAATTAAATAAAAAAGTGTTTCAATTTTTTATTTAATACAAAGTAATTAAATATAATTTTTGCAAATTCCAAAACTTCTTCTATGCCATATTGTAATTCCGTGTTCTTTTATTCCATCTAAATGTTTTTTTGCTCCGTAGCCTTTGTTTGAATCTATAGAATAATGCGTCGATAAAGTTGGATTTTGTTGACATAATTCATCAATATAATTGTCTCTCTCTACTTTTGCCAAAATAGAGGCTGCTGCAATTGCAGAATATTTGTTATCACCTCCTTCGATAGTTATAAATGGTAAATGATCTATTTTATTTGATTGTTTGTTTAAATATGTTAATGGGTTAAAATAGTTACCGTCAATTAATAAATTATATGTATAATCTATATTTTCCTCTTTACCTTTTTCCTTTTGTATTTTGTTAAATTGTTTTCTTGTTTCAATAATAGAGTGATGCATTGATTTTTGGGTAGCTTGTAATATATTTATATCGTCAATTGTTTTTTCATCTTCAAAACTAACATACCACGATAATGCATTCTCTTTAATATATTTAGCTACCTCCTCTATTTTTTTTTTTGAATGAAACTTTTTACTATCTTTTACTTTTGAATGGTCAAACGAATTATCTTTAGGTAAAATTACACCTGCAGTATAGACTCTACCAAACAATGGACCACGACCTGCTTCATCAACTCCTATTTCAAATATAGTTTCGTTTTCATTATAAAACTTATCTAATATTGGTTGAGTATTTTTTCTCTTAATTATTTTTTTAATGGGCTTTATAGTTGATTCTATATTAGCTTCATTATTATTGTTTATATTATTTATGGTTGTCGGAGATTGGTTATTTGGGATTATCTTTAAAACATATTCTACTTCCTCATCTGAATTATCTATTATATCTGCACATTCATAGTCTGAATTTTTCATTATTAAATATATTATTATTTTTATTTTATATAAATCAATTCAATTTTAAATTTATTATAGTTTTAAACTTTTTTCACTATATAAATTATACAATGAATACTCAGTCATTAATTCTTTTCTTGATTTTATTATTTGGCATAATTTTATTTTCTTTTTTAGCAGTTAATAATAACAAAGAAGGGTTAGAATTATCTAATACATATAATTCAGGTGTTAATACCATATCAGATGCAGCTAATAATACATATAATGCTGTCACAACTGCTGCAAGTGATACTTATAATGCCGTAACAACTGCTGCAAGTGATACATACAATTCACTAACAGAAAATTTTGATAATTACAATCATTATAATGGTACCGGTTCATCCTATAAACTTCAAAATGGTATGGTCTTTATTGATCCTAGTGGTAATACTGTAACTGTTGTAACAAATAGTAATGGAAGACAAAATTTAAAATTAATTCAAGTTGGACAAACTACACCTATGGTATTAACTTCAACACCTCCTTCTTATACTACTGTTGCTAAAGCAAATACATTTTATGCTCCTCTACCTTTTAAAAATATTACTGCAACTGTAATTACAGACAGTGCTGGCCAAATTGCCATTAAATTTAATCTTCAAGGTACTTATATAACTTTTAAACAATATGGTTCTAATTCTAATACTACAACATCAACGCAATATTATGGTAGTACTGGTTATCCAATTAACACAAGTTCTTATAGTCAAGCATATTATGGTCCTTATGGTGGGCAAGTAGGTGCGGTCACTGGTCCTTATGGAAATACTGCTTATTATGCCCAAGGACCAAATGGAAACACAGTTGCTGGTACTACCAACAATGGTACATATCCATATACCAATCAATATTATGGTCCTTATGGTGGACAAGCAGGTGCTGTTACTGGTCCATATGGAAATACTGCTTATTATGCCCAAGGACCAAATGGAAACACAGTTGCTGGTACTACCAACAATGGTACATATCCATATACCAATCAATATTATGGTCCTTATGGTGGAAGTGCTGGTGCTGTCACTGGTCCTTATGGAAATACTGCCTATTATGCCCAAGGACCAAATGGAAATACAGTTGCTGGTACTACCAATAATAATAGTTCCAATCAATACTATAGTACTTTGCCACCTGGTGTATCTGGACGTCAAATACCGCCAGGAAAAGAAGATTTATACATACTTAAATCTGAAATTGTGCCACCAGTATGCCCTGCTTGTCCAGCTTCATCTGCTTGTCCAAGAGAAGAGCCTTGTCCCGCTTGTCCTGCTTGTGCAAGATGTCCAGAGCCTTCATTTGAATGTAAAAAAGTGCCAAATTATAATTCTATTAATGAAGATTATTTACCTGTACCAGTATTGAATGATTTCTCTCAATTTGGAATGTAAACCCATTTAGGATAATACATAATTTAATTTATAAAAAAATTGAAATATTTTTATGAATTATATAACTAATAAAAATATATGAATAATGACTAGAAAAAAAGATAAATTGAAACAGAAACAAGATAATATACGTAAAACTCATAATGAAAGTAAAAGTAGAATATATCAAAAGCAAGAAGAGGTAAAGAGAGAAAATAATCTAATAATAACAGAAAAAAAACTATTGAAAAAAGTACAAGATTTACCTGATGAGTTAATTCGAATTATATATGAATATATGTCTGGAAATGCAAAATTATTTTGTAATTATAAATATGACTATTTTATAAAATCTAGATGTAATATTTATGAAAATTTAGAGATAATTAAACAATTATCAAAAAATCAATTATTAGATTTCATTTATAAAGGTGTGTTACAAAAATATTCTGATATAATAGAATCAATTAGTAATTATTATTATTGTTTAGATAAAGAAGAATATATTGATGTTTATGGTTATAAATTATTTAATTTATGGGAAAATAATAATTTAATACACGAATATTATAATAATTTAACAAGTGAAGAAGAGAAGATTTCACGTTTAGATTGGAAAATTTATTTTGATACTAAATACGCAATTTATAACTATATAATAAATATTATAGATGTGTATGATAGAACTAGAAGAATAATATTATCACGAAAAAACCAGATATTAGATGGAAATACTTTATTTTTAAAATTAGATAAAGTATTTTATCTCTATAAATGTATGGAAAAATTATCACAATTGAAAAAGTTAATCCAATAAATTTTGAATTACAAAATTATTATTTTATTCACGTGTTTTGATACATTTTTTATCCATTTTAAATGTAGCACTTCTATCTTCTTGTGGAACTATATTTATAATACATTTTGATTTTTTACCGTACAATGGTTCAGTACATCCTTTTTCTCTTTGCTTTCTAGTTGAGGTTCTTTTAAAAGTAAATACTTTAGGTTTTTCATCTGTACATCTAGAACGGAAATGTTCATAACGTTCTCTCACATCACAGTATGTTAAATTAGATTTTTTGTTTAACATTTTATTAACAGTCTCGTGTAATTCATATATATATTTAGAAAATGTTTCACGATTTTTCATATCACACATTTGTAATGGTTTTTTTTTAAAATTATTTGTCAAATTTATTCTACAATATTTACATGGTAAAACATATTGTAAATTATATAGAAAATCTTTGTAATGGTTCTTGTCTTGGGGTCTAGGATTCACTGGATAATTAAAACTCATTGTATGTAAATAATGCCACATAGCTGGTCCCCATACATTTGTTAACATACCATCCCCAGAGTTGTAATCATTTCGAGAAAATACCCTTTTTTTAGTTCGATTATATTTATTTTTATGTTTAATGGTTTGTGTCATATATTTAAATTAGAAAATTTAAATTACAAATATAAAATATATATATAAATTATGGATTCAAATTCACCATTCAATTTAACAATTTTTACAGATATAACAAAAAAAATATGTATGTGTTCAGCAGTATCAATATTTTTAATATTACTTTTTATTATAAGTCCATTAAGCAAATATTTTAAAACATCGATGTTTATGAAAACAATTGCTTTAATTCTTTTTTTATATATTATTTATTTAAATAATCAACAAACAAATTTATTACACTCAGCTAGTATGACATCAAATACCGAAGAGGTGAAATCACAGTTAAATATGAATATAATTTGTAGTTATGTCTTTACAATATTTATAGGTTTATTGGTTATTTTTGTTATTAAAAGTTTTTTCTAATTTAGTCAAAGATGACATTTTAGTAAAAGGATTTTTAATATTCATTATTTTCTCATAATACAGTTTATCATTTTTAAAATCATATTTATTAATTTCAATTAATTTACCGTTAATTGTTCTAAATAACATTTTAATACAATAATACTTGCTTAATCTTTATATTATAATAAAGATTCGTTAAATACATTTCATTATTTCTTCTAGAATATATATAAATGGCTAAATTTGTAAATTTGAATGGAGCTTCAGAAATGAAATTACCTATTGGTGAGAGTACTAGTTTTTTTTCGAAAATTCAAACTGCTGGTAGTAAGATGTCTACAACAACACTTATGTTAATTGCAGCTGTTGTTTTATTTGGTATTCTAGCAGTATTGTATTATTATTATTACATTCATTCAAATATGAATTCATCCTATAAGCCAAATAGTGAAAAGGTACCTATTGGGTCATCTCAAAGTAGTACGGCAGAATTATTATTTTTTTATGCTGATTGGTGTCCTCATTGTAAAGCTGCTAAACCTATTTGGAATGAATTAAAATCAGAATATCAAAATAAAACAATAAATGGTTATCAAGTTATATTTACTGAAGTTGATTGTACAACAGAATCAGACGAAACCGATAAAATGATGAATCAATACAGTGTAGAAGGTTACCCAACAATTAAATTATTAAAAGATGGACAAGTAATAGAGTATGATGCTAAACCATCTAAAGAAACACTTACTCAATTTTTAAACACCGTTCTCTAATTTAGAGAGAAAAGAGGAAGCACTTTCTATTCCAGTATTAAAGATATTTTTACGTACATCAACACTGCTAATTGCAGTTCTTAATATATTTATATTTAAATATTCTGCATTACACGTTACTTCATATTTAACAGAAGGTTGAATATGGTCAGTACTTAAACAAAATACTGCTTTAAATAAAAAACTTAATAAAAAGTCAAGTAGTGTTGAATCATTAGTGACAAAATTTTTATCGTCAGAATATTTATTTTTAAACCCTAATATTTCTTCTGTATTTTTACCCGCATTGATACAATACATTAGAGGATAATTGCATACCATTCCTCCGTCAATATAACATTTATTATCCATACAAACAGGAGTAATTAATACTGGTAATGCGCAAGTCATTTGAATAGCAGTTAACAAAGACAAATTTGGATATGTTAGATAAGAAATATCTTCTATTTTATATTCATTAATTTCAAAAGAAAATAAATGTAATTCTATTTTTGAATAATTATAAAAATCTTCTAATGTGATATCCATTTGAATATTTTTAGCATCAAATAATGGTTTAATACATTTTTCAATATGTTTAATATCATAAATGCCTTTCTTTGTATATGCATCAAAAATATTTTGAATTTTCATAGGAAAAACATCTTGCCAAGGGCGTTTAATTATATAATCATTAATTGTTTCCCAATCAAATTTCAAACATAATAATATACCTACAATTGCTCCAGCTGATGTTCCATATATGGTTTCTATATTTTTTATATCTAGAAATTCATTGGTTTCTAAATGTTGAATTGCTCCTAATACTTGAATCATAATAGGTCCTCCTCCAGAAATGACTAAATTTTTAATTGTCATAATAAATTTAATAATACATTCATTTTAATAAGTTTTTTTCTGAAATGAATTTAAATGGCAAATATATTTACTCTCGAAAATGTCGAGAATTTTTCTGAAAAGTTAAATATTGATGATTTATACGAAAAAAAACGTCAATATGATTTGAATAAATTGGCATTGTTTAATAAAATATTAAATAGAATTCACGTTAGAATAAAAACTATATCTAGGCAAAAAATAGATGAGCAATTTTGTTGGTTTGTGGTTCCAGAGGTTATTATAGGTGTACCTAAATATGACCAAGGAGCGTGTATTGCATATTTAATGGATAGATTAAAAGAAAATGGTTTCAATGTTCGTTATATTCACCCAAATACATTATTTATTTCGTGGATGCATTGGGTACCATCTTATGTAAGGACCGAGCTTAAAAAGAAAACAGGTATTGCTGTAAATGAATATGGTCAGAAACTAGAAGAAACAACAGATGAATCAGATAATAATTCATTTATTGTAAATGATCCAAATATTTTTATATTGAATAAGGACCCTGAATCAAAGAGTAAAATTCAAAAGAAAGAATATACTCCAATTAAATCTTATAAGCCATCTGGAAATTTAGTTTATGATGATGAAATGTTAAATAAAATAGAAAATAAATTTAATTAATAAACAACTTAAAGAATTTTCCGCGCACAAATATGAAAAGTTATACCCTCCCCCAAAAAAGTTGCTGACTACTTAATTTAAAAAAGTCAAAAGTCTACGGGAAAATGAAAAATGGACATTTATAAATGTCCAAAATTAGAAAATCCAAATACTTTCCCGAAAAAAAATAAATATCTGGTTTTTGTTACCATACTGAAAAATTAACGTCTGACAATTAAAAATAAATAAATATTTTTGTTACGACAAAATTTTTATTAAGTTTTGAAAACTATTTAGATGTTTTTTTGCGTCACTAATATAAGTGACAAATGGTGACAGATTTTACATCAAAAAACATCCCGAAATTTCACTGTAAAAACTGTGACTTTAATTGCTGTAAGAAAGGTGATTGGAAGAGACATAATTTGACATCTAAGCATCAGGAGGTGACAGGCGTCACCAATTTGGTGACACAAAAAACATCTTACCATTGCGATAATTGTTCAAAAATTTATTACTCGAGAAATGGTCTTTGGCAACACAATAAAAAATGTATTTTAAAAAATGAAAAAAACATCGCACCACAAGAAGAATCATCAAACACAAACATTGAGACATTAACACATATTGTTTTAGAAGTAGTTAAATCTAATAATGAAATGCAAAAACAGAATATTGAACTTCATAAAAATGTTATGGAGATGTATAAAAATGGATATTCTAATACAAATATACAAAACATAAACTCTAATAATAATAATAAGACATTTAATCTTAACGTATTTTTGAATGAATATTGTAAAGATGCAATGAACATTACTGATTTTGTTGAATCACTTAAAATACAATTTTCTGATTTTGAAAATGTAGGTAAAGTTGGTTTTGTAAATGGAATATCAGATATTATCATTAAAAATTTAAAGGCTCTTGATATACATAAAAGACCAGTACATTGTAGTGACTCAAAGAGAGAAGTTATGTATATTAAAGATGAAAATAAATGGGAAAAGGAAAATGAAGAAAATAACAAATTAAGGAAAGTAATAAAACATATTGCCCATAAAAATTCTAAAATGCTTCCTGCGTTTAAAGAAAAATATCCGGATTGTAATAAAAGTAGCTCAAAATATTCAGATCAATATAATAAATTGATAGTAGAAGCATTGGGTGGACAAGGAGATAATGATAATGAAAAAGAAAACAAAATCATAAAAAAAATAGCAAAAGAGGTTGTAATTGATAAATAACAAACTTATTAAAATATATTATTATTATTTAATATGACAAGTAGTACATTTAAAACCCGAAAAAAAATATTAAATAAAACAATAAAAAATACTAGTAATAATAACTGTATGAATAAATTAACAGCAAATGAGATAAATACAATATGTGAAAAAAATCCTTTTACTTATAATACATTTCAAGATAAAGTTAATTCATTATCAATAAATACTAATTTAGAAAAACGAGTAATTAAGGATTTAAAAAGAGCAATTCGGCCTTCAAATATAACCCCACAAAATGATTTTTATTCATTTATTAATGAAAGATGGTTAAAAGATTATGTAATTCAGTCAGGACAAGAATATATAACAGAGGTAGATGATTTTAGAATAGTACAAGATAAGGTTTACAGAGAATTACTTGATATCATTAAAGAATATATAAATAATCCTAAAAATAAAAGTGAAGAAAAATATAATTGCATAAAAACTGCATTTGAATCTTTTAATACATCTAACACACGTGCGGAACAAATGTGTCTTGCAAATAGTGTCGTCGAGTTTATAGATGAACTCAGAAAAGATAAAGATAATTTATGGAATTTATTAGCAAAATATAATACTAATGAAATGGTATCGTGGTCGTGTCCATTTGTATGGACAATTAATCCTGATGAAAAAAATCCAAAAAAATACAAATGTTATTTGGAAACTCCACAATTATCATTAATTGATATAGATGTATATATAGACGATGGTACAAATATAGAATATAAAAAAAAATACAGAGAACATTTTTTCTCTTATTTATCAAAAGTATTTTTAATAGCATTTGGTGAAAATCACGAATTTGATATTAAAAGTATATTTGATTGTGAAGTTAAATTGATGTATGCAATGGGCTGTGATTTAATAAAAGTAAAAGACGATGATAATTATAATTTGATATCAAAAGAGGAAGCATTTCGTGTTTTTAATTTTAATTGGGAAATATTCACAAAAGAATTAGGATTTAAAGAGCCACCATCTGAATTTGTAACTTCTAATGTAAACTATCTTTTGTGTGGTACAAAATTATTATTAGATGAATGGAATTCAAACGAATGGAGAAGCTATTGGATATACATATATATAAGAGAACAACAACGATTTAGTTATTACGGACATACTGAATATTATAATTTTAATGGAAAATTTATGAGAGGACAAGCAGAAATGGTAGAAAAAATATTACAACCTATATTTCCAATGTGTTTTCTGTTTAACACCTTTTTATCTAATGAGTATGTTGAACGTAATACCAACATAAATTATATTAATTATACAAAAACAATGGTGGAAGATTTAAAAACAGTTTTCATACGTACATTAAGACTTAATAAATGGTTACAACCAAAAACAAAATTAAAAGCTATAAAGAAAATAAAATATTTAAACATTATTATAGGTTCATATGTAATATTAACAAATGATCCTCTACTAGATTATAAATCGAATGATCCTTGGGGTAATTTAGTTAAAATGGCTCATTGGAGACATAAAAAAGCAATAAGTTTACTCTATAAACCTGTTATAGATATACCTGTTGTAGATTGGTCTTTAAATCCTCCAAATTTAGTTGGTAAACAGACCTATATTGTAAATGCATTTTATACTCCAACTGAAAATAGTATATATATACCTTTAGCTTACATACAAAAACCTTTTGTAGATTTAGACCAGAAAGGGTTAGAATATAATTTAGCACATATTGGTTTTACAATAGCGCACGAAATGTCTCACGCACTAGATGACTTAGGAAGTAAATATAATGAATTTGGTAAATTACAAAAATGGTGGACACATACAGATGAATATTTTTTTAAAAAAATACAAAAAGATGTAATAAAACAATATGAAACATTTGCCTCTTATGATGGTATAAAATTTGATGCGTCGATTGGTATTGGCGAAGATTTAGCCGATATATCTGCTGTAAATATATGTTTACATTATTTAAGAGATATTCAAGTAATTAATAAGGATATATTGCCTATTCAAACTATATCTTTTGAAACTTTTTTAATATATTTTGCAATGCAACAAAGACAAAAGGTAAATAAAAAAGCGTTACAAGCACAACTTAAAACAAATCCACATCCTTTAGACAAATATAGAGTTAATGTACCTCTATCGCGATTAAATATATTTAGGATAATATATAATATTAAAAAGGGTGATAAAATGTGGTGGCATTCAACAAATAAAGTTTGGAGTTACTAATAATAATATAAATTTAGACAATTTTATAAACCAGTATTAATATTTTTTTGTAGGTTATATATATAAATGGCATCTACTCGTCGTTCTCGCTCAATGTCTCGTTCTGCTTCTAGATCTGCTGCTCGTGGTCGCAGTGCTTCCCGTAGTCGTGCTGCTTCTCGCAGTGCTTCCGCTGCCGCTTCCCGTGCTGCTTCTGCTTCCCGTGCTGCTTCCGCTGCTGCTTCCCGCGCTGCCTCTGCTTCCCGCAGTCGTTCTGCTTCCCGTTCTGCTTCCGCTGCCCGTTCTGCTTCTGCTGCTGCTTCCCGTGCTGCCTCTGCTTCCCGTGCTGCTGCCGCTGCTGCTTCCCGTGCTGCTTCTGCTTCTCGTGCCCGTGCTGCCGCTTAAATACATTAAATACATATGTCGCAGCATATAATATATAAAAAATATAATATATATTATATAATATAATGACTAAAACTCGTCATAGAAATATTACAAAAAAAAATAAAGCTACCAGGAAAAAGTCTGGTAAAAAATGGACAACTGAGATTTATGTAGCTCAAAAAACATTAAGTAAAGGTTCATTATCTGCTACTCAAGGAAGCTTCCGAAAAAAATCAAAACTAAATGCACGTAAATTATTTGGTTAAATCAGCATTTAATAAATAATACAAATATTATTCAAAACATTATTCAAAATACACATAAAGGTTACTTTGTAAATTAGACTAATGATTTCTGAAATCACAAATATTCATTTATTTATTATATTTTTATGCGTAATAATTTTATTACCTAGCTTACATATGTTTTTATTAGTTTTGATAGATGAAATTTGTAAGTTTCTAAAATAATTAAATATGTCGGTTTTTATTTTTTCTGCAATATGATTTTCGTGTACCTAATTTTGTTTTTTTACATCCATATTTATCTTTACACGCATTTTTTGTTTTACCTCGACATTGTGAACGTTTAACACGAGACCTATACACTTGTTTACGGGTACGAAGTTTTCTACTTTTGTTACGAGTTTGAACTTTACCAGCTTTCTGGATAACTCCATATGGATTATTAAGACCAATAATATTTTTTCATTATATATTAGATAAATATTATTTTATCATACAACCACATTACCTTGAGGTGTATTTGTTTGTAGAGGATTAGGAGTAGAACCGTAATTCATATTAGCAGCCTGATTTGAAATAGGTACGTCATTACTAACAGATTCAGATGTATATGTATTTTGTGCTATATTTTTATGAGTTAGCTGACTTGGTACATTTATTTTTTGTGGAGGCGGTGTATGATAATTTTTAGTTTCATCGATAATTTTACTTGCTTCATTAGTAAGCGATTCTATCTGTTTTTTGGTTGTTTCTAATATTTTTGATTCAACAATAGCTTCATAAATTTTCATACCATTAACATAATCAGATTCACATTTTACATATAAATCAACAATTAAACGTCTTGTTGTTTCAATTGTTTTTTGTAATAAATCATCTGTTAATTTCGGATTTACTTTAATTACTTTCTTACCTGTATATGGGTCATTGACGTATGTAAACAAATCATTTATAACATTTAATAATTTAGATTGATTATCTGCAGCGGATTGAATCATATTGTTAATATTTGTAGCATAATCAATAAATAATTTATCTTTTTTATTTAATGTATATTTTCTACTATATAAAGGAGGAACATTATTAGGTCCTTGACATCCATTTGTATTTTTATAACTTCTTAATTTTATATCACTAAATTTAGTTATATCTGCAGGCATTGTTGCATTACCTGTAAATGCAGTGTAAAAAGTTTTAAGATCATTCGTAAATTGTTTCTTTGTAGTATCAGTCATTCCAGTAAAATTACCTGTAGAATAATCATACTTATCATCTAAATATAAATTAGCTAATTCAGGAATACCAGGTTCATCAATTAGAGTTTTAGGGTTACCATTACTGTCAATATTAATGTTACATACTTTCGGTTGAATAGTAACTTCACCTGTTTTATCATCAACAATCTCACCCTTTTTAAGTGCTCTAATTCTATTATCACATATATTCAATTTGTATAATTTTCTATTAACCTTTTTAGGTATTTTATCTTTTTCTAACAATCCAGCTTTAATAATTTCTCCATTCGGACCATTATAAGTATAAATAGGATTAATGGTCATAACGATAGCTGCAAATATATGCGCTATTTTAATATAAAACTTTGCAATACCAATGCATACTCGTTTTTTTTTTATATTTTTTTGTTGGTCATTGGATATATCAAATGATTCAAAACGATCCTTATTAATAAATACAACTTTTTCCGTTTTTAAATCATTCACTTCAACTCCATCTTTAATTCGTTGTGCTAGATATGTAATTTCAACATCATTAAAATATTTTTGTATGATATCAGATGTTAAAATAACTAATTTATCACAATATTGTTTTTCAGAGAGTTTTCTTAAACTTTGAAAGTCCATTGTTAAAATATAATATGTTGCAATGTAATCTATTACATCATAAAAATGATTAAATTCTTTTTCATTTGACTTATCTGATTTATTTAAGCCTGTTGATGATGAATTTCCCATATATTATATAACATCTAAAAAAATATATGAAAAACAATATAAATAAAATTGAATTAAAAATAAATTATCTAATCAAGATAATAAAAAGATGAGTAATGACAAAAGTAAAAAAAGAAAAAATAATATTACCAATAAGACAGAATTATGGAATATATTTGATAGTGAAATTGAAAATATAAATAAACCAACTATTCCTTTAGAATGTATGTATGGGTCTTCCGGAAATAGAGAAATCTGTGAAAGATGTGAAAGCATTCTGGCTTTTTCAGAAGAAGGGTTTTTAACTTGTACCAATTCAAAATGTGGTATTATATATAAAGATATTGTTGACCAATCTGCAGAATGGAGATATTATGGTGCTGATGATAATCAAAATTCAGACCCAACAAGATGTGGTATGCCAATAAATCCGTTATTAAAAGAATCGTCCTATGGTTGTAAAGTCTTATGTATAGGTCCGATGACATATGAAATGAGAAAAATAAGGCGTTATACAGAATGGCAATCAATGCCTTATAAAGAAAAGTCTCAATATGATGAATTTCAAATTATTACGATAATGGCTCAAAATGCAGGTATGCCTAAAATGATAATTGACGATGCTATACGGTATCATAAAAAAATATCAGAATATGAATTAACATTTAGAGGTGATAACCGTGACGGTATATTAGCTGCTTCTATTTACATATCGTCTAGAGTTAATAATTTTCCTAGAACAGCAAAAGAAATAGCAAATATATTTCATTTAGATGTTACAAGTGCAACAAAGGGTTGTAAAAATGCGTTGGGAATTATAAATAATTTAGAAAAAGATATGGACAATAAAGAGAAAACAAATTTTGGTAGAACAAGACCAGAATCGTTTATTGAAAGATATTGTAGTAAATTAAATATTAATACTGAACTTACTAAATTATGTCAATTTATTTCAATGAAAATAGAAAAGGGTAATATAATGCCAGAAAATACACCTCCATCTATTGCTGCAGGTGTAGTATATTTTATTGCGCAAATTTGTAAATTAAATATAAGTAAAAGAGATGTAAAAAATGTAAGTGAAACTAGTGAAGTAACTATTAATAAATGTTACAAAAAATTAGAAAAAATAAAAGATGATCTGATGCCAGCTACTATATTGAAGAAATATTCTAATAATTAATTTTAATATTTATTGCAACGCGTTCCTCTAAAGTACAACTACATAATAATAATTTAATTAATTTTATCTTTAATCAAATCATAAAAGGTGTTACCTAAACTGTCAAATTGTTTTCTTTTATATTTTTTAAGCCTTTGAAATAATAAAAATAGATCTCTTTCAATTTCATCCAATTCATTTGTCTCACAAACTTCACCACAACATTGATTATTTAATTCATCAATTTGTTCTATAATACTAGATATTTCTTTTTCGTCTTTTACTACATTATCGTTAGATTTTGACTCGTATAAATAACCATTTTCACCACATAAATTTTTATTTTTTCTACAATGTGATGCATAATCAAACATTTCAACTGTATTACCATCACAATTAAAATAATTCTTAAACATTTTACATAACCCATAATCGAAATCTCCATTATTATTTGGAATAAAATATTTACAAGATGTACAATTCGGAATAGGATTATATGCTACAATAATATTAATTATTGCAATTAAGGTAATAATAGTCAGCATTATATAATTAATATATTTAAAATTTCTTTAAATATATTTGAAATAGTTATAAATAAATAATAGTTATAAATTTGAAAATAAAAAATTTAATAACACTATAAATGCAAAACAATATGGAAGCCAAAGTTCCAAAAAGAGTTTTTATTGTTCCATATAGAAATAGAGTTCAACATAAATTCTTTTTTAGCAAATATATGAGTTTTATTTTAGAAGATTGTGATGATTATGAGATATATTTTTCTCATCAATGTGATGCTAGAACATTTAATAGAGGTGCAGCAAAAAATATTGGGTTTTTAGCAGTTAAAAATAAATACCCTGAACATTATCAAGATATAACATTTATATTTAATGATGTAGATACTATTCCTTTTAATAAAATATTTGATTATCAAACCACAAACGGTGTTGTTAAACATTATTATGGCTTTAAATACGCACTAGGTGGAATAGTGGTGATGAAAGGTGCCGACTTTGAGAAAACAAATGGGTATCCTTGTTTTTGGGGGTGGGGTATGGAAGATAATGCAATGCAAAAAAGGTGTGATGCATATGGGCTTAAGGTTGACCGTACGGTTTTTTATAATATTGGTTCTCCAGAAATTTTACAATTATTTGATGGTATTTCTAGAATAATAAGTAAAAAAGACCCTTGGAGAGGAGAACACGATAATGGGGTGGATGGTTTAAGAACAATCACACAATTAAAATATACTATTGATGAAAAATCTGAAAACCCAAATGATAATATTTTTCCTGTACATAACTGTAATATATTTTTTATAAACATTACTACGTTTTTAGGATATATACCCTTTGGTTCAGAAGAATATTATAACTATGATTTGAGAGAACCAAAAAGAAAAATTGTGAATCCTGATAAAATTAGAGAAACTAAAAAAACAGTTACATC
>Ga0214919_10006085_pt1 | contig 16749 bp, 16 predicted proteins | sample LL1503_MetaG_FD_177994 | JGI IMG/M metagenome (GOLD analysis project Ga0214919, IMG submission 177994) | Freshwater microbial communities from Lake Lanier, Atlanta, Georgia, United States - LL-1503 | ecosystem: Environmental > Aquatic > Freshwater > Lake | place: USA: Georgia | collected... | reverse complement strand
GACGCACAGCACAATCGTGCCAGTGAAGACGGTGCAGTTAAAGATGAACAACAACACGGTCGGCCAGGCGAAACCACCCATGTATTTGGTGGCGATAGCTCTTTCTTCAGCGGGAGTCATGTCAGTCAGTATGACACAAAGAATTCCTCTAGCCTGAACCGTGTGAGTGCTTCGCTTCAGGTTCGTGGTGTGTCATTTTCATATGGCCCACGCGATATTTTGCGCAAAGTTGATCTCACTGTTGCGCCAGGGATGCGGGTCGGCGTTCTGGGTCCTAACGGCGTCGGAAAGTCAACTCTGTTGGGTGTTTTGTCGGGCCGTTTACAGCCCGATGAAGGCGCAATTATCTACGCCCCAGCAACGGCGACGATTGGCGAACTACGTCAAGAGACCGAGCGAGTGACTGGCGAAACTGTCGAGGCCTATCTCGCCCGCCGGACCGGTGTTGCTGGCGCGCAAACCGAACTTGATGCGGCGACCGAAGCCTTGTCAAAGGGCGAACCCGGTTCTGACGATCGTTACAGCGATGCACTTGAGCGTTGGCTCGATCTTGGTGCAGCCGACTTTGAGTCACGGGTTCAGACAGTCATGGCCGAAGTTGGTCTGCCCGATGCGACGCTCGCTTCGTTGATGACCACGTTGTCTGGCGGTCAAGCTGCTCGAGTTGGGCTGGCCGCATTGTTGTTGTCACGGTTTGACATTTTGATGCTTGATGAACCAACGAACGATCTTGATTTCGTGGGTCTCGAACAGCTCGAAAAATTCGCACTTGATTTCAAAGGTGCGCTCGTCGTGGTCAGTCACGATCGTGCATTTCTTGATCGTGTCGTGACGCACGTCGCCGAAGTTGACGACTATACGCATGCGATCAAGGTGTTTGCTGGAGGCTGGACTTCATATCTGCATGAACGTGAAATCGCTCGCCAACATGCTGAAGAGGCCTATGCCGAATACGACGCTCAGCGAAGTGGATTAGGTGCACGTGCCCAACGCGAACGTAACTGGGGTCAGGTTGCAGTGAAGTCCTCGAGCGATGGCGACAAAATGGGTGCAAAGTTTCGCGCCAACAACACCGAACAACTTGCCTCGCGAGCCCGCCGTACCGAACGAGCGATTGAGCGATTGGACGTCGTTGAGAAACCCCGTGAGCAGTGGCAATTGCAATTCACGATTGCCACCGCCGATCGTGCTGGGGCAGTAGTGGCGCGTCTCGACAGCGCCGTTGTCCAACAAGGGGATTTCACGCTTGGACCTGTGACACTCGAAATCGGTTGGGGCGAACGCATCGGAATTGTTGGAGCCAATGGCGCAGGGAAGAGCACGTTGCTACGAGCCTTACTTGGTCGCGTTGAACTGGCTTCGGGTGCGGCATGGATCGGACCGAGTGTGGTGATCGGCGAAATCGATCAAGCGCGTGCGCAATTTGCGGGTGAACGCTCGCTGCTTGATGCGTTCATTGACGCATCTGAAATGACACTTGCCGAGGCGCGCACATTGATGGCCAAGTTTGGTCTTGGTGCCGAGCATGTGAATCGCACATCAGACTCATTGTCGCCAGGCGAACGTACTCGGGCCGGGCTGGCATTGTTGCAAGCACGCGGTGTGAACCTGCTGGTGCTTGACGAACCGACGAACCATCTAGATCTTCCAGCCATCGAACAACTCGAGATGGCGATTACTTCATTTCCAGGAACCGTGTTGTTAGTGACGCACGATCGCCGACTGCTTGAAACTGTTCCGTTCACGCGCACCTTGCGCGTGAACGGAACAGTGACCGAGATTTAGTACTTGAAATTGAAAAGGCTGTCGGTAATTGCTGGACCGTAATTGCAATTTTCTGTTGCCATCAACGCGAACATGAACAATGCGCCACCGGCCATTGAAACATTCTTCAAGAAACCGATCATGTCAGCCTGCTTGGCCTGAGCATCTTCAAGCGTCCAGAAGTTGTGCATCTTGACTGCCATGAGCAACAAGATTGCTGCAAGCACGATGGCTCCGAGGTCGGCGTATACGCCAAGAATGAGGGACAAGCCGCCAAGGCCCATCACGACTCCTGAACCGATGACTGCCAACTTGGGTGAGGGGACACCTTTGAACTGGGCGTAACCAGTCATGTCATTGGCCTTGGTGATGTGATTGACACCTGACATTACGAACATGAGCGCATATACGATGCGACCAATCAAAAATACTGTGGACATTTTGTTCTCCTTCATTGAGCCGAGGGGTTCGGCTTTCTGTAACGCGCAGAGCGCCGACAGACCTTATGAAGTCTCGAAGGGGATGTGGGGTATGCGGGTTTTATCGTGCTTCTGGTGCAGAATAATTGCGAAAAACGCAACGATTCTGCACCAGAACCATGAGTGAACTACTGGTTGGCGGCGATGTAGGCCGACAACAATGCGTTGGCCTGGGTTGCGGCATCAGTAAGTGCTGCTGCAACATCTCCACCTTGAAGCACGGTCGCAATCGCGCGAGCACTCAACGTACGAATCTCACGTTGCGGTCCGAGAATTGCTCCAAGACTTGCCGGTGTATCAGCAACTTGTGACAACTGATCGTACGCAACCTTAAAACGAGGATCGGTCTTGTACTTCTCGGCAATTGCACCAACTTCGAGTGCACTTGAACGCACTGGAACATAACCAGTTGCAGCGGCCCATGTTGATTGACTTTCGGCAGTGATCAAGAACGAAATGAAATCCCAAACTGCTGCAGCCTTGGCAGGATCATCATGATTCACGATCCACAATGAAGCTCCACCAACAATGGCGCCTGGTGCATCGGCATCGCCAGGGGCGGGCATCGGACCAACACCAATATCGTCAGTGGTGATTCCTGGAATTAATCCACCTTGGACGGTTGTCAGTACAGTGCCAAGTGCTGCTGATGTTGAGATAGTCATTGCGGCCGGCTTCTCGGCATCTGCCAACTTGAGCAATGCGTCTTGACCACTGGCGTTGTCGCCAACGTTGTAGGCCAAGCCGTCATTCACGAGAGCCTGAAGTTCGGTTAACAAATCGATGCCGGTTTGTCCGTCAAAGTTGACCTTTGTTGAAGGCGCGAGGCGACCGTTGTCATTGTCCGAATACAACTCGCCAAGCTTGGCGAACCACTGCTCTAAGAACCAACCGCCACCGCTGTCGGCGCCAGTATCAAGTGACAAACCAAATGCAGCTGCACCACTATCAACAATTGCTTGCGACATCGTGCGCAATTCGGCCATGTTGGTCGGTGGCTTGTTGGGGTCGAGACCAGCGGCTTCAAAAACCTTCTTGTTGTAGTACAACACGGGGTCAGACACGTTGAATGGCATTGACCACTGCACGCCTTCGGTGAAGTACTGATTCAAAGCCTTCGGCAAGAAATCAGATGTGTCGTAGGCGGCTGACTCGAGACAAGCTCCAACAGGAACATTTGAATCGGTGTCACTCATGACCTGTACGGCGTATTCGGGCGCCTGCACCATGTCGGGGCGACTGTCTTGGCTGCTCTGCAAATACTTGTCGAGTGTTTGTTCGTAACCACCTTGGTTTTCGAGTGACACCTTGACCTTGGTCTGCGAAGCGTTGTATTCGTCAGTCAATGCGATTAATGCTTTTTCAAGATCACCGTTCATGCCATGCCAGAAGGTGATGTCGATGGTGTCGGTCACCGAATCAAGAGCGGTCGTGTCGCACGCGGGCAATGATGCCAAAGGTGTTGCGACAGTTGTCGGCGGTTCTGTTGGCGCACTGCTGTCTCCAGATGCGGGGGCTTTGGTTGTGCCAGGGTCGATGATGGAACTACTTCCACCACCTCCACATGAGGCAAACAACAATGCACTTGCGGTCAAACCAGCAAGTAATAGACGGGATTTATTGGGGGTTTTCATTTCATCCTTTCACTGCGCCAGCGGTGAGCCCACGCACTAATTGTTTTTGGAATACAACTAAGACAATCAAAATTGGAACTGCAGCAATGATTGTTCCCGCCATAATTAAGTTTGGCTTGTCAAGGTCGGACGACGCCAAGTGTCTTAAGCCTGTTTGTACGGTATTCATGTCATCTTCTGTTGTGATGAGTGAAGGCCATAGGTACTGGTTCCAACTGGCTAAGAACGAGAAGAGTCCGAGCGCTCCCAAAGTTGGTCGAACTAAGGGGATCGCAACTTCTTTCATGAAGCCCCAATGACCGAGGCCATCCATTTGTGCAGCCTCACGAAGATCGGGTGGGATCTGCATGAAAACTTGACGGAGCAAGAAGGTTCCGAATGCTGTCGCAATAAAAGGAACAGTCAAACCTTGGAATGAGTTGAGCCATCCGAGCGAATCAATCGTGCGGCGGTTGACGACCAGCGTCACTTCAAGGGGCACCAGCATGGTCGATAAGAAGATGCCAAAGACCAAACGCTTCAATGGAAACTTCAAGAATGAAAACGCATATGCCGAGGCGATTGACGTCACTAACTGAACCGACGTCACAATGAACGCAACGATCGTGGTGTTCATCAAGTAGCGACCCAGACGACCTCCGGTCCAGGCATTCTTCAGAACATCAAGCGTGAATGCGTTGGGCAATAGCGGATTATCAAGAACTTTGTTGCCTGGTTTCAAAGCAGCAATGACAGTTGTGTAGACGGGGAACAAAATGAAAAGCGCAACGATCGTGAGCATTGAATAACGAGCGAATGATCGCCAACCTTTGGGGGCGGTATCAAGAGCCATAGTGCACTCGCTTTCCGAATCCCCGGAACTGCAAAGCCGACAGTGCGAGCAAGATCACAAACAACAACACTGCGACGGCAGCTTGTAGGCCAGCGTTGTTCTTGATGATCGAGCTACTTCCGTAAATCAGATACGTCACCGAAGTCGTTGAGTCTTGAGGGATCGGTCCACCATTAGTGAGTAAGTCCATTTCGCCATACGCCTGAAACGCGCGCGAGGTTAAAACAACTGTTGTAAATAAGAGTGTTGGTGAAATGAGCGGCAATGTGACGTTGGTGAAGCGCATCCATCCACCAGCACCGTCGACGTAAGCGCTTTCATGCATTTCTTTGGGAACACTTTGTAAACCAGCTGTCACCAAGATGAAAGTGAATCCAAGGTTGGCCCAAATAGATGAAATTCCAACTGACCACAGAGCAGTGCCAGAATCGTTCAACAAGCCCGGCTCTTTGATCACGGGGAAAATGTTGTGTAGCCAGCCAAGATTGGCTAGAACGCCAACAGATGGTTGCAACAAGAACAACCACATCAACGATGCGACAGCAACCGATGTAGCAATGGTGCTGCTGAAAATGGTACGAAAGAATCGCATACCGCGCAATTGTTTGTCAGCAAGAACTGCAAGACCGACACCAAGTGCCAAACCAATCGGAACGGTAATCATGGCGAACTTCACGGTCACCCAAAGTGCGTGTTGAAACTGATCACTCTTAATAACGTTGGTGTATTGACCCCAGCCAACAGATTTGCAATTCTTTCCTTGAACATCGCACATTTGTTGCCCGAGCCAGACTGCTTTACCGAGTGGATACAAAACAAAAGTGATCAATACGAGCAATGACGGCCCCAACATGGCCATTGCCAAGGGGATCTCTCGTAGACGACGCGACTTAATGGCCATCAAGAAATCCTGAGGCCAGTCTCGACATTGAAACGGTGGCGATGATTTTCGTCAGCCGTCAAGAAAACGCTCGAACCGTTACTCGGCACTTCAGCCCCGGCGGATAAGCGCACGATTGCGCGATGCTCGGCATCAACAGTGCAGACAACTTGAATCTCATGACCCAGATGTTCGACGAGCGCAACCGTTGCCGCAACACCAGATGTTGCAAGATGTGTGTGCTCAGGTCGTGCGCCCACAAGATGGCTACCAGTCTCAACACTTCCCGCGGGGAAGATGTTCATCGGTGGTGTGCCGATGAATTGTGCAACGAACACCGAGGCTGGTTTGTCGTAGACATCTTTGGGTGTGCCTACTTGTTCAATGATTCCATCACGCATGACTGCGATGCGGTTGCCCATCGTCATTGCTTCAACTTGATCGTGGGTGACGTAAACGAAAGTTGCGTTGAGTCGATGATGCAACGCAACAAGTTCGGCACGAGTTTCGGCACGCAACTTGGCATCAAGGTTTGATAACGGTTCGTCCATGCAGAACACGGCCGGTTGACGAACGATGGCGCGAGCCAAAGCAACACGTTGACGCTGACCACCTGACAATGCACCGGGTCGACGCTCAAGGTAAGGAGTCAGACCCAAAACCTCGGCAGCTTGTTTGGCAGCCTCGGCACGTTCGGCTTTATCAACACCACGTACCTTCAGCGGAAATTCGATATTGGCTTGCACCGATTTGTGCGGATACAACGCGTAACTCTGAAAGACCATCGATACATCGCGATCTTTAGGTTCAACATCGTTGACCATTTTGTCGCCGATCCAAACTTCACCAGCGGTTGGGTCTTCGAGCCCAGCGATCGTTCGCAACAAAGTTGATTTGCCGCAACCCGAAGGGCCGAGAAGGATCATGAAATCGCGGTCGGCAATGTCTAACGAAACATTGTCAACGGCTTTGACGTCTCCAAAGTGTTTGGATACGCCAACGAGTCGGATGGCTGCCACGAGGTCATCGTATTGCATCCCAGGCGGTGTGCGAACCGAGACACTCGGTTAACCATTAATAATTTCTATTAGTTACCTTTGGTCCACCAAAAGTTTCTTTAGGCCTCTGCTGAGGTGAGATCTGGCCCTAAAACGATGGTGCCACTGAAGTGTTCTTTGGCAAGACCGATCCATTCATCTTCTTGGCCAGCCTGAACTGCGGGGACGCAGTGCGTCAGCATCAATGTCTTGACATTATTGCGTGCAGCGGTTTGACCAGCCTGAGCAACTGTGCTGTGATAATCCAAAATGTCTAAGAATCGTTGACTATTTGGCAAAATAGTTGCGAGTTGTTTGACCATGTCATCTCGAATGACGGTCTGGACGTAAATGTCGGCATTCAGACACAAATCATCAAGGCCTGCACACGGAATGGTGTCCCCGGCCAAGGCAGCTACTTTGCCGTCGTGTTCAATACGGAAACCGATGCTCGGATCGACGGGACGGTGATCAGTCGCGTGAGTCGAAACTGACACTTCGCCGATATTGAATGTTTCACCAGGCCCAACTTCAACGACATCAACAGTCAGTGGGCCATTGGCGCGCAAGTCGTCGTGGTGGGCGTGTCGGTAGCCCTGATCGAGAGTGAGCATGGTGAGCATCGCGTCAACCACTTGGCGGGTTCCGACTGGGCCAACAACTTTCAACGGAATGTTGACCGGCATCATGACCCAGCGCGTCGTGACTAAATCGTTGAGATCGGTGATGTGATCGCTATGAAGGTGCGTGATCAAAATGGTGTTCACCATTCCCGGCAGAACCCCGGCGCCAAGCAAACGCATGATTGCAGCACGACCACAGTCGATCATGATGTGCTGTTGACCTGCTTGCACCAAGGTGCACGGCCCCGCACGATTGGGATCGGGGATAGGACTACCAGTACCGAGAAGCGTGACTTTCATGAAGTCAGTATGTCACACAAGTGGCACCCAAGGTGACAAAACTATTATGAAGCGTTGTCGAGAGCTTGTAACAATGTGTTCCACGACAAGATTGCGCACTTGATCCGCACGGGGAACTTCACAACACCTTGCAACGCTTCAAGATCGCCCATCTTGACTTCAACAACGGGCGCATCATCGGCATCTTCTTCAATCGACATCATCACCTTGAAACGATGAATCAACGCTTGAATTTCAGCGAGCGACTTGCCCTTAACTGCCTGGCTCATCATCGAGGCCGAACTCTGCGAGATGCTGCAACCCTGACCCGAGACTTTGACGTCAACGAGCACGCCATTTTCAACCTGGGCATAGATCGTGATTTCATCGCCACACAATGGGTTATGGCCCTCCGCCATGACGGCAGGGGGTGCCAGCTCACCACGGTTACGCGGTGTGCGGTAGTGGTCAAGGATGATTTCGCGGTACAGATCTTCTAAGCCGGGCATGGTTTCCTCTCGTGGCTACACACCAAAGATATCGCTTGCACCATCGAGGGCATCAGCCAAAGCGTCAGCATCTGTCTGGTCGTTATATATATAGAAACTGGCGCGGGCAGTGGCGTTGGCTCCGAGCAGCTTCATGAGTGGCTTGGCGCAATGGTGGCCGGCTCGAACACAGACGTTCTTTTCATCGAGAATCTGGCTGATGTCGTGCGGGTGAATGTCACGGAAGGCAAAGCTCAAAACCGCTCCGCGAACCTCAACATTGCGTGGACCGTGAATCACGATGTCGTCGCCGTAGCGAGCTGTCCAAGTACTCAGTGCGTATTCGGTGAGATCCATTTCGTGTTGACGAATATTGGCCATGCCGATGTTGCTCAAGTAATCCACTGCAGCGCCAAGACCAATGACTTCAACAATGGGCGGAGTGCCAGCTTCAAACTTTGAAGGCAGTTCGGCAGTGGTGAAACCATCAAGGCGCACATCAGCGATCATGTTGCCGCCACCAAGAAATGGCGGCATTGCTTCGAGTAATTCTTCGCGACCACACAACACACCAACGCCCGAAGGGCCGACCATCTTGTGACTGCTGAACAATGCGAAGTCCGCATCCCATGCTTGAACATCGGTGACGTTGTGCGGAACAAATTGACACGCATCAACAATTGCAAGGGCACCGGCAGCATGAGCTGCGGCGCAGAGTTGCTTCACTGGAGTGATTGTTCCGAGAACATTGCTCATTGCGGTGAACGACAGAACTTTTGCGCCGTCAAGAAGCGAAGACAAGTTTGATAAATCAAGTTGACCATCTTCGGTTAATGGAATCCAACGTAATTGAATTCCACGTTCGGCAACGAGCATGTGCCACGGAACAATATTGGCGTGATGTTCCATGTGCGTCAGCACAACCACATCACCTTTGGAGAGATTGGCACGTCCCCATGTTTGTGCAATTAAGTTGAGTGACTCAGTGGCGTTCTTGGTGAACACGATTTCATTCACGCTGCGGGCGTTGATGAATCGCTGCACTTTGCTGCGTGCGCCTTCAAACAAATCGGTTGCTTCGCCCGCCATGCGATATGCGCTGCGGTTGATTGGTGCGTAACCGTTGCGCATGAAATTAGTCATCGCATCAATGACTGCATTGGGCTTTTGCGATGTGTTCGCCGAGTCAAGATAAACGAGACGTTGGTTGTCAATCATGCGTTGAAGAACGGGGAAGTCAGCCTTGACGGCAGCCCAATCAACGCGAGTTGTATTCACGGACGGAACGACTCGTATCCAGAGACTTCAAGCTTCTCGGCGATTTCCATTCCACCGCTTGCAACGATTCGACCGTCAACCATGACGTGTACGTGATCGGGTGCGAGTTCGTCGAGCAAGCGTTGGTAGTGAGTGATCAACACGACACCCATTGTGGGTCGGTCGACGCGCACTTCACGAATTCCTTTGGCGACAATTCGCAACGCATCAATGTCAAGGCCCGAGTCGGTTTCGTCGAGCACTGCTAGGTCGGGTTCGAGAATGGCCATCTGCATGATTTCGTTGCGCTTCTTTTCACCGCCCGAGAATCCTTCATTGAGATAGCGATCGACGAACGATGAATCCATACCGAGACGCTTCATCCAATCCATGGTGGCAAGGCGCAATTCGAGTACAGAAAGATCAATACCTTTGCGAGCGCTGAGGGCTTGACGTAAGAACTGAATCACCGAGACACCAGCGATTTCTTGTGGATACTGGAAGCCCAAGAAGAGGCCTGCTTTGGCGCGCACATCGGTCGGCCAGTCGGTGATGTCGTCACCGTGCAAGAAAATTTGGCCGCTCGTGACTTCGTATTCAGACGAGTTGAGCAGGCAACTGGCCAAAGTGCTCTTGCCGCAACCGTTGGGTCCCATGATCGCGTGAACTTCGCCGGCGTTGACCGTGATGTTGAGCCCCTTCAAGATGTCGGCGGGGACCACGGTGTCGAGATCGTCGGTGGCGGGCCGGGCATGCAGATCGACAACCTGGAAAAGGGGACTACTCATAGGGGTGAGTCTAGAGCCGACCCCCTATTTCTCCTATCTCCGTAGTGCTAATTATTCCTTGGGAAGTTTATGAATGGAGGGCTGACCAGAGGGATCTGTAGTTGGGGTATTGGTAGCCCCGTCCATTGGACCAAACATTGACATATGACGACTCGACGAGCATCCGGTGGTACTTGGGCAGATTTCGAAATGGGACGCCGGCATCAACGTGGTGGGCCAAATGGAATCCGATGTTGAACGGCACGAGCAAGAACCGGGCTAACCAATGCTGCTGAACCGAGTGCGTCGCGACTCGACGATCGCTTGAAGCCATTAACCCACCGTGTTCGGCAACTGAGCGCAAGCGATTAATCACTCGCCACACCGTGAGATAGGGCAGCAACCAAAACAATGGGTACACCCACCAATAACCCGCAACAATCGCGCCAGCAATAAGAACACCTTGCACCGCCAAGATTTTGAACAAAGTATTTCGTACAACGACGACTTCGCTGCGGGCACCGCGCAATTGGTCGCGCAATAATCGCAAGCCAGTTCGTCCAACTGCATCACGCACAAGTTTGCGTCGCCAACTGGAGCGACTGATGGGGTAGTTGGCGTACAACGCAATGTCTGGTTCGTTGGGGCCAAACTCTTCGCGGTGGTGCGCCATATGCACGCGTCGATACGCATCGGTATTGGTGAAACCCACGTAGCCAATCAACCAACGACCCACAAAATCATTGATCGGACGATTACGAAAAAGCAAACGGTGCGCAGCCTCGTGCATCAGAGACGCAACTTGAGCGTGCGCACGGCCCATCAACACAAACACTGGTATCCACACGATGGGTCCAAAGTGCACGGCTAGAAAAATCAACACTGCGGTTTGCGCGTACACCGAAACAACTGAAAAGCCATTGTGGAAAGAAGGAATCTTGCGCAACATGTCACGTGTCAACGTATTGGGTCGACCGGCTTCATCAACCCATTCGGTTGTGTGACCGGGCTTCAATAGTTTGGGCGATGGAACCATGCCTCCGAGGCGTGGACTACCAACCACGATCGATCCACTCTTTCAGGTGTGGTCGCTCGGTCCCGACAGTGGTGTCAAGCCCATGCCCAGGCAACACGATGGTGTCTTCTGGATAGATCAACAGCAAGTTGTCGATGGAGTTAATGATGGTTTCAAATGAGCCACCCTCAAATTTGGTGTTGCCGGGGCCACCAGGGAACAACGTGTCACCAGTAAATAACAACGGCGTGTCAAGAACTCGAAATGAAATTGAACCAGGGGTGTGTCCGGGGTTGTGGATCGCCTGAATGCGCAACTGTCCCACCTCAATCATCTCGTCGTGCTCAATGAATCCGTCGTAACCCTTCTCAACCAACATCGGTGCATCGAGTTCGGTCACGGCAACGTGATAGCCAGCTTCGCGCATTGCGGGGATCGCCTGAATGTGATCAAAGTGGCCGTGCGTTTCGAGAACTCGTGTGACACCAAGTCGCTTGCACATTTCAAGTAGGCGCTCGTGTTCGTTGGCTGCGTCAATCAGTATGGCTTCGCCAGTTTGATGGCAGCGCACGACAAAAACGTTGTTGTCGTAGCCGCCTACTACAACTTTGTGAACTTCAACAGTCGAATTAGACCAGTGCAACGTGTTTTCCGCAGATGAACCCATGAGGGAAGTATCTCACGACACAGCACAAAGTGCGAAGGTGACCTGAACAGCTTGTCGATGCGCCGTAAGGTTTCGGCGTGGCTGTACCCCCAGATCGTCCTGATTTCACAGACCTCGCCACGCCGAGTGATCACAAGGCGTTGAAGCGATTGGCTGACATGGACAACTCAACCTCAAATCCGAGCGATGATGGCTCGCAGAAACGCGGTCCTTCAGGAGCGGTTATCGGGGCATTGATTGCTCCGGGGTCACCATCTTTCTTCCGACACAAAGTGTTGTCAGCCGGATTGCTGTTGCTCGGTTTCGTCATTCCGATCGCGACCGTTGCCGTGGCCCTAATTCGTCGTCATCAAATCACTTCATTGGTACTTGACAAGAATTTTCTGATTGCGTTGCAAATGATTGCTGTTCTCTTTGTCGTGACTCGATTGATCTCAGTGATTGAAGTCATTCGGTCTCGCGCCGAAGGCTCGCCACGACGATTGGCGTCATGGTTTGGGGTGGCCGGAGTAATTTTATTGACGTTGCCTGCAGTGTGGTCAGTTGCGCGCGCCCGTGATCTGTCAGGGGTGATCAGTGACGTGTTTGTATCTTCCGGGAGCAGCGAACCTTTAGCAGTGACTGGTGTTGCGTCAACTACAGGAGACGGATTCAAGACGATCTTGTTGCTTGGTGGCGACGAAGGTCCAGGCCGTTGGGCGCTACGTACCGACACGATGATCTTGGTGACCATTCATGAAGAGTCGGGCCGTATCGCGATGGTTTCAATTCCTCGCAATATGTACAAGATGCGATTTCCTCCTGGTTCGGCAATGGCCAATGAATTTCCGAAGGGCTTTCCCGACCTGACAAACGCGATTTACCCATATGTCTTTACACATCAAGATGTTGCCGCGACGTATGCGCGCGGTGATCTACAACCCGAAGCAATTGCACTTGCTTCGGCTATCAGTTACTCAATGAACATCACAATTGATGACTATGTGTTGGTCAATATGCAAGGTTTTCTCGAAATCGTCGATGCGCTTGGTGGAGTCACGATGACTTTGGACAAGAAAATTCCGATGCCTGGCAATGTTCCTGGTGCAAAACATCGCTATCCAGATTTCATTGGACCTGGTGAAGTAACGATGGATGGCACGACCGCCTTAGGTTTTGCACGTTCGCGTAAAGGCGATAGTGATTATGGTCGTATGGGTCGGCAGCGCCAGTTGCTCACCGCCTTGGCAGAGCAAGTTTCAGGAAGCGATATTTTGTTACGTTTTCCTCACCTGACCGACATCATGCGCTGGACTGTGCGTACGTCACTGTCGGCAGAGGAATTTTCATCACTTGTTGATCGGCTACGAAGTGGTGCATTAATCCAAGAATCGATTGGTTTAATCCCACCTCTGGTGAGAACGGGGAATCCCAACTTCGCTGATATCAGTAACTTGCTTGACGCGCTACAGGCTTCTATTCGGGACAATGTCAAGTTTCCCTACGGTTAATTCACGAACTGATGACGTCATAACCCATTGATAATGCAACCGGAATTTGTGCTGGATCAAAGGTGATGAACTGCAAAGGTCTTGGTAGTCGATCGGCGGCAGCCAAATGAATCGCATCATTGATATGCACGGGTTGTTCGCGCGCAATCATTGCTGCACGATCAAGACATAACTGATCAACCGGTACAACATAAATACGATCCCATAATAAGCGAACGGCATCTTCAACATCGTCTTGCAAAATCTGTTCATCGGTGAGTCGCGGTATCAGTGCTAGCGATTCAGAAAGTGCAAGTGCAGAAGCGCACCATTGGGCGTCGTTCTCTAATGCATCAATGACCACTTGGCGGCTGCGACCTTCAATGGCAACACTCAACAAAGCGGATGAATCCAGAAACAGCGTCATGAGATTTCAACATTCATCGAATATCGCGCAGCAATTTGTCGATTCGCCCACCGCTCCATACGCTGACTGCTGGTGTTGGTTGATAGACGCCACCTCGCCGCGGTGAAATCACTAATCCGCGCGCCACTAAATCGCTGAGTCGCGCTTGGCCTTCAGGTGCACCAAGTGGACCCAACTGTGCGATCGGTCGTCCACCAATTGAAATCACAATGTGTTCACCCGAAGCAGCTCGTCGAACCGATGCAGCAGCGTCGGCTCGCAGTTGGCGGATCCCCATTTCACTCATGACCATAAGATAACAACCAATTCACCAAATTGTGTACGCAGCGGTACACACAACAAGTTGTCAATCACCCCACGACCGCGACACAATGAAGTCATGAACTTTGCATTTTCAGAAGAACAAGAAGAACTCCGCAAAACAGTCCGTGCTTTCCTCGATGCCAAGAGCAGCGAAGCCTCAGTGCGCGAACAGATGGACACCGAGGCCGGTTTTGACCAGGCCGTGTGGTCACAGATGGGCGAGCAGATGGGCCTTCAGGGCTTGCACATTCCCGAGGCATACGGCGGATCGGGCTACGGCTACGTCGAACTCGGCGTTGTGCTTGAAGAAATGGGCCGTTCGTTGTTGTGCGCCCCGTACTTCGCAACTGTCGTTTTGGCCGCCAACACCTTGATTCACTCAGGTGACGAAGCCGCCAAGAAGAAGTACCTCCCCGGCATCGCTGCTGGCGAGACCATCGCAACCCTCGCCTACACCGAGCCCTCGGGCAAGTGGGACGAGAGCGGCATCACCATGCAGGCTTCAGGAAGCGGATCAGCTTTCACCCTCAGCGGCACCAAGATGTTTGTCCTCGACGGACATACCGCGAATCTCATCATTGTGGCTGCCAAGACCGGCAAAGGTACCAGCTTGTTCGCCGTTGATGGCAACGCTGCTGGCCTCACCCGCACCGCACTCAGCACCATGGACCAGACCCGTAAGCAGGCAAAACTCGAATTCAACAACACCCCGGCCGAGCTCATCGGAACTGAAGGTGCTGGCTGGAGCGTCTTGTCAACTGTTCTCGACCTCGCTGCTGTTGGCCTCGCCGCCGAGCAGGTTGGTGGAGCACAAAAGGTGCTCGACATGGCTGTCGAATACGCCAAGGTGCGCGTGCAGTTCGGTCGTCCGATCGGTTCCTTCCAGGCCATCAAGCACAAGTGTGCAGACATGTTGCTCGAAGTTGAATCAGCCAAGTCAGCTGCGTACTACGGCATGTGGTGCGCCAGCGAAATGAACGACGAACTCGCTTCGGTCGCTTCACTCGCCAAGGCTTACTGCTCAGAGGCTTACTTCCACGCGACCGCTGAAAACATTCAGATTCACGGTGGTATTGGTTTCACCTGGGAACACCCAGCTCACCTCTACTTCAAGCGTGCGAAGTCATCTGAATTATTGTTCGGTGACCCGACCTACCACCGCGAGTTGCTCGCACAGCGCATCGGTATCTGAACTCACTCAAGTATCTGACCTCACTGGGTCGGTTTCGAGGCAATGATTGTCTTGAAACCGACCCAGTTTTGTTTATCCGTCGATAGGTAGAAAGTAGAAAATCCTCGCTGAAAGGCCACGAGGGTTAGCCTGACAATGTGATTTGGATATTCATTGTTATCGCAGCAATTGGCGTCTTCCTGATTGCGGCTTTGGCAATTGGTCGTGAGGCACGGCGGCTAGATGCAATGGCACCGCGTGCGGTTTATGAACTTGAGCAGGCTGCCGATTTCGTGGCGATGTCATTGCCCGAATCGACTCAGGCTCGACTCACGATGGAAGAGCTTGAAAAGTTATTGGTACTGCATATGAACTGGTTGCACGGCAAGGGTCTGTTACCTACGAAAGCTGTTGATCAACGTCAAGATATCTTGATTCCAATTGTGGTGACCGAGGAGTCGTTGATTGCTTTTTTACTTGGTGAATCAGACAAGGCCGGCATTGAGATCATTGACGATGTTGACTTAGTGAATGTCACAGAGGCCCACCTCGCGTATTTCAAGGCAATTGGTGCGGTTGGACCAAAAGCCGCCGAATCATTGTAGAAACACGGGTAGCGCATCATTGATTACATGAGCCATTTCAGTAGCCATGTTGATTTTGTTGATACCTGACCTGACGGACTGCACAAACCTTTTGATCAACGTGACCTGCAACGCTCAAGGGGACTAGTAATAAATTCCTCAAAGAAGAAGAGTTCTGATTTAATATGGTGGACAGGACCGTGAAAAGGGAAAGTAATTTTCAGCGTTGATTTGACGGTCGAAGTTTACGTATTGGCCACGTCAAGAAAAGACCCAGCCGCAATGAAAAAGATGTTTCGGTTTGAATCAGCTGTAAACACTTTTGCTCAAATTGGAATTTAGTCAATTTAACTTCTTCCCGCGCTTGGTGAAGTTGATTGTTGACGTCAAGCAACTTTTTAACCGTGAACTGATATTCAAGAATCTCGTGACATAGATGAGATGGGGTAATGGAAATATCTGTGCTTGACGCTTGATGAAGGAGTTCGCGGATTGACCGAGCTTCGATTGTTAGAGGATGTTCGTCGACCCACCTCGGAAAAGTCTCCCGGCGTAAGTTTGAATCAATTGATTTCGCAGCGACATCGATATCAGATTGTTGATGTAACACTGGTACATCGGAGTTATGGAGAAATTGCGCAATCAATGTCAGTTCAGTCGTGGGTGAATTCACGAGGTTTTCGTAACGCACGAAATGTGGCAGCAGCCCTTGGATACCTTGTGCCAAGTGGGTGCTGTAGGCAATGTATAAAGCGAGACCGACTTCGACAGGGAGACCATCTCGAACCTGTAATGACCATGCGACTTCGGCCGGATCACGAGTAATGACCATTAATTCAAGGCGGTCCAAGAGGGCACGGCGCCAAAAAGGCATGAGGACACAACTGCGAGGATCCTTGACTCCAAGAGGCGCGTCGTCCTTCAAATTGCTGATGTATGACTGAGCTTGGGTGATGAACTCGGTTGCCTTCTCAACTTCAAAGAAATTGAGATCGAGAGAATCCCAAGACCAATCGTGCGTGGCTAAAAGAGAATCGTTCAATTGAATGAGCGACGACCTTTCAAAGAAACCT
>Ga0214919_10006084_pt1 | contig 16749 bp, 18 predicted proteins | sample LL1503_MetaG_FD_177994 | JGI IMG/M metagenome (GOLD analysis project Ga0214919, IMG submission 177994) | Freshwater microbial communities from Lake Lanier, Atlanta, Georgia, United States - LL-1503 | ecosystem: Environmental > Aquatic > Freshwater > Lake | place: USA: Georgia | collected... | reverse complement strand
CTCAACAACAACATTCCAACCCAAATTCTCGGTAAGCCTAGCAGCGACAATTCTAGCTATCACATCTGTAGAGCTTCCAGGACCAGTAGCCACAATAATAGTAATTGGCTTTTGCTTAGGAAAATCAGTCTGTGCAAACACAAAAATGCTTGGACTGAGGCAAACAATAAGGGTAAATAACTTCATAAAACAGGTAGGACTAAATATATTTTTAATGAGTTTTGAGTTCATATCCACCTCTTCTTTTATTAGAGTATTTTTTGAGAACGATCAGAGTAGTTTAGTTGAATTGTAATTGTCCCTTCATTTAGTAACCAAGGCCTTACTTTGAATGACCTAGCTCCAGATTGATGCATTGGATCTTTTGCAGCAATTTGTTGAGCATCTGCTAGAGAATTAGCGCGGATAATTACCATACCCTCACCATTCCAGTCAGATTCATTTTCAGCAAAAAAAGGCCCTGCTCCAAACATAACGCCAGTCTTTTCTAAATGAATTTGAAAATCTAAATGCTTCTCTAGATTTTCCATTACTGGACCTAGGCCATTGGTTGGGGATGTAAACACCACATAAAGATCTTTACAAAGCATATCTTTGCAAGCATTTAGAATTTCTGTCTTAGTGACTAACGGCTCACTCATAGTTTGCTCCATATATTATTTTATGTATATAAATTCTATGTTAAACCAATTATCTCATCCATAAAGTAACTGTATGCAAGTCTTTCGAAAACCTCTAATAGGGTCTCACCCTAGCTTCAGAAAGGGGATTAGCACTACAAACATTATCTCCTCAAACACACATCAATATCCCGACTGGCCTTGACTCCTAGTTTGAGATTTTGAAGGGACTTCGACCCATTTCTAGAAATTAGATTACATAAGCGTTACTTTAAGTAACGCTTAGCCCCACTCTAATTACTAAACCAATCGCACAGTCAATCGCACACCACGAGTATTCGGCTACAAATCATTGATTTATATGCAATTTTCAAGCGGAGTGATTTCTTTTAAATCCGTTGGTCGCGAGTTCGAATCTCGCCCGTCCTACCAAATACAGACAAAGCCACTTTCGAGTGGCTTTTGTTTTGGGTAAATCAATCTTTCGACTGTTTCAAACAATATCAAATCTTGTCGACGTTTAAAGTGGGGATTTTCACGCTGATCTAGACTTTCATCCTTTTGACCAAATTGACTATTCATTATTAAAGGATGTATTTAAGGGAAAAATAATTTCACAAACGGATTATGGCTTTTTTGTCTATTTACCAAATCTAAAAATTACAACTCTTTTACATAAAAGTAAAATTCCAGCAAATATAAATTTAGAAAAGAATCAAGAAATTGAAACCATAATTGATAATATAGATCTTGTCGAAAAAAAATTAAGCATAATGCTTAATCTATAAAGTAGATTTTCTATCAGTCAGAAATAAGGTAATCCCCCCAAATAGAAATGAAATTTCGTTAGACTTTTTTTGAGAAATCATTAAATTCATTTAGCTTGAGCCTGAACTGATGTTGAACATATTGCTAAAACAGATTAATCTGACTGATATAGCGCTTTTTATCTGGTAGGTCTTGCATTACATAACGCTTCCGCTCTATCTGTCTGCCAGTAACGAATTGGTGCCTTCCATCGTCCAGAATGATGATCGACTCTATTTCAGGACTAAGCTTTATGAAGTCAGTTTTCTTAATGTATAAATCGCGAATTAAGATTTGGTCCTCAGCACCAAGGGTAATGCGTACTTCATATTGATTTTGATCTTCCAATCCAGAAATAAGACCAATAAAATTTGATTCGTTATCTATATTGGAAGGAGCAATCCTGAGTTGAGTTAACTGAACCCACTCAATAGGAGAAATCTTCAATTTAGATTTTTTACGCTCATATTTAATGCCCAAACAATTATGAATGGGCCAGGGTTTTCCTAAGGAATCAAATAGAACCTTCCCGCCATTATTAGATTGAAAATAAAAGACCTTTTCGCCGCACCATTTACACTTATAGTTTGACTTTGTAATCGAGCCAGTCTCCCTATAAAGATTTGCGGCAAAGTCAAGTAACTCAGATTCTTGTTTTGGGGGGTAGTGATTTGTATACCTAATCTCACCAAGATGTCCCCATCCACATCTGCAAGACCTTAAATGTCCGAATGCGTTACACATAAAGTCCTCTTAGAATTTTGACTGTCTCTGAAAAAAACGATAATGAACTGATGTTAATTTATTACCACAACAAAAGAGAGTACTCATATCTTATCATTGGATCATGATGAGTTAATTGTAGGCAGGCGCCTTCTATTCTCTTGGCTAATTTAAAGAAACGATACATTCATAATCCAGTTAATATTTGTGTATTGAGATTCAATCACAAGCGTTACTTTAAGTAACGCTTAGCCCCCACTCTAATCAAAAAATCAATCGCACACCGGATAAATTTGTTTTAAATCCTTCTGAGTTGAGACATTCCAGGATTCCGGTTTTTGTTGTGGAATTATCTTAAATAAAGAAAAAGATAACATACATACAATTAAAATTTATTACCACCCTTGCTGTTCCTTTTCAAAAACTCCCAAGTCTAACAATAATTTCTTCGTAAATTCTTTCTCAGAGATATTTAATGAACGAATTGGAGCTCTTGTAGAGCCAACAGGCCGGCCAACCAGCTCCATAGCATATTTAATTGTTGCAGGGTAAGTTTGCATCAAACATGCAAGTAATTTTCGCACTTGCATTTGTAATTGATGAGCTTTTGAAATATCTAAAGAAACGCAACTTTGATATAGGTCACGTATTAACCTAGGGGTCACTTCAGAACAAGCTGAAAATGTGCCACTTCCCCCAATTGGAATAGACGTTAATAAATGTTCTATCCCAGTATATATAGCAATCTGTGTACCTTGAGAAAAATCACAAAACTCACTAAAAGTTTCCACATTAAAGCTTGCATCTTTAATACCAACAAAACCTGGTATTTCTTTAAGCAAGGCTTCGCATAACTGGATTGATAACGTAATTCCGGTAGCACCTTGATTGTTGTATGCAATCATTTTCCCGCCGTGGGCATTTGAAACAGAAACAAAGTGCTCAATAATTTCATTAGAAGAAGGCCGCCAGTGATAAGGTGGCAAAAGAACAATCCCGGTAGATCCTGATTGCCGACTAAACTCAGCTAGATTTATCGAGTAATCTGTACTTGCTGATGAAGTATTAACAAAAGTTGGTACGCGATTATTTACAGTTTTTACAAACACTTCAATCGTATCTTTATATTCTGATTCTCTCAAGCTATGAGATTCACCAATGTGCATCGGATAAGCAATTGCATCTACGCCACTCTTAATTAAAAAATTAATTTGTTTAGCAAAAGTTTCATGATCAATTTTATTATTCAAAAAAGGAGTTACTGGTGCCCCAAAAATCCCCGTTATTTTTTCCATAGTGTAATCCCTAGTTATGCTTATTTAATAATTACTATACTCTTAAAAATTAGAAATAAATTATTATTTGGGGCTAGTTTCTATTTAAAAAAATAATAGCTCAATTTTAAGAAATGGAAACTCTATGGCATTCTTGAAAAAATCAATGTTTTCTTTAGTCCTGTTGCTATTCTCTTCATTTACTTTTTCGCAAGACAGTTATCCAAATTCAGTAATATCATTAGTCACATGGGCTCCAGGTGGATTCTCTGATATCAATTCAAGATTACTCGCCGAATCCTGGCAGAAAATTTTAAATCAGCCAATCATAGTTATTAACAAGGGGGGGCTAGGTGGAGCAATCGGATCAGCTCAAGTTGCTAATGCCAAACCGGACGGCTATTCAATTCTTCTTGCTCTTTCATCTGTAGTTATTGCTCCAGAAGCCGAAAGATTAAGTGGTAAAAAACCCATCTATGAATTAGAGCAGTTAGATCCTCTAGCACTTATTTCTAGTATGCCTATGGTTATGCTAGTTAGCGCAGATTCCCCTTGGAATAATTTGGGTGAATTTGTTAAATATGCAAAAGAAAACCCTGGGAAAGTATTTTATTCTTCTTCAGGAACATATGGTCCGGTACATCTAGCTATGGAAATGTTTGCATTTCAGGCTGGCATTCAACTAACAACTGTCCCATTCGGAGGTGGGGCACCAGCCCTAATGGCATTACTTAGTAACCAAGTTCAGATGACTCTAATAGATCCCCGAGTAGCCATACCACACATAACGTCTGGGAAGTTAAAAGCCCTAGGTGTATCATCAAATAAAAGATTGCCTACGCTACCAGATGTTCCTACTTATAAAGAATTTGGGTACGATGCAGAGTATTATCTTTGGGCAGGGTTATATCTACCAAAAGGTACTCCTAAAAATGTGACTGATAAATTACGTACCAGTTTAAAAGAGGCTATATCTAGCCCTGGATTTATTAAGGGTATGCAGTCTAATCAAATCTTAATTGATTATCGAGATACTCCAGAATTTAAGAAATATTCTGATGATGATGGACAGCGTATGACAAAACTAATTAAAGCTATTGGTCCAATTAAGTAATTTTTAACAAACTAAACCCTTACTTTTAGTCTGACCTTTTTATGCCTAACGCTATTTGGTGTTTCCATTATTTGCAGCAGAGAATTATCAATTGTGCTTTATTAAATTAAAACATCAATTATTAAAGGATTAAATTGAACGCAAGAACAGTTATAGTGCCTTTACGAAATGGCAATATGAGCGCTTATTTAGCAATCCCAGAGGGTAAGCCTAAGGGTGCAATCATTGCAATAATGGAAATTTGGGGAGTGAATGAAACTATGCGCACTCATGCAAAAGAATTTTCTGATGCCGGATATATATGTATAGTCCCAGATTTATTTTGGCGCCAGGAGCCTAATGTAGAGTTATCAGATAAAAAATCTGAAGACATAAAAAAAGCTTTTGACTTGTATTACGACTTTGATTATGACCTAGCCGTAAATGATATGAAAGATACCGAAAAATATCTTAAGAATTTGTCTGACTATGATGGTAAAGTTGGTGCTGTTGGTTACTGCCTTGGCGGCAAACTTTGCTACTTAATGTGCTGCAGAACGAATATCGATTGCGCTATTGCATATTATGGTACATATATAGAGCATCATATTAAAGAAGTAACTAATTTACATCGCCCATTTCTGCTTCATATGGCAATGAAAGATAGATGGGTACAAAAAGAAGTGAATGACTTACTAGAGAGGAAGCTTAACAAAAATCCTTTAGTAACTATTTGTAAGTACCCAGACGCTGATCATGCATTTGCTAGACACGGAGGTCTAACATATAAAAAATCTGAGGCCGATGAGGCCCTTAAAATTAGTTTGAAATTTTTCGAAAAACACTTATCGAATTAATACAGGATGATCGATTCATATCTCTAGATACCACTTATTCACTATAACTATTTATATCAAATCACTCTATACGAATACCTGAATTTTTAATAACAGTTCCCCATTTGTTAAATTCTGATTGTACAAAATTAGTTAGCTGCCCTCGATTAAGAAGTCGGATTTCCCCACCCAGTTCCTCTAATCTTGTTCTCATATCTTCGCTTTGAAGCGCTCTAATAATTTCATTATTCAGTCTGTCCAATATGGCAGTAGGTGTTTTTGTGGGAGCAAAAATCGCGAACCAGCTAAGCACCTGTAATTGGCCTAATCCAACCTCAGACATACTTGGTACAGAAGATAAAGATGGGGATCGACGATCAGAAGTAACTCCTAGGGCACGCAATGCTCCAGATTGAATGTGGGGTAGAGATGAAGGTAGATTATCAAACATTACATCTACTTGACCAGACATTAGATCGATTAACGCAGGACCAGCTCCTCGATATGGTACATGCACCATCCCAACATTAGTTAATTGTTTAAATAACTCTCCTGATAAATGAATTGTGCTTCCACTTCCAGAGGATGCAAATGCAAATTTTTCTTTTCTTGCCTCCAATATAAACTCTGCCACATTTAACGCCTTAATTTTTTTGGGATTAACAACCATAACATTTGGAACCCCAGCAATAAAACCCACAGGAGTAAGGTCAACCAAAGGATCAAACGGAAGATTTGGATAAAGATGTGGGTTAATTCCATGAGAACCTCCCGTACCAAGCAATAATGTATATCCATCCGGTTCGGACTTGGCCACCAAATCTGAGCCTATATTGCCTCCAGCCCCACCCCGGTTTTCTACTACTACTTGGTTACCCATACTTTGGGAAAGTTTTTGTGAAATCAGCCGTGCAAAAATATCAGTAGAGCCGCCAACGGCATATGGAACTATGAGCTTAACAGGCCTGGATGGATAATTTTGCGCCTCAACTGAAATAACCAGCAATGTTGAAAAAACAGCACCAATCCATACTAAAGGAATTTTAAAATTCATATACTACCTCTTGAATTAATCTTTACTTCTACAGATCACTGGTTCGGTTGAAGAACTCTTTCCAACCAATCCCACATATATGAAGTCCCGATACTAACATTATCAATCTGACAATGGTGATACCCACCTTCTTCACGAGTAAATACTTTCATTGTTTTATCTTTTGAACCAACAGCACTAAAACATGTTCTTGCATCATCAATTGGAATTTGCTCGTCACCCTCTCCGTGCAGCATCAGAAACGGACACTCAATTTTTTGCACAACACTATCAAGATGAAAAGGACGAAGAAGCTCCAATGCTTCATCTACTGTGTTGGCATTAACAATCCATAAAAGATGATTTGATGCAACTGATAATGCAGGAGTGTCACTTCGCGATAAGCGTTCGAAACGGTCAACCCAGGTTTTACGATAGTCCCATTGAGCTCCCCAAGCTATACAACAAGCAAAACGCTTATCAAATGCTGCAGCTCGAGGAGCATAGTAACCCCCAAGGCTAATTGCCATCACTCCTATTCTACTAGAATCAATTTCTGCTCGAGCCGCTAAAAAATCATATGCTGGAGTTGCATATCTCTCAGTCTCGTGATGTAAATAAAGGTTTCGAAATCTTATAGACTCTCCATTACCAGGACCATCTACAATCAAGCAAGAAATACCACGGGCTACTAAATCTGGTACCCCCTTAAAGTATTGTATTTCTTTAGTCACATCAAGCCCATCAAAAAAAATCATTGCGGGTACTGGTCGTTTTTTTCCATTAACGGGTTCAGCATGAACTAACATTGCTGGCAAAGTTGTACCCTCATATGGAATTTCAACATACTCTACTCGAGGTTTATTTACTATTTGTGTTGCATCTCGAAGACAATTCACACCCCTCATATAAGCTTCTAGACCGATATCAGACTTGGGTTGTAAAAAACGTTCCCCCACGTGATAGTATGCAGACGCTCGCTTAAGATAAGCTGCGCCGGTCGCTAATCTGCCCTCTGCAATATGCAAACGACCACGATCTTCAACATTTCGAGCCTCTCTAGCCCATTCACGAAACCATGCCTCATCATCTCCAATGTGAGGCATTAGTCTTAGCCCAATTCGGTTAATTTCGCCAATTTCAGCACCTCCCCAAGGAGCCATATTTAAACCAATTAAAAGGCCATGAGACCATCGATAATTATCTGGAAAGTATGTAAAAGAAAGATCTTGTTGTTTGTTATTCATGGATATCACTTTTTTATTAAATTCACTTATTGTAAGTTACCACTGTTGAGTATACTTCTCGAATCTTTTTATCCGACTTAATTTTTAGTACTCTACCCTAAAGAAGCATTCATATTTAATTACCTAATTTGAAGCTATTATCTCTTTTGAATTATGAATGATATTAATCTTTGGTGGCAAGCTATTAAGAGCAGTTGCATGCAAATAACAAGTCTTAGATGACATATTTAAAAGTCCCTCAAACATTTCTTCGGATAAAGTACCATTTAAAAACAAATGCGTTTCTATTGGCTCAGCTTCTCCAAAATTTGAACTACCATTGATTCCTGATCTTATCGAAAATGGATTAAACTGAACTAACCTTATAGCATTCACATCTAGCTTCATATTTTCAATATATCGAGCAATCTGAGTTATAAAACAAAAAGCTATCCCTGCTGATAAAAGACCAATGCCAGATGGAGCTGAAGACGACTCGCCTTCATCGGAAACGAATAAAAAATGGCTCATACCAGGTAATGTAAGCCATGATTCGATTTCAGTTCTTCCTAACGAATCAGAAAACCTTCCTTGTCCTTTTATATTTCTAATAATCTTTGACAAACTCCCAGGAGGTGCAATAGAAATTTCCCCTTCTTCTCTCAATGGAAGTTTTCGAATAATGTTTAACTCAGGGTTTTCTATATTAATGGGGCGCAATGGCTCCGAATAATTTAAAAAAGGGTCCTGTGGGATTTCTACCATTGGGTCAATTAACTCATTCAATATCTTTCTTCTACCATTAATTGTTAAAGAAAATGTACTTTTTAAGGTGCTCTTTAAAAAGGCAATCCCCGGAGAAGCATTAATTGCACAATTCATTAAATGGCTCATTTGTTGATCAGAGAAGTTACTCTTTATGCGAATCTCAATTTGAGATGGATTTGCTACTCCCCGACCATTTCCATTCACAAATGACCCCAGCAACCAATACTCATTATCTAATTTCAAGCTTAAATCAGTAAGTGGTGTTTTAAATAAATTCGAATAGTATCGAATACGGTTTAGTAAATCTGCTTGTAAGCCAGCATTAAAATAACCGAAGGGAAATGGGGCCAAATCAGTCCCCTTTAGATGTAAGCCCTCATCGGATGTCAACCGCCATGACGATCCTCCACCTTCTGTAAGGATTGCCTCCCTTTGATGACCTATTAAATGACAAGCTTCAACTTTTATAACCTCTCTACCCCTCTGATTGCTTGTTAGGGTTGAAGGAGCTTCTCCAGTCTTAAACTTAAATCCAAGTGGATAACCATAAGAATCAATTGAATAGCTCATTAATCAACTACTACCTTTGCTTTTTCAATAATATCTTTCCACATTGGCAATTCCCGCTGTATTCGGGTTCGTAAGATATCTGGGCCACCGGCAACTACACGAAATCCATATTTTTTTAAACGCTCATTAACTTCTGTTGTTTGTAAAATTAAGTTAATTTCTTTCGATAATTTTTCAACAATTACTGCTGGGGTACCAGCAGGAGCAAGAATAGCTACAAAAGTTTCTGCATCAGTATTAGGATAACCAAGCTCTGTTAAAGTGGGCACAGTTGGCATTTCAGATGCGCGCTCACGACCTGTTTGAGCTAATGGTATAAGTGCGCCTGATTTAATATGTGGCATCAATCCCAAGATATTGATTGATCCTATTTGAGTTGATCCGCCAAGTACTGCCTGTATTGCTGGGCCACCGCCAGGGTAAGGGATAGGGGTCATACTAATTCTTGCCCTTGTTTTAAATAATTCCATCCCTAAATGAGGAGAAACGCCAATTCCTGCATGAGCATAATTCAATAATTCTGGCTGATTCTTCGCTAAGGTAATCATCTCGTTAAGAGAATTAATGCCAGAGTTAGCTTTCGTAAGAATTATATTAGGCGATGCTCCACAATCAGATATTGGAGAAAAATCTTTAATCGGATCAAATCCAGCATTTTTATAAAGGCTGGGATTTATGACTAAAACGCTGGTTGTTATTAGTAATGTATAACCATCGGGCTTAGACCTTGCTACATAATTAACACCAATATTTCCTCCCGCCCCCGGTTTATTCTCAATAATAACTGCCTGTCCCATAGCATCTGAAAGTGGCTTGACAATAACGCGCGCTAAAACATCACTAGCACCCCCTGGTTGAAAAGGTGAAATTAATGAAATTGGTTTTTCAGGATACGCTCCGTTAACATTCGAAATTGAAAAAGCAAGAATGAAGTGACACAAAAAACAAGATGCCAGAAAACGAAAATTTACCATTTGGTCTCCAATTTATATTTGTAGTTAATTTTTGTTAAATTTTTTTTACTTAATTACATTCCTAAGATTTTTTAATAAATTCTTACCCAGAATAAGCTATAAATTATTTACTATTAATGACCAATAATACGCTTGGTCAAATGCCACTAGTTTCAAATTACGTTCAGATATATATCTTTAGAAATATATTCCTTTTTTTAACAAATGCAGTCGCGTTTTAAAAGGTATTTACGCAATTAGGAACTAAGCTAAGTGGCTTGTATTGCAGTTAGATTTTTAATTAGTAGGTTTCAGTTTGAGTATTTCCCTTGCATCATTTGAGGTTGCTAATTCTCCACCTAAATCTTCCACAATTCGTTTAGCACGTTCTACTTGCTGCGCGTTACTTTCACATAAAACGCCTTTAGACATATAAATATTATCTTCAAGCCCTACGCGCACACCACCACCTAATAGTAAAGATTGGGCAACGATGGGAAAGGCGGCGCGGCTGATACCAAATGCTGCCCATTTAGCACCATATGGTAATTCATTACGCATATACATAAGTGTTTGCGGGTTTGAGTTAAGGGCGTATTTCACGCCCAATACAAAGGTAAATAGGCCAGGACCTTCAAGCGTACCTTCTTTTATTAAGTCTTTAGCTAGGTTTAAATCGCCTGTATCAAAAATTTCTAGCTCAGGCATCACTCCTGCATCGCGAATCACTTTTGCCATCACACGAACTGAAGCGGGCGTATTCACTGCGATTTCATTCACCGTATTCATTGTATTTAAATCCAAGGAACAAATGTCTGGTTTTAAGGCTGTAATGTGTTCAACCCTTCTAAGGGGATGGCATAAACTCGTTCCTGGAGCGAATACTTTCGGATCATCCGCTGAAGGAATAAATCGTGCACCAACACCAGTGGTTAAGTTAATCACAAGCTCTCTATTACGTGCCTTAATTAAATGTAAAACTTCTGTATAGTGGTCCAGCTCCATTGACGGTGTTCCATTTTCAGGATTGCGAACGTGCAAATGGACGACTGCAGCACCAGCATCCGCAGCTCTTAATGCAGACTCCGCAATTTGTGCTGGCGTAATAGGCAAGTAAGGTGTCATATCTGGTCTTGTCAAGCTTCCAGTAATGGCACAAGTCAGAATAGTTTTACTCATGAATTATCTCCTTATTATCTATAAATTTTTTCTATTATGAAGCTATGCTCAAGAAAAAACAGTATCCATTTTATTGGGAGATACCCTAGTATTAGTAATTTTTCGGTGAGTTTCGATTAGACTAATTCTAGAGACAAAGCAGGTAAATAAAATTTTTATAACTAAGATTTACTTTGAAAGATTGCAAAATGAGCAAATTTTTAAAAAGTTTTTTAAGTATTTTTTTATTGTTTTCTACCAATTCCTACTCCCAATCGAATGCTCCTTACCCTAATAAACCAATTAGAATCATTGTTCCTTTTGCGGCCGGTGGCGCTGGTGACACGGCTGCTAGGGTGTTATCTCAAAAACTAAGTACGATTCTCAATCAATCTGTCTTAATAGAAAATAGGCCGGGAGCTGGTGCACAAATTGGCACTCAGTTTGTTGCGAGTTCCGCCCCTGATGGATACACGATCTTAGCGGGTTCATCTGCCATTGTTGTTAATCCAGCGTTAAATGCAACAACAGCGACCTATCATCCGGAAAAAGATTTCACACCGATTGTGATTGGTGCTACCCAACCAATGGTTATTGTTGTAAATCAAGCATTGGGTATTAAAAATTTTAATCATCTTAAAGAAATAGCAATTAAGCAAAAATTATCTTTTGCCTCTGCCGGCGCTGGAACACAGCCACATGTTGCCTGTGAACGAATCTTTAATGGTCTATGGAAATTAAATATTCCACATATTCCCTATAAGGGAATTTCACCAGCAATCACAGGACTTGTCGGTGGCGAAGTCCCTATTTATTGTGGGGCGCCTGTAGGTATTACACAGTTTGTGAAGCAAGGTAAGTTACAAGTCTTGTTAGTTACTAGCGATGCACGTGTTGCTAATTTTCCTGATACACCAACTGTCATAGAACTTGGATTACCTGAAATGAAAGATGACATTTGGCAAGGCTTTTTTGCACCTGCAAAAACACCCCCAGCAATTATTCAAAAATTAAACCAAGCCTTAAACCAAGCCCTCAAATCTCCGGAGGTTATCGAAAAGTTAGAGCAAAATGATTTCGTTATGTTGGGTGGCACCCCAAAGCAAGCATCAGACTTCATTTCATCTGAGGTAGTTCGTTGGGGAAAAATCGCTACAGAAGTTAGTGCTTTACCTATGCAGTAAACACAATAAAAAATATGGTAATCAGTTACTGTTTCATTTTTGTAAGCGTTACTTAAAGTAACGCTTAGCCCCCACTCTAATCAAAAACCAGGAAATACAACTAGATTTGTTCTTAGTGTAAAGTATTCTTATAACTAAAAAAATTTAGATCCATTTTAAGATGTCTAAAAATGTACTATTAGACTTTTAAAAATATTTATCAAGATGAGCTATGAATAAACCAAAAAAACTAAAAGTCGGCGACACCTTCGATGGACCTTCAAAGACGCTAACAGATGCGCATTTTTTACTCTTTTCTGGTGTGACCGGAGACGTACATCCCATTCATTACGATATTGAATACGCAAAGAAAAGCTATTTCGGTAAGCCGCTAGCACATGGGTTATTACTGACAGCCCTAACAGCGCTTGGCGCATCGTCGGAGCGCGAACATCTTGATGGTTTTATCTTTATTGAGCAGGGCTGCCGCTTTCTTAAGCCAGCCATGGTTGGTGATACTGTACGACCAGTATTTGAACTTGAAAAACTCTGGCAAGATGAACATAGGGACTTTGCCCGCTTTAAGACTAGATTAATCAACCAGCGTGGCGAAAATCTGCTTGAAGGGTTTCATGTATACCGCGTGATGCCGCACCAAGTTAAAAATGAGAATAAAAATGTCTGAGATTTACGAGAAAATTACTGCTGGTAAGCCATGGCCTGAACATTACACATTTGCTCCAGCAATGCGAGTAGGTAACACAATCTGGTTATCAGGAACTACCGGTACTGACGAAAATGGAAAAATCACCGCGCCTGGAGATATCGTTGAACAAACACGGCAGATTTTTCGAAAGTTCGAAAGATTGTTGCAATCGGTGGGAGGTTCCTGTGAGAATATTGTGCAAACTCAAGAATTTTTTACCACTACCGAAAACTATAAAGGTACTGCTGCTGTTCGTCGAGAATTCTTAAAGACCGCAACCCCAGCTGCAACGGGCGTCCTCGTCGCCGGCCTACTTCGAAAAGACGCACTCATTGAAATCTCGGCAATTGCTGTACTTCGCGACACGCCAATTAAAGATACAAAGTCTGTAAAATCATGAATACATTAGCCACAGCAAGTAAAATTAACTTTGATCCGCTAGCAGGTTTGCGCGTCATCGATCTTACCACCGTGGTATTCGGACCACTAACAACGCAAATTTTTGCTGACTATGGTGCTGACGTAATCAAGATAGAGTCCCCAGAGGGGGATATTATGCGTCACGCAGGGTCGGTAGCCTCGGATGGTATGGGGTGTATCTTCCTTAACCTCAACCGCGGTAAACGCTCTGTAGTCTTGAACCTAAAGACACAAGACGGACGCAACGTTTTACGTAAACTTATTAGCACAGCAGATATTTTTATACACAACGTTAGACGCAGTGCAATGGATAGGCTAGATCTTTCTTATGAGGCTATCGCTGCAATCAATCCACGTATTCTTTACTGTACAGCTACTGGGTTTGCAAAGAAGAATACTCGTGCTAATGCCGCGGCCATCGACGACGTGATCCAGACCTCCTCAGGCCTTGCTGCTCTTAATGCTGGCGACGATGGAGTGCCACGATTTGTGCAAAGCCTTCTCGCCGATAAAGTTGCAGGTATGGGTCTTGCCTGCGCTGTCCTTGCGGCGCTTTACCGGCGAGAAACGACAGGGTGCGGAGGGTTAATTGACGTTCCGATGTACGAAACCTTCGCTGCTTTCATGCTACTCGAACACCTCCAAGGCGAAAGTTACGAGCCAGCGCGTGGCACGGTCGGCTATCAACGCGTCATGAGTGCGCATGGTCGCCGCATCTACAAAGCTAGGGATGGCTATGTGGCAATGACGCCTTATAGTGGTTCGCAATGGGCTCATTTCTTTCGCGAAACTGGTCGGCCAGAACTTATAGACGATCCGCGTATCACTGATGCAGTGGTACGTAATGCCCATATTGGAGAGCTCTACGACATAATCGATACTGTCGCTGGAACGCGGACTGTAGCAGAATGGGAGTCTCTGGCATCTCGACTCGGCTTTCCATCTCAACGTGTCAATGCGCTAGCAGATGTGGCAGCTGACCCCGACCTGCGCATCACAGGCACGCTTGTCACACGTGAACACAACGGCGTGGGCCTGACGCGTATGTTAGCATCACCTGGATTTTTTGATGGTGAAGCAGCGCGTCATCCTGGTGTTGCCCCCAAATTTGCCGAGCACACTCAGGAGATATTAGTCCAGGCGGGTTTTACCGCCGATGAAATCACCCGATTTGTTGCTTGTGGTGCTGTTCATGTGGTAGCAGAATGTGAATCAAAAGGTAACCTATGACACGCTTTTACGAAGAATTCGAAGTAGGTGCGATTTACTCCACTAAATCACGCCTAATAAACGACACCGACCAGGATACTTTTTGTAGTCTGGTTGGTTATGACGTGCCTTTGTTCATGGATGATGACTATGCCCAATCCCGTGGTCTGCCCGGGCGTATTTGCCCCAGTCATCTCGTGATGTCTTTTTCTACAGCCATGACGGGTGAACTTTTTCAGGATAGTGTGATAGCGCTGGCAGGTATAGAAGGCGCTAAGTTTATTCGCCATGTTCGACCAGGAGACACCATTCGCACCGAGGTTGAAGTCGTGCAAAAGCGGCTTACTTCCAAACCAAAACAGGGACTAATTGTCTTTCGCGATCATGTATATAACCAGTTCGATGAAGAAGTATTTCGGAACGATAAGCACGTATTGATCCGTTGCCGCGACAACGCACCGAGTAAATCATAAAGAGAGAAAACATGAGCACCATAAATAATTTAGATACAAAAAATACTAAATCAAAATACGTCATACACCCGGCCGATATGGAGGTTTACTCACCTGCTAACCACACTGGTACAAAGAACACTCGCCTAGTATCGGCCGAAATAAATGGGGCACAATTTATGGAAGTTATTATTGGTGAAGTTGAGAGAGGCGCTAACATTTCAGCCCACGCGCACCCAGGAATGGAGCAAGCACAATTCTTCATAGAGGGTGAAGCTGAAGTCATCATCGACGGTGTAGCCCACCAGGCTCGGGCTGGTGACCTATGTTTTTTTCCAGCTGATATTTTTCATTCTGTTCGCGTAGTCTCTGAGCGCATGAAAGTTTTGATAATTTACTCTCCGCCCTATGGCGAGAATCCTGCCAAAGTGATTCACAAATAAATGTTGTAACATGAACTCTTCCTTAACTATACCCTCAAAGGCAAACTTAATGAAACACCTTACCATTTTAGTATGTGTATCTCTTTTAACGCTGTCGAATGCTATTGCCCAATCCTACCCTAACAAAACCATTCGTATGGTAGTAGGTTTTGTCGCTGGAGGTCCTACTGACGCAATCGCACGCGTCTATGCTCAACGTCTAAGTAATGTAGTGGGTCAGCAAGTGGTGATTGAAAATAAAGGTGGTGCGGATGGGGTCATCGCAGCTGACATAGTTGCTAAGTCTGCACCCGACGGATACACTTTATTTTTCATATCTGCGGGACACGCTATCAATGCAAGCTTTTATCCTAAAGTGCCCTATCGTACTGTAGAGGATTTTGCACCAGTAATATTAGTTGGCGAATCCCCCAACATCATTGCCGTAACCTCCTCGCTACCTGTTAATACACTACGTGAATTTATAGCGCTGGCCAAATCCAAGCCAAATGCCCTCAATTATGGAGCCACATCTAGCCCCACTTTACTCGCTACTGAACTCTTTAATTCACTTGCTGGCATCCAGATCATGCGAATTCCCTTCAAAGGAGCTGCACCGGCTATGGCCGCAGTGATGTCGGGTGATGTGCAGCTAGTGATTTCGGGGATTGGAACTACGTTACCGCAGGTTAAAGGGGGAAATCTAAAAGGCCTTGCTGTCACTGGCGTAAAGCGCTCACCACTCGCGCCAGAGATCCCAACAGTTGTGGAATCAGGTATAAACTTTATTGCCACCACTTGGTATGGTCTACTCGCACCGGCTGGAACACCAACTAATATTGTCCAGCGCCTCAATACTGCATCGCGCAAACTGCTAGAAGATCCTGAGTTTAAGGCACAAGTAGCGCCACAAGGCGTCGTGCTAAATCCTTCTACGCCAGAGGAATTCGGCACCTTTTTACGCAGTGAAGTTGCGCTATGGTCGAAGGTAGTAAAAGATACAGGTGTCAAAGCGGAATAAATCACCACCTGTAAAGTTCAAAAAACATCTCCAAAGAGTTTGGCTAAACAAGCGTTACTTTAAGTAACGCTTAGACTCTGACTAAACAAAAACCAATCGCACAGTCAATCGCACACCACGAGTATTCGGCTACAAAGCATTGATTTATATATAATTTTCAAGCGGAGTGATTTCTTTTAATCCGTTGGTCGCGAGTTCGAATCTCGCCCGTCCTACCAAATAAGACCTTACTTTTTTTCGGAATAGAAAATTGATTTTATTTCCATTAGACTTGCGATATGTCTGCCAATAAACT
>Ga0214919_10006083_pt1 | contig 16752 bp, 8 predicted proteins | sample LL1503_MetaG_FD_177994 | JGI IMG/M metagenome (GOLD analysis project Ga0214919, IMG submission 177994) | Freshwater microbial communities from Lake Lanier, Atlanta, Georgia, United States - LL-1503 | ecosystem: Environmental > Aquatic > Freshwater > Lake | place: USA: Georgia | collected 2015-03-15 | reverse complement strand
TGACTGGTCTGCCGATGGGCGGGGCCAAGGGTGGATCGAACTTCAACCCCAAGGGTAAAAGCGATCATGAGGTAATGCGCTTTTGCCAGTCCTTTATGACTGAGCTCTATCGTCATGTGGGTGCCGATGTGGATGTGCCCGCCGGCGATATCGGTGTTGGTGCGCGCGAGATTGGTTATATGTTTGGGCAGTATAAGCGGATCACTAACCAGTTTACCGGCGTGTTGACCGGTAAGGGCTTGGAATATGGCGGCTCGTTAATCCGTACTGAGGCAACCGGTTATGGCGCGGTATATTTCCTCGCCAATATGCTTAAGACCAAGAATGACGATCTGGTCGGCAAAGTAGCGGTCATTTCAGGATCAGGTAACGTCGCAACCCATGCGGCCGAGAAGGTCACGATGCTGGGCGGAAAGGTGGTGACCATGTCCGACAGCGCTGGTTTTATCCATGATCCTGATGGCATCACGCAGGAAAAAATCGACTGGATCAAACAACTTAAGAATGTGCGGCGCGGTCGGATCAGCGAATATGTCGATCAGTTCAAAGGAGCAACATATCATGAGGGCAAGCGTCCTTGGGGCGTCCCTTGTGACGTTGCGCTCCCTTGCGCGACACAGAATGAGTTGCTCGGCGATGACGCCAGGGAGTTGATCAAAAATGGCTGCATTGCGGTCAGCGAAGGCGCTAATATGCCGACAGACCTCGAAGGCGTTCACGTCTTCAAGGACGCGCAAATATTGTTTGCGCCGGGCAAGGCAGCCAATGCGGGTGGTGTTGCGGTTTCTGGTTTGGAGATGAGCCAGAATTCAGGCCGCATCTCCTGGAAGGCAGAGCAGCTCCAGCAATTGCTGGTCGATATCATGGACGGCATTCACGGCAGCTGCGTCGAATATGGTCAAACCAAGGGTGGCTATTGCGACTATGTGCGGGGGGCAAATATCGCAGGCTTCAAAAAGGTAGCCGACGCGATGCTGGCATTTGGTGTAGTGTGATTGCCGCAGATTGGCAGCGCACAAAATTTGCTGCCAATCTGCTTGAATATTTGATCAAAGGACCGGATAGTCGTATCGACTGAATTAGGGCTGCGGCCTTACCGGTTTGGGGGGAATTCACGATCAATGGCCGAGTTTGGGAAAAGCCATGCTTTCTTGAAGGCTATGCCGGGTGCGCTTCTTACGTTGTGCGTCCTTCTTTTGCTTATGGCAGTTGTATTTCCAATTTTATCCCCTGTGCGGGCAACAGGGGTTTCGGACAATACACATTTGGGCGTTGCCTCATGCGCTGGCTCTACCTGTCATGGCCGGTTGGAAGCCGATGGCGCAGTGGTTCGGCAGGATGAGGTTTTGCGTTGGCAGGAACCCTCATCGCCCGCCGGAAAACATAGCCAAGCCTATTCCGTTTTATTGGGCAAACGCAGTGGGCAAATCGCCCGCAATTTGGGTCTCGGCAAAGCATCTTCTGCGCCGATGTGCCTGGGTTGTCACGCCGACGCGGCCGCATCGCGGGGCAACAGCTTTCAACTGGCCGATGGCGTGGGATGTGAGTCATGCCATGGGGGTGCTGCAAATTGGATTGCTAGCCATTACGCTGTTGGTGCAAGTCATTCCAATAATGTTGCGCGCGGCCTGACGCCGCTTGAAAATCCGAAGGTGCGCGCAGGCATATGCCTCGATTGCCATTTTGGAAGCGCCGCCCAAGGGCAGTTTGTAAACCACCGGATCATGGCGGCAGGGCACCCACGTATTTCGTTCGAACTCGACCTATTTTCATCTCTGCAACAACATCATGATGAGGATGCCGATTATGTGGCGCGCAAAAGGCGCACTGATAATGTGCAGCTATGGGCCGTTGGGCAAGCGCTTGCGCTCAAACGCTCTCTAGATCTTTATGCAAGCGCCAGTCGTGGCACCGAGGGTGCGTTTCCCGAATTCTATTTCTTTGATTGCCATAGCTGCCACCGTCGGATTTATGATCAAGCTGACGCAGTTAAGACTGGTGTGCGCAATCCCGGACGGCTAATCCCGGAAGGCATGCCGCCATATAATGATGAAAATATGATCATGCTGTCGGCGGCTGCGCGGATAACGGCACCAGCGTCGGCAGGGCAGTTCGACAAGGCAAGCAAGGATTTCCATGCAGCTTTGGCGCTCGACCGAAGCAGCGCAATCGCCGCGGCGCGGCGCTTATCCATCGCATCAGATAATTTGGCGAATAATTTTGCATCTGGCAGCTTTGGTAGCGGCCAAGCCTTTGCAATAATTGACATCATTGCAACCGATGCCATTGCTGCTCGCCTCACAGACTATGAGGGGTCGGTGCAAGCCGTTATGGCGGTTGATACGTTGCTGAGTGCACTGGTGCGTTCGGGCAACATCACGCAAGGTGCGGCAGCTGGCATCCGTGCCAATGTAAACCGCGCTTATGAAGCGGTGCGTGATCCAAACGCCTATCGCCCATCGGATTTTCGCAGTTCGATTGGTGCTGCTGCCAGTGCAGTCCGGGCGTTGCGATAGATATGCGTAAACAACTGACCGCGATCATTGCTAGCTGTTCGCTGATATTGTCGTCCTGTGGCGGCGGCGGAAGCAGCAGTGGTGCAAGCGGCAGCGGCAACAGCGCGGCAACACCTTCGCCGCCGCCACCGTCCAGTGCGGCAAGACTATATACCGACCCCGCGGCGGAATCGCTTACCGTCACAGATGTAGAGCGTGTGATATCGCTGGCGGTGGCGGAGGCGCAGGGGCGCAACTTACCTTCGACAATCGCGGTGGTGGATCGCGTTGGCAATGTACTCGGCGTGTTCGTTATGAACGGAGCGAATTTGAGCCTGAGAATTCCTGATGCGCCGGGCGGGCCTTCGTCCAACACCGATCTGCAAGGCGTCAATCTGCCCGCTCCAGCGGCGGTTGCCGGGGCAATCGCAAAGGCCATTACCGGCGCCTATCTGTCGAGTAGCGGCAACGCCTTTTCCACCCGCACGGCAAGCCAAATTATCCAGCAGCATTTTCCGTCCGCACCAACAACCGTTGGCCTTGAAAGTGGCCCGTTATACGGCGTGCAATTTAGCCAACTTCCATGTTCAGACATGATGCAACGCTTTGGCAGTTTTGGTGCAGCAGCACTTATTGGCCCCAAGCGTTCGCCATTGGGGCTATCCGCAGATTCGGGCGGATTTCCGCTTTACAAAAACGGAGTAGTTGTTGGCGGCATCGGCGTGATGGGTGACGGCATTTATGGTTTCGACCCGAACATATTGGATGTCGACAATGACAATGAAGAATTTATTGCGCTAGCTGCCACGCAAGGGTTCGCGCCAAGCGAAGACGTTAAGGCCGAGCGGATTAGCGTCGACGGAACACTATTGCGCTATTCTGACGCGACGACGGCCGGATTGCGGGGCCGCACGGCGCAAAGCTTTGCGGCATTGAACGGTAGCGTCGGCAATTTGGCTCGGGTCCCCGGTTATTCAAGCGGTAGCATAGTCGCCGGATCGGTTTTTGGCAGCGAAGCATCAGGTGTACGTGCTGCCACTGCGGCGGAATTTACCAACCGCGACGCGTATATATTATCGGATGGATCGGGAACCAATCGCTTCCCGATACGCGCCGGAACCGACTCCGCGTCGGTTGCAACGCCACTCAGCAGTGCCGAGGCACGGGCGTTGTTGGAAGAATCCTTCACAACAATGAGCCGTTCTCGCGCACAAATACGCCGCCCTAACGACAGTCGCGCACAAATGACGATCAGTCTGGTCGACACGCACGGTGCGATACTGGGCATTGTGCGCGGGCCTGATGCGCCCGTCTTTGGTACAGATGTTTCATTGCAAAAAGCGCGGACTGCTGCATTTTTTTCCAACCCGCGCGCTGCATCTGATTTGGGAGCAAATACCAGTCCACATGTTGGTACTTTTCTTGGCAACGCGCGAACATTTTTCGGCAACAGCAATATTTTCACTGGCCAGCACGCTTGGACTACCCGCGCGATCAGCAATATCTCACGCCCCTATTTTCCCGACGGCGAAATTGGGCGCCCCCCGGGACCATTTTCGCCCAATATTAACGGCTTTAGTCCTTTTTCTACCGGACTTCAGTCGGCCTTGATTGTTGGCAACATTACAACCCATCTTGGCTTTTTGTTTGGCAGCAATCCGGACACCCCAGCGCGCTGCACCACAACACCAGATGTTGCGACCGGACAAAACCGACTACAAAACGGCATACAGATATTCCCCGGATCCGTGCCGGTTTATCGCGGATCGACATTGGTTGGTGCAATTGGCGTTTCGGGTGACGGTATCGATCAGGACGATATGGCCGGTTTCTTAGGCGCCAATAACGCAGGTCTGCGCATTGGCGGCATTGGCAACGCCTCCCCTGCGATACGCACTGATCAGATCGAAGTCACCGTCGGCGGGTTCAAAATCAGGCTGCGTTATATCGGATGCCCGTTCGCATCGTTCCTCGACAGCAGCCAGCAGAATGTGTGTCAGGGGCTATGATGTTTGCCGCAGATCTGCCACCAATACCGTTAGCCGCAGCGGTCAGTACATATAATCCGTTGGCCTCCGTAGATGCAAAGCCACCAGAATCTGGAACTGCATTGCCAACGAAACCCGAAGTTGATCCGCTTGCGGATCCCGATAACGGCATTATCGAAGGCCGTAAGCGCCCTGGATATCAGCAGCGCCTACCTGAGAAAGTTACGCAAGATAACATCGGCGCAGTGCGTCCGCCGCCGCCTGAGGCATTTCCAACCGATGAGTTTCCAATCCCCGACAGATGGCGACTGATCCAGTCCTTGGGGCTGGTTAAGGAGCGCTGGTTCGACCCCTATCATCAAAACACGTATAAAGGGGACCGGCCTATTAATCGTGCGAAAGTTCCATGGTTACCTATCAAAGGCGATGACTGGTTTTTCGTTGCGAGCGCAGTTAGTGATACAGTTGTCGAGGTGCGCACTTTTCCTATTCCCGTCGGCGTCCAGACGACCGAGCGCCCCGGCAATTTGGATGTTTTTGGCAAAGACGGCAGTGAGGTATATTCACAGACGTTTATCCTTGGCGCTGCCCTTATTAAAGGCCTGACAGCTTTCAAGCCGCCCGAAATTGAATATCGTGTAGCGCTAGCGTTTAATGCTAATTATGTGAACGTCCCTGAAAAACGGGTGCTGTTCGTTCAGCCATCCAAACCTTCACACCGACTTGATCATTTTCTAGGCGTGCAGGAATTGTTCGTTGATTATCACGTCCGAAACACGTCGGATCGTTATGACTTTGAATCTATACGCGTCGGCATCCAGCCCTTTCAAAGCGACTTTCGAGGGTTCCTGTTCAATGATCAGCAGCTCGGCATCCGCTATTTCGGTAACCGTGACAACAATCGCTTCCAATATAATCTCGCGGCATTCTGGCGGTTAGAAAAGGATACAAATTCTGGTTTGAACAGCGTTGTCCAGCGGCCGCGCAATGACTGGGTGTTTGTCGCCAATCTATATCGGCAGGATATGCCGTTTCCTGGCCTGACCAGCCAAATTACCGCAGTCTACAATATGAATCGTGAGAAAAATCGGGTCGAGATTGACGATAATGGCTTTCCTGTCCGACCTGCGTTGCTTGGCAATTTGCGCGGCCGGAATTACGACGTTGTCTATCTCGGCTATAATGCCGATGGCCACATTGGACGGGTCAATCTAACTGCGTCAATCTACGGCGCGTTCGGTACCGATAGTCAAAATTTCTTCACCGGGCAGAAATCCAAAATCCGCGCTGGCTTTGCTGCCGCTGAAGCGAGCTATGATCTTGACTGGACACGCTTCCGTCTATCTGGCCTTTATGCAACAGGTGACCGCGACCCATTTGATAACAAAGAAACAGGCTTTGATGCGATTTTTGAAAATCCCATTTTTGCAGGGGCTGACACCAGTTACTGGATACGCCAGACTATTCCCTTCGCCGGCGGCGGCCGTGCGATCAGTATCAATGGCCGCAACGGCATATTAAACTCGCTGCGCTCTTCTAAAGAACAAGGCCAGTCGAATTTCAACAATCCTGGCACGATATTGCTTGGCGCTGGGGCTGATTTTGATCTGACCCCGACGATGCGTTTGTCAACAAACGCCAACTATCTCTGGTTCAAAAATACATCCAATCTGAAAGTGCTCCGTGCTGAGGGTAGTATTCCAAGAGAGATCGGTTGCGACCTGTCAGCAGCAGCGATATGGCGTCCCAAAGCTACGCAAAATATCGTTGGCCGTTTGTCGGCTGCAACGTTGTTACCCGGTAAAGGATTCAAAGATTTGTTTACCAACCGACCGCGCAACAAACAATATTACTCCCTGCTCGCCAACGTGATATTAACCTATTGATGCGCGCCGATTTTGCCTTGAACCGCAACCGGATTTGGACAGTCATTTTGCTGCTGCTATGCTGCGTGTTTGCGGCGACATTAGCTTATGCTGCGGACAAGGAGAAGCCAGTAGAGCGCATCTACCCGACCTTTCCGCCAGCACCGCGAACGCAAGAAGCTTCAGATGTGATAGCAAAGTCTTCGGGCTGCTATTCCTGTCACATCCAAACCGACGCGCCGACCATGCACAGCTCGCAAGCCGTCCAACTGGGTTGCGTGGATTGTCATGGCGGTAATCCGAAAATCTTCGGCAATTCGGACCTGAAGCACGACGCCCCCGACTATGTAGCAGCGCGCGATAAGGCCCATGTCCTTCCCAAATATCCCAAGAGCTGGCATTATCCGTCTTCGGCCAATCCGAAACGCAGCTATGCGTTGCTGAATAAGGAAAGCGCCGAATTTATCCGCTTCAATAATCCAACCGACTATCGCGTTGTCCGTGAATCCTGCGGCGCTTGCCATATGGAAGTCATCGAAGCGGGCGAGCGTTCGATCATGGCATCTGGCGCGATGCTATGGGGCGGAGCGGCCTATAATAATGGCATATTGCCTTATAAAAACTATGTCACAGGCGAGGCTTACACCAAGCACGGCGAGCCCGCGAAAATCATGTCGCCTGGCACTCCGCCGGGCACAGTTACCGTTGAACAGAAAAAACGCGGTGCTTTGGCGGTGCTCTATCCGCTGCCGATGTGGACCGTGGTTCCTCCAGGCGATGTCTTCCGCGTCTTTGAACGCGGCGGACGCAACATCAATACGCAGTTTGCCGAAGTTGGCCTACCCAACCCGACTGGCAGCATACAGCGGCTTGAGGAACCGGGGCGTCCCGATCTCAAGCAATCCAATCGCGGTCCCGCTACTGGGTTACGCGTCGCCATCCCCATTCTGAATGTCCACAAAACGCGGCTGAATGATCCATTTATGTGGTTTATGGGCACGAATGACCAGCCCGGCGATTATCGTCATTCGGGCTGCGCCGCGTGCCATGTTGTATATGCCAATGACCGTGAACCGAGGCACAGTCTGGGCTATTCACAATATGGCAGGGATGGACAGACCCAAACGGTCGACCCGACCATTGCAAACAAGCTGGAGCCCGTCGGTCATGCCGACCAAGGCCACGGTGCGGTTAAAGAGCCCGGGGATGACGACGCTCCGGTAAAGGAAAAGGGCCACCCGCTTCGCCATATATTCACCCGCGCAATTCCAACATCGCAGTGCATGAATTGCCACATGCATCAGCCGAATATCTTCCTGAACAGCTATCTCGGTTACACGATGTGGGATTACGAGTCCGATGCGCCCTCGATGTGGCCGCAAAAGCAGAAATATCCGACAGCAGAAGAAAAGTTCAAAGTTCTCGACCGCAATCCTGAAGGCGCGGCGCCAAAAGGCAAATGGTCGGATCTCGATTTTTTGCGTAACGTGTACGACGTTAATCCCAACCTGAAGGATACACAGTTCGCCGACTATCATGGCCACGGGTGGAATTTCCGCGGCATCTTTAAGCGTGACCGCGAGGGCAATCTGCTTGATGCCGATGGCAAGAAAGTTGCGCCTGACGATCCGGAAAAATGGCGCAAAAAGGGTGAAGGTAAATTTGTTGAACCTGGAGTAAATCCAGGCGAGACTGTACATATGATGGATATTCATGCCGAAAAAGGGCTGCAATGCGCAGACTGCCATTTCGCGCAGGATAGCCATGGTAATGGATTAATCTATGCGGAGGTCGCCAATGCTGTCGAGATAGGGTGTAAGGATTGCCACGGTACCGCTGACGCCTACCCCACGCTGCTGACATCTGGCCCAGCGGCTCGCCCGCAAGGGAATAATCTCGCGTTGCTCCGTAATTCAGATGGTCGTCGCCGTTTTGAATGGCTGTTTGAATCCGATGGGAGCCGAACGCTGATCCAACGATCAATCGTTGATCCTAAGTTGGAGTGGAAAGTCAGTTTAGTTAAAGATAGCGTTGACCCCGGCAGCGGACATTTCAACGCCAAAGCGGCGCGCGCCAAGCTTATGGGACGCGTGGGTAAAGAAACTGGCGACTATAAATATGGACTTGATGTCCCCATAGGCGAGCGCGCCCACGGTGACGACAAAATGACCTGCTTCACCTGCCATCTGTCCTGGACCACGAGTTGCGGCGGATGCCATTTGCCGATTGAAGCCAATTGGAAAACCAAAACGCACAAATATGAGGAAGAAGAGACGCGTAATTTTGCGACCTACAATCCCCAAGTCGCGCGAGAGGATATGTTCCAGCTTGGTCGGCATCAAACGACAAAAGGTAATATTATCGCGCCGGTGAGGTCTACTTCCGCGTTGGTGCTATCGTCTACGAACGTAAACCGTGAGCGCATATATATCCAGCAACCGCCAATCAGTTCGATCGGATTTTCAAGCCAAGCCTTTGCTCCGCATTTCCCTCATACGGTTAGAACAACTGAAACGAAGCAATGTACTGACTGTCATTTGTCCGCGAACAACGACAATAACGCTATCATGGCGCAGTTAATGCTGCTGGGCACAAACTATGTAAACTTTGTCGGTTTGAACGCATGGGTCGGATTGGAAAGCGGCTTTGAAGCCGTGCGTGTTACCGAGTGGGATGAACCGCAAGCCGTTATTGGTTCGTATCTGCAGCGCTATGCCTACCCCGATTATTACAAACTCCATGTGGAACAAAATGGCCGCGAGCTTAAAAATTGGGTGCGCGGTAAGGCACTCGACAAAAACCTATCGGGCGAAACCAACGCTACCGAGGAATTTGTCAACATCGTTCAGGGCACGGGCGACAAGGTTGGCTGCCTGCAATTGCGGGGCGAATATATGTACGTCGCGCAAGGTAATCGCGGCTTTCAGGTCTATGACGTCGCCTCAATTGCTAATAAAGGCTTGTCAGAACGGATTTTGTCCGGTCCTTTTTCTAAGCTTGGCCACAATACGCGGATCAAATCGAAGAACGCAACGTGCATGGCGATCGCAACCAACCAGCCGATCAATCCATTGCGCAACACGCCCGAAATGCGTGAAGCCAATCAAGAGCAGGCATTCCACCCAATCTATAATTACGCGGTTATTACCGATAGCGTCGAAGGGCTTATCCTTGTCGATATCAACACCATGGCTGATGGAGAGTTCCGCAATAACTTCCTGAAACGTGCGGTGACCTGGAACGATCAAGGCGTGTTAAAAGGTGCGCGGCACATCACGCTTGCTGGACATTATGCCTATGTGACCGCCGATATCGGGCTGGTGGTGGTCGATCTGGATGACCCATTGCGGCCAAAAACAACCGCTGTGATTGAAATGAATGATGCTCGTGCGTCAGCGATCCAATTCCGCTATCTATGGGTCAGCGATGCGGAAGGTGTGAAGTTATTTGACGTGACCAAATTGGCCGAACCAGTTGCGGTGCCGCAAGGCACTATTGCGCTGGCCAATGCACGCAAACTCTATGTCGCGCGTACATATCTGTATGTTGCCGCCAAGCAGGATGGATTGGTCATCGTCAATGTCACAAAACCCTTAGCACCATCTATATATCTTAAAGAAACTTTTGGCGGGCAGTTGACCGATGTCGAAGATGTAGTCGTGGGTTCCACCAACGCCTCGGCTTTCGCATATGTCGCCGACGGCAAAAACGGAATGAAGGTTATCCAACTTACGTCGCCTTCGTCCCAGCCAAATTTTTATGGTTTCTCGCCTGCACCAAAACCAGAGTTGATTGCTTGGGCAAAAACGCCCTCACCCGCTTATGCTATTTCCAAGGGTATCGACCGTGACCGTGCGGTAGATGAAAGCGGAAAACAGATTGCGGTATTTGGCCGACTGGGTTCTCGGCCATTTACGCGGGCGGAGATGGAGAAGCTTTTCCTTAACAGCCTAGGCAAGCCCTATATGGTAACTGATGAGGCGGAAGTAACCAGTTGGCGCCCTCCCTTGAAATCACCTAGCTAGGGCGCTCGCCAATCAGCTTTTTGATGAAAGGCTGCAAATGGCTGTCATATTTAGCCAGAATGGCTTGGTCGCCTGCACTGTCGAAATGTGACACAAGTTCCCGCCCGTTCCAGAAGTGCAGTGCATAAGCAGGATGATCGGCGATGATCATGGCCCTGTTATCCGGCTTTCGGGATCAATCGGGTTCAGGTCCAACGCTACTTGCGCCGCGGTTGAGGAACAGATCGTAACAGCTGTCCCCTGCCAAGGCACAGCAATGGATCTGTGGACATGGCCGCACATTATTCCCTTTATATTGGGAGCATCCTGAATGGCTTGCGTGAAGTTGCTGACCCATTGTTCTTCAGCATGAGTATTCATCCACGCGATGCCGATTTCGACAGGTGGATGATGCATGCCAATAATGGTCGGAGTGTCACGGTCTTGTGCAAGTGTTGACCGAAGCCATTTGGCGCGCGTGTCACAAAAAGCACCGCCATGACGTCCCTCTTCCAGAGTGTCGAGCATTAGTATGCGAACACCGCCGGCTGCCAACGCATATTGAACGAACCCATCTACCACAGGAATTTCAGGAAATTGTGCGGTGAAATTGCCTCGGATATCATGATTGCCAAGACACATATGAACGGGAAAACTGCAGATACTAAACGCATCGGCCAACTGTCTGTAGCTCGCAGCAGCCCCATGTTCAGTCAAATCACCTGTGGCAATGAGTAAGTCGGGTCGGTTGGGGCCATTGTTCAAATACCGCAACACCTTATCAAGGCGCTGGCGGTTAAACTCGGCCGGATCATCCCGATCAAATCCTAAATGAATGTCGGTAACCTGAGCAATTAACAACGCAAATCCCTCTGTCTATGTGCGCACCTTGTTATTCTCTACGCGGGTTTTGCTAACATCCCGTTTACGCGTCATATCAAATTTCGGCACCCATGGCGCACCATCATCGGCATGGAAACTATGGCACATTGCGCAACTTGATGGGACATCTGCGTTAGACGCCTCACCGCCGTGGCAAGTTCGGCATGTCTTGATGCCGGGTAGTAACAACTCACTGGCATTGCCTGACTTTTTCGCCGCGTGACAGGATGAGCATGTCTCTGTGTCATGCGCCGCATGGTCGAACCAGCCTTTCATCATAAAGCGCGATGTTTGATGGACCTTTTGCACCTGCCAATTGTCTGAACCGGCAGGTGGCGTGATAACGGTATGGCAGTCATAGCATGCTCCGCCCTTTGAAAAGACAGAGCGGATGGCGCTGTCAGCACGGCTGTAATTCACGCTGCCGAAATAGGCATAATAGGGTTGGCTACGGGCATAGCTGCCGGGACGTTTCCGTCCTTCCATGACTTGCTGCGTTCGCTGACGGTAAGGGCCACCTGCTCGATAAAATGCACGTAGATCGGCAACGACCATCTTAGGGTCACCGTGACGCAGTGTTCGAACCGTGTCACCGATCTTTTCAATACCCAAACTGTGACACATCGCGCAATTCTGCTCCATATCGATAGGCTTGAACTGAACGCCGTCGGGGGTCTTTACATGGCAATCCTTGCAATCCAGGGCCTGACCAAAATCAAATTGCTTGCCCATCCCCCCAGCCATACGCGCGACGCCATTCGTCCGTGACAGATGCACATTATGTGGGAACTTCAATCCGCTATCTTCCATTGGCTTTTGATCGAGCGATATCCGTTCCCGTGTTGGTGGAGAACCGTTCGCCGTAATCACCTCTGGCTTGAATTGGGGATGCGCAGTGCCGAAATCACTAGCATTGGCAATCTTAGTGTCGGTCAGCCGCTTGTTCATATCGGTATGGCAGCTGCTGCAAAATTGCTGCTTAGTATCTTCCATCGGTCCGGCGCCTTCATGCTCGGTATGACATTCAACGCAGCGCCCCTCGGGCCGGCTAAAACTCTCGGCGATTTTACGCGACATTTTTCCGTCCCAATTCAGCGGAGCTTTGGCAAGTTTCAGCCTTTTGGGATCGGCATGGTCATGGACATCTTCATGGCAAGAGACACACGAACTATCGGGCACCGCAACAAATGCTTCGGTATGGCAAGACTGGCAATCCATTCCCAAACCAGCATGCGGCGATGATAGCGCCCCGCTGCTCCAAAGGCTGTCGGCGTGAAAAGCCTCAGGCCGCCTATCGGCGTTTTGATAATTATAGAATGTGTAGATTGGCCAAACCAGCAGAGCCAAAAGAATAATGATAGACAATGCCCAAGCCATTAGCCTCCTGCTGGGCATCATAGACCGCAACGTGAACAGGCCAATTTCGTCTTTTTCCTGGGTCGAGTCCGAGAGCACTTCGATGCGCTCTGCGGTGATGACAACTACGCCATCTTCGACAGAAATGACCAACAAATGACTGCCAAAACGTAGCTCAGAACCACCCGCCGGGTCGATAACAGCCTGTGACGTTTTGCTACCATCTACCTCAAAACCGTTCCCGGCGAGCGCCACAACGTCAAGCTTGCCATTTGCCTGCAACGTCAGACGGGCATGGCGCAATTCAACGGCCAAATCGGCGAGGTGAATTTCGCACGACGCTTCACGGCCAATTATAATCTCGCGCACATCATGGGGATAAGCACGGATAATTTCCCTGCCATCGGAGGTGCGCGATATTTGGCGGATAAGAAAGCTCATGCTGCAGTCACCAGTAGAAAAAGACGCTGACGATATGGGCAACAAGCGCGGCAATGAGCGCGAATGTCAGCGGCACGTGCAAATACAGCCATATTTCAAGCATGGCCTTTAACTGCAAATGCTTTCGAGTCCGCGCTAGGATCGCCCGTTTGCGGCCCAAAAGCGAGCCCACTTTCTCCAACGGATCATCCTTGCCCCCCGGCTGACTTCCCATGATCAGCAGAATTTCGTCATGCGCTTTACGCGTCTTGCAGGTCGCGTAGCGATTGGCCATCCTGCGGATAATGCCGCCACCAAACGGATCTTGATCCAGAGAACTACGCACAAGTTCGGCATGGTTTTGATCAAGCGGTTGCGCCGCATCATGCAATTGCCGGTCAATCGAGCGCAGGGAAGCAAGCATTTGTGCCTCGGTCGTCTGGTCGCGATTGGCGCTCATAGCCCTTGGCAAGGTTGCGTAAACGGAAATACCCCAGACACCCGACAGGATTACAATCATCATCAATACGTAAGCGAGCGTGTGGACGTTCCATCCAAGTTGGAACCCCGTATGCAGCGTTCCGATCACAATCAGGCTTAGCCCAAGATAGACATGCGCCGAAGTCCATGCCTTTAGGGACCAATGGCCGCGCGACATCTTGCGTTTGCGAATACCTATCAGACTAAGCCACAAGATGATTAGGACGCCAATAGTACCCAACGTGTAGCCGAACCAGCTGCCGCCATTGTGGCGCGGCTGGACGTCAATCAAAAGATAACTGACTATGGCCAAAAGCGAAATCATCGTAGCGATTTTTAGCCAGCGAAAGTTCTCATGGCGCAAAAAACCCTCATGCGTCCCCTCGCTCCGCACCCGTCCGGACTGTGCTGCGCGCCCCGCCATCAGCCGCCCTCGCCTTCAAGCCTAGCAACCGTCAGGAACTTCTCGGGCGATACGCGTATCGCCGCGCCAGTTGGGCAGGCCCTTACACAAGCAGGACCACCATCAATGCCAGAGCACATATCACACTTAATTGCTTTCTTGGGCTTCTCGACATTGGGGTCAGCATTTTTATACGACCATTTCTTATTCGGCTCGCCTGGCCCCGGCCCCATGCCCAACATCATCCAACTCAGTAATCCAGGCTTTTTCGGTGGTTCGGCCTCCATGCGGATAACGCCGTAAGGGCAGTTGCGTTGGCAATTGCCACACCCGATGCAGGTGTCGTCAATGAATACCTCACCATCAGGACCGCGGTGGATGGCATTGGGAGGGCAATCTGCCATGCAGTGCGGGTGTTCGCAGTGGCGGCATGACGTGGGCACATGAAGGTGCGCGTAAGTTCGCCCCGCCTCGCGGTCTAAGCGCGACAAACCCTCATGACTGTCGGCGCACGCTTTTTCACAGTTATCGCAACCGACACATAGACTTTCGTCTATCAACAGCACGTCGGTCGCCTCACCCATTCCGTTCTCAACGAGGAAATTGGCAACGTTGGAATAGTAATCAACGACGCTGGAAAAGCTGTCCTTCTTTGCCTCCATAAATGCATTGAGGTCTTGTCGCGATGCCATGTCGGATTTGATTTGCGCCAGCAGTTCTGGCTTCATCTCTAGCAATGCTTTGAACGTAGCGCCGTCGAGTTTGATCACCTCAGATTTGACCGCTGCTTTAACAGTGGCGGTTCGGCGGGTATTCCCGATCAGCGCCATTTCGCCAACATAGGAACCCGCGGGAAGATAGGACAGAAAAACCTGTTTTCCAGCGACCTTCTTTTCTACGATCATAGAACCTTGGCGGATGATGAAAATGTCATCGCCCTCATCGCCTTCGGTAATTACCGGCTTACCCGCGCTCACGGTCTGGATTTCGCTATTGTCCAGGACTTCGGTCAAATCTGACGAAACAAGTCCAGACCCGAAAAGCTGAAGCAATTGGCGTTCGGTTGCGATGCGTTCAATTGCACGCTTTGCGGCAGGCACCGAGCTCTGCAGCTTCAACGCGGCAGTGCGCGAGATTTCGACGCAGATAGAATCCTTGCCAGCGCGGATCGTAGCCCCGCGCCGCCGACCCGAAATCAATCCGACTTCGCCAAAGATTGAACCCGTGTTGATGGGAACAATTTTGGTCGGGTCATGTGCGTCAATCAATACCTCGACCGATCCGCTAGCGATCGAAAACAACGATGACCCAGGATCATTACGTTCAAAAATCGTCTCTCCGCTCCGGTAAAACCGCGCGTCTGAATCGAGCATAAACTCGCGCATTTGCAGCGGCGTAAGGCCGTTCAATATCGTTACACTGCACCGCAGAAATTCCAGCCATTCCTCGACACTTTTGCGACCTGGCAAATCTTTGAACTTGGCCTCAAGGATTGGTTCATCTGCCGGCTTCAATGCATTGTTGCCATTGATGAATTCAACAACATCATAGCCTTGATTCATGCAATGCTTAATCAGCGGATAACCTGCCAGCGCGCCGATGACGTAGATGCCCTGCTTTGTTGATTCGAAGGAAGGCGACAATTTTGGAAATGCAACGCGGTCTTCGCTGGTAAACTCTACGCCGCAACTCTCGATAAATTTACGCGGCGGTGCCGACCCCATACGCGCGATAATCCGATCGCATTTGACCTTCGCTTCGCCGTCTGGGGTATCATAGGTGATGAAACCAGGTTCAACCAGCGTGGGCGTTGTGCCCGTCCGCACAATCACCCGACCGATATCGCGCGCAGAAATCAAGGCTTTGATATTGGCATCTTTGGCGGTGGTAAATTCTGCGTTCCGGTTGACAATTGTAACCGTGTTGCGCTGCTCAGGATCCGCCGCGAGACCCAGCGCGTTCTCTATACCGGCATCGCCTGCGCCGATCACGGCGATATGTTCGTCGATATAAGCGCCGGGGTCATCAAGTGTATATTGGATATGGGGCAACCGGCCACCATCGCAACGCATTAAATTCGGGTTCCCCTGCGTCCCGATGGCAAGGATAACGGTTTCTGCTTCGATGACAGCACCATCGGTCAGCTGCAAACTGAAGCTTCCCCGTTCTCCTTCAATCGCTTTGACCTCTGAATGGTAGCGGACGTTCACCTTGTGGTCGCCGGTTTGACTGTCCCATGTATCAAGTATGGCTTCACGCTTCCCCGCACCAAAGTCGACATCGGACCGCAGGACCAGTTGGCTGGGCGTCGCCATGACATGCTTGCCCTTTTGATACTTATATATCGTGTCGGAAAGGTGATCGGTCTTTTCAAGCAACACATGTGTCAGACCTAAGACAGCTGCGCGCGAGGCAGCACTCAGTCCGGCGGGGCCGGACCCAATGATTGCAACGCGATATTTTGTTGTCACGCCATTATTCCCCCATCATGACCAAACCGACAAAATTATCCGAGGACAAGGCAGCGAGACTTACATACCTGAAATTCAAACTGCCAAATTTACGATACTTTACCAACTCTTACAGATAGTGCTATATCTTAATTCTATTTAAATAGAGACGATCATGACTGAAACAGTTGAAACATCTAGAATTTCAAGGGTCCTTCTCTTTGGCGCTCTCGTAATTTTTATTTTAGCCATTGCCATTGGCGCATCACGCAATTTTGGCGGCGCAAGCGAACCAACGGCCCCAACTGGCCGCAATGGCATTGACGTTAATGCAGCAGGACCTGATGCCGTAATCGCGTCGCTGGAGGCACGAACGCGAAAAGATCCAACGGATGTGGAAGCATGGCAG
>Ga0214919_10006082_pt1 | contig 16752 bp, 15 predicted proteins | sample LL1503_MetaG_FD_177994 | JGI IMG/M metagenome (GOLD analysis project Ga0214919, IMG submission 177994) | Freshwater microbial communities from Lake Lanier, Atlanta, Georgia, United States - LL-1503 | ecosystem: Environmental > Aquatic > Freshwater > Lake | place: USA: Georgia | collected... | reverse complement strand
CTGCTCGCCTTGGAAGACCTGGGACCGCTGATGCAACCGACTGCCAAAGAGACCCTCGCCAACCTGGGGGTGCCCGAAGCCTATTTCACCCGCGGCAAGCTGGTCGCGCGATCGCCGATCAGCGGCCTGGCGCAAGGCGCTGTGCATGCCGCCACAGCCAGCGAGGTGCACGGGGCGATAGGCCGCGCGCACAGCGCTTTTATTGCGTGGCGTCAAGTGCCCGCGCCACGTCGCGGCGAACTGCTGCGGCTGTTTGGCGACGAGCTGCGGGCGCACAAGGCTGCGCTGGCCACGCTCGTCACGCTCGAGGTCGGCAAGGTCACGAGCGAGGGCCTGGGCGAGGTGCAGGAGATGATCGACATCTGCGACTTCGCGGTCGGCGCCTCACGCCAGCTGCACGGGCTGACGATCGCCAGTGAGCGGCCTGGCCACCGGATGATGGAAGTCTGGCATCCGCTGGGTGTGGTCGGTGTGATCAGCGCGTTCAACTTTCCCGTCGCGGTCTGGTCCTGGAACGCGGCGCTGGCGCTGGTCTGCGGCAACGCGGTGGTCTGGAAGCCTAGCGAGAAGACTCCGCTGACGGCGCTGGCCTGCCAAGCCTTGTTCGAGCGCGCCTTGCAACGCTTTGGCCAGGATGCGCCGCCCTACCTCTCGCAGGTGCTCAACGGCGGCGCGGCCATCGGCGAGGCGCTGGTCGACGACGCGCGCGTGGCGCTGGTCTCGGCCACCGGATCAACCCGGATGGGCCGAGCCGTCGGGCCGCGGGTGGCGGCGCGATTCGGCCGCAGTCTGCTCGAGCTGGGTGGCAACAATGCCATTGTCGTCACGCCCAGCGCCGACCTCGACCTTGCGGTGCGCGGCATCCTGTTCGGCGCTTATGGCACCGCTGGCCAGCGCTGCACCAGCACGCGCCGGGTGATCGCGCACCACAGCATCCACGACGAGTTGGTGATGCGGCTAGAGCGCGCCCGGGCCAGCCTGGTCGTCGGCGACCCGCGCGAACCCGGCGTGCTGGTCGGTCCCTTGGTCGACGAGGCGGCCTGGCTGGCGATGCAGGCCTCGCTAGACCAAGCGGCAGACCAAGGCGGTCAAGTCAGTGGCGGCGAACGGTTGATGGTCGGTGGGCAAGCACAGGCTTTTTACGCCACGCCGGCGCTGGTGCAGATGCCGGCCCAGACCGCTGTGGTGCGCCACGAGACCTTTGCCCCCATCCTCTATGTGCTGCGCTACGAGTCCCTGCTTGAGGCGATCGCGCTGCAGAACGGCGTGCCGCAAGGCTTGTCGTCGGCGATCTTCACGAACGACTTGCGAGAGGCCGAAGCCTTTCTGTCGGCGACCGGCTCGGACTGCGGCATCGCCAACGTCAACATCGGCACTTCGGGGGCCGAGATCGGCGGCGCTTTCGGCGGCGAGAAGGAAACCGGCGGCGGCCGTGAATCGGGGTCGGACACCTGGAAGAACTATATGCGCCGAGCCACCAACACGGTCAACTACTCCGGCGCGCTACCGCTGGCGCAGGGCGTGAAGTTCGACCTCTGAGCGCCTGAGGCCTGGTGCCCCGCACTTGGCACTGATCGCCATCGGCGGCGCGCCGCCGGCGTCCATCAATACCAATACTCCAGATGCGGAAATGGATTTCGTTCGGTATGCTTTCTATAATTAAAATGCACCACAAATGAAATCCTTCTGTCGGCTTTCTTTTTGATGTCGAACGGTATCACGACGTGCGGCATGAAGCTGTCGAAGAGCACCATATTGCCGACATCGTAAGGGATTTTCTTGCGATTTTTAAGTGATTTGGCGGCGTACCCATCAGGCTTGTAGAAATCATCCAATTGATCCGCCAGATAACGCTCTTGCCAGATGTCGAGATCGCCGCCGCGGTCCTTTACATACTGCGCTGTACGCTTGATGGAAATGATACAAGAATAGGCCCTGGTACGCTCGTTGAAAATACTCTCAGGATACTGAAGAAGACCTTCAGTGTCGGTGTGTATATTATAGAGTCGCCAGCTCTGCAGCTGCAGATTGAAGCCGGCCATCAGAAAATATTTTTTGTCGCGCGGCACGACCGGCAGAGCGCCCGGTTTGAGGCCGGATAGATCCAGAATGAGCGCGGCAGCGGTCTCGATGATCTCCTGGGTCTCAGGAAACTCTTTCAGCAGATATTTGTTGTGTTTTTCGGCAAAGCGATAATAGCTTTCATTCAGGCCGGACTCGATCATCCCGTAATATGCGGTCAACTGACCATATTGCGGTTCGACATCTGAGCCAAAAATTTCCAGGTTGTCGAGGATCTTTTTTTCCCAACGCTGGCAAAGCGCGGCGCTAAGAAACTCTTTTTTGACCAGATACTGATTCGTGAATAATCTTTTCATGTGAGTTTCCGGTGAAATTCGCAGCCAACTGTCGCGCCTGGTCCGACTCAGCGGGTCATCGCCCCGCACCGCTTCGGGCGGCCCGCGTCTGGCCGCTAGAACAACTCGTTGCGGCGCCGACTTTGCGACGCCAGTCAGCCTGCCGGTCAAGGGAAAACCCGCACTCGAAGGCGCACGAGTGGCCTGCCGTACGACCGGCAACAGGTGTAATATCGGACTGCATCAAAACATTTCGGCCGTGGCGCGTGGTCGGCGCGCCAGAATTTCACCAGAATTCTAAAATTTTCCAGTCACATGCCCAATGCCAAGCAGAAACTATTAGCCCATTTGAGTCAAGAAGTTTACTGCCATCTCGGGGTGTCGCCAGTGCATGGCATCGGGGTTTTTGCGATCCGCGCCATTGCCAAAGGCATCAATCCGCTGAAATCACGCTTGAAATTTGACGAGGTCAGTTTTTCGCACCAGGAAATCAAAGCCTTGCCGCGCAGCGTGCGCAAGGAAATTGAGATATTTTGCTACTATGACGATGACACCGTGCTGATACCCTCGATCGGGCTTAATTCGATGCATATGGCGGTTTATCTCAATCATTCGAAAACCCCTTCCGTTCAGTACCAGAAGAACGGTCAGCTGATCACACTGCGCGCCATCAAGTCAGGCGAGGAATTGATGATGGATTACGACGTCAACTTTGGCGCCAGCCATATTTTCGACTGAGGCTGCCGCATCAAACGGTTGCCGTGCGAAAAATCTGGTTCCACTGCGCCGGGTTGAAGTCGGTATGCAGTGGCGAGCTTGGGTCGAGCGCCAAAGGGTGGTCGGAGTCGGTCATGGCGATGCCATAAATCGGCTCTAGATCCGTGACTAGCAATGACTTATACCCATAGTCGCCGACCGGACCAAGATTGTAAAATTGGTAACCATTGCGCGCCGCCCAACGCGCGGCCAGCACGCAGCCATAGATGCCCGGCGAATGTTTCTTGTAGTCGGTGTTCCATTGGCAGAAGCTGCCATAGACCTGGTCGCGCTCGGGCAGCAGCATCGAGACGTCGGTGAGTATCAGATCACCGTTGGCGGCATGCACTTGGATGATCAGAACGTCGAGCTTTCGAATGTAGTCGACAAAGCCATCGACTTCCATGGCATGGATGTCGTAGGCATCGAAATGCTCGGCGCCTATTTCCAGAATGTATTCGACCGTGATGTCCTGGCCCGGCACGACTCTTTCTGAAACCTCGAAGTGCTTGAACAACTTGTCGAGTTCGCGGAATTTTCGTGCCCGCCACGGATCGGTCCAGAAATCCTCGGCGGCGACCTTGGCCAACCCGTAGTTGTCATTGATTGGCACCCCGAAATTTCCGTCCGGTGGCAGCGCATAGACGATGAAGGGTTTGCGCGCACGCGCCAGCATGTCCGGTGTGACGTCGATATAGGGGCAGAGCGCGTCCCAGCGACTGGTGTAGTACTTGATCTCCTCGTGATAGCTCTCGACGCAAAGGTTCTCAGCCGTCCAACTCTGGTAGGGCAGCGCTCGTCCCGCTTGCTCATCCGGTGCGCATTCAGCGGGCTCGAAAAAATCTGACGGCAGACCTGCATCGGTTCTCATGTCGATTTGCCTTCCGGCTCAGCCGCGAGTTTGAGTGCTTGCAGATCGAAGTAGTACTCATCGACCTTGAAGTTCTTGCGCACAAAGCCGGGATCTACCTGGACCAGTCGTTTCAACTCGGCCGCCATCAGGCCGAAATGCGCCGACGCTTCGCTGTCCGGATGCTGCAACTGGCGCTGGTATTCAGGCATCAAGGGGCAATCCACGTCGAACAGAAAGCCACCGGTTTTGGGGTTGAACGACAGCGGATATAACTGGCAGCTGAACGGCTTGTCATCGCCCAAGGTGCAGCCTGCATCGCCGAGATTTTGACAGCGTGTCTCGATGCAGAGACTGCCATGCTTTTTTTTCTCCACAGCGGTCAGCGTGACTTCGAGCGCAGGATAGCCCGCATCAACATGACAGCATCCCCGACATTGAGCGCAGTGATCAAAAAGCATGACGCGCTCCTGCGCTTGCGCAGTGGCAGACGATGCCAGGAGATGACCGATTCGGTGGCAAACAGTGCTGGTGTCTGCCTGGTGTTTGCCTGTCCAGCATAGAAGCAATTTTTGTTGGGCTTCGTGTTGTCGACTTCGCCTAGTATCCGCGAAGTTTACTCATTTCCTAACACTTTTCGCTAATTTACCCAGTGTGTCAGAGCCGCGCGGTACCCGGCTGAATCAAGAAGAGCCCGCGCGCCCAGGCCTGAGCGGCGATAGGGCTCAAGTGCTTGCCCGCAAGCCTGCGGGCAGATCCTTCGCTTCGGCTCAGCGCGCCAAGGCGCGTTGTCGCCAGGCTCGCTTGGCGGGCTCAAGTGCTTGCCCGCAAGCATGCGGGCAGATCCTTCGCCAGGCACAAGACAGTCCGCAGGGACTGTCTTGTGTCCTGGCTCAGCGCTCGCCTTTACGGTAGGGTTTCATCAGGGCTTGCGGGTACGCGGCGCGGCGCGCCACCAGCACCAGCGCGACGATCGCCATCGCGTAAGGCAGCGCCAAGTAGAGCTGGTAAGGCGGCACAAAGCCCAACCAAGCCTGCGCCGCTTCAGCCGCGCCGCTGGCTTGCTGCAGGCGTAACTGCAGCGCGTCGAAGAAAGCGAACAACAGTGCGCCCAACAGTGCTTTGCCGGGCCGCCAGGACGCGAACACGACCAGCGCGACACAGACCCAGCCGCGGCCGTTGACCATGTTGAAGTAAAACGCATTGAAGGCCGACAGCGTCAGGAATGCGCCTGCCACGCCCATCAGCGCCGATCCGGCGATCACCGCGCCAGCGCGCAAACGCAGCACGTCCAGACCCTGGCCCTCGGCAGCGGCGGGGTTCTCGCCGACCATGCGCAGCGCCAACCCGAGCGGCGTGCGGTACAGGCCCCAGGCCAACGCGGGGACCATCAACAGTGCCAGCAAGGTCATCGGCGTCTGCGCGCCGAGCACCGGGATCGGCAACCAGCCCATCGCCGCAAAGGGCTGAATCGTCGGCGGGCTGTCGACCTTGGGGAAACTCACCCGGTAGGCGAAGCTTGCCAAGCCGGTGGCCAGCAGCGTGATGCCAAGACCCGAGACATGCTGAGACAAGCTCAGCGTGACGGTGAGCAGCGCGTGCAGCGCACCAAAGACCGCCCCGACCGCCGCCGCAGCCAGCACCCCACCCCACAGCCCAGCGCCGTGGTAAGCGGCGAGCCAGCCAACGAAAGCGCCGGCCACCATGATGCCCTCGATGCCCAGGTTCAGCACCCCGGCGCGCTCGCACAGCAGCACCCCCAGCGTGCCCAGGATCAGCGGCGTCGCAGTGCGCAGCACCGAAGCCCAGAACGGCGCGGCGAGCAACAGGTCTAGCACATCACTCATTGTCAAGACCTGTCGAAGCGGATGCGGTACTGCGTCAGCAGCGTGGCGATCAGCATCGTGATCAGGCTGACCGCGACGATCACGTCGGCGATGTAGGTGGGCACACCCACCGCCCGGCTCATGCTGTCGGCGCCGACCAGAATTCCCGCCACGAAGACCGCTGCTGCGACCACGCCCAGCGGGTTGAGCGCGGCCAACATCGCGATCACCACGCCGCTGCTGCCATAGCCTGGCGACATGTCCAGCGTCACATAGCCGGCTCGGCCTGCCACCTCGATCGCACCCGCCAGCCCGGCCAGCGCGCCCGACAGCAGCGCCACCTTGACCGTCACCCAGGCCACCGGCATGCCGGCAAAGCCAGCGGCCCGCGCGTTGGCGCCGACCGCGCGGATCTCAAAGCCAGTGGTCGTGAAAGCCAGCAGCGCCCACAGCACCGGCGCCAGCGCCAGCGCCCAGAGCAGTCCGGTGTGGACCCGGCCGCGCTCGACCAGTTGGCTGAGCTGAAGCCTGTCAGCGATCGCCACGCTCTGCGGCCAGCCCATCGCGCTGGCGTCCTTCATCGGCCCGTCGAGCAGTGCCGACACCCCCAGCAGCACGATGAAGTTCAGCAGCAGCGTGGTCACCACCTCGTCGACGCCGAGCCGACTTTTCAGCAACGCAGGGCCCAACAACAGCAGCGCACCCGCGGTGGCTGCGGCCAGCATCATCAGCGGGAACAAAACCCAGGTCGGCGCGCTGAAGCCGGCTCCGCCGTGCAAGCCGCCCACCGCCACGGCCGCGATCGCGCCGGCGTAGAGCTGGCCCTCGCCGCCGATGTTGTAGAGCCTGGCCTTGAACGCCACCGCCGCCGCCAAGCCGGTGAGGATCAGCGGTGTGGCGCGGGTCAGGGTTTCGGTCCAGGCGAAGCGCGAGCCGAACCCGCCTTCGAGCAACAACGCGTAGGCCTGGCCCACGGGTGCACCGGCCCAGACCACCAGCAACGAGCTGATCAACAGCGTGGCGACCACCGCCAACAAGGGCGCGCCCAGCAGCATGGCTGGCGAGGTCTGGGTACGGCGTTCAAGCTGCATCGGCAAGCTCACTGCTGGCCGCTACACCCGCCATCGCCAGGCCGATCGCCGCCAAGGTCCAGTCGGCCACCGGCCGGGCTGGCGTCAGCCGGCCGTGGTGCATCACCGCGATGCGGTCGGCCAGCGCGAAGACCTCGTCGAGGTCCTCGCTGATCAGCAGCAGCGCCGCGCCGGCGGCACAGGCCGCCAGCAGCTGAGCGTGCACATAGGCCACAGCACCGACGTCCAAGCCCCAAGTCGGCTGGTTCGCGACGATCAGCAGCGGTGCGCTTGTCGCGTCGGCGTCGCCTGCCTCGGTGTTACCCGCGCTGCGCCCAAGCTGCGGACCGGTCATCAGCACGCGGCCCAAGATCAGCTTTTGCATGTTGCCGCCCGACAAGGCGCGGGTCGGCGTGGCCAGGCCGGCGCCTTCGGTGCCGCGCACGTCGTAGCGCTCGACCAGCCGCTGCGCGAAAGCTGTCACAACACCGCGCTTGATCAAGCCGCCACGCGCGAAAGCCGGGCTGGCGTAGCGCTCGAGCACCGCGTTCTCCCACAGCGGCAAGTCGCCCACCACACCCACCGCATGGCGGTCTTCTGGAATTCTGGCCACGCCGGCAGCGATCCAGTCGCGCGGCGTGGCGGGCATCGCCCGGCCGGCCAGCGTGACGCTGCCCGCATCGGCGGCGATCAGCCCGTGCAGCAAGTCGGCCAAGGCCTGTTGGCCGTTGCCGGCCACGCCGGCGATCGCCACCACTTCGCCGGGCCGCAGCGCCAGGTTGACACCGTCGAGCTGCGGCCAAGGGCCGGCACCGCGCACGCTGAGCTTGCGCAGTTCACACACCGGGGTCTGGGCCAGCGCAGCAGCGCCTGCGGGCGTCGGTACCCGCACCACCCGCGGCACGTCGCGCCCGACCATCGCCTGCGCCAACATCGCCTTGCTGGCGCCTGCTGCCGGCATCTCGGCCACCAGCTTGCCGGCGCGCAGCACGGCGATGCGGTGCGAGACACGCAGCACCTCGTCGAGCTTGTGGCTGATGAAGATCACGCTCAAGCCCTGCGCCACCAGCTGCGACAAGGTGGCGAACAGCGATTCGCTTTCCTGCGGCGTCAGCACCGCGGTGGGCTCGTCGAGGATCAGCACCCGGGCGCCGCGTCGGCGACCGAAAGGCAGCAAGGCTTTCAGGATCTCGACGCGCTGACGTTCGCCGACCGACAAGTCCTTGATGCGGGAATCGGCGTTGACCTGCAGGCCGAAACGCTGCGCCGTGTCTTGCAGCGCGGCACGGGCAGCGGCCCGGCGCGAAAAAGGCTGCCACAGCGGCTCGGTGCCCAGCATCACGTTGTCGAGCACGCTGAGGTTGTCGGCCAAGCTGAAATGCTGGTGCACCATGCCAATGCCCGCAGCCAGCGCGGCACTGGGATTGCCCGGTGGCAGCGGCCGGCCGTCGACCGTGATCGTGCCGGCATCGGCGCGGTAATGGCCGAACAGAATAGACACCAGCGTGCTCTTGCCTGCGCCGTTCTCACCCAGCAAAGCCAGCACCTCGCCGCGCGCCAGTGTCAACGAAATGGCATCGTTGGCCACCAGCGCGCCGAAGCGCTTGGTGATGCCCGAGAACTGCAGGACAGGTTCGGTCATCGGGTCAGCCGCTGGCCAAGCGCCCTGACCCTGTGGATCACTTGGCCTTGGGCACCGTGTCGTCGATCACGACCTTGAAGCTGCCGTCGAGAATGGCCTTCTCCTTGGCCTTGACCTTGGTCACCAACGCCGCCGGCACCTTCTTCTCGAACGTGCCCAAGGGGCTGAGCTCGCTGCCCTTGGCCTTCATGAAGCTCAGGTGACCGTAATCCTCGGCCTTGAACTTGCCAGCCTTGACGGCGGCCAATGCTGCGTTGACGCTGGGCTCCATGTTCCAGATCGCCGAGGCCACGACGGTGTCGGGGTATTCCTTCTGGGTGTTGATCACGTTGCCGATGGCCAGCACCTTGCGCTCCTTGGCCGCGTCGCTGACGCCGAAGCGCTCGGCATACATCACGTCGGCACCTTTGTCGATCATCGCGAAAGCCGCTTCCTTGGCCTTGGGCGGGTCGAACCAGCTGCTGATGAAGCTGATGCTGAATTCGACCTTGGGGTTCACTTCCTTGGCGCCGGCCATGAAGGCGTTCATCAGCCGGTTGACCTCGGGGACCGCAAAGCCGCCGACCATGCCGATCTTGTTGGACTTGGTCATGCCACCAGCGACCATGCCCGACAGGTAGGCAGGCTCATGGATGTAGTTGTCGAACACAGAGAAGTTGGGCTCCTGCGGCTTGCCCGAGCTGCCGAGCAGGAAGCTGACCTTGGGGTAGTCCTTGGCGACCTTGCGCGCAGCGATCTCGACCGCAAAGGCCTCGCCGACGATCAAGGTGTTGCCCTTCTCGGCGTACTGGCGCAGCACGCGCTCGTAGTCGGCAGCGGTCACGTTCTCGCTGAAAACGTACTCGATCTCGCCTCGCGTCGCGGCGGCTTTGAGCGCCTTGTCGATGCGACTGACCCACTGCTGCTCCACCGGAACGGTGTAGATGCCAGCGACCTTGATCTTGTTTTGGGCCAGCGCAGGGGCGCTCAGGCTGGCCAGGGCCAGGGTGGTGGCCAGGATGTGGCGACGGGACAGGGACATGCGAGCTCCTCGGTTTGAATTCAACAGGTTCAGCGATTTGACAAGTGACGCTGCCACCCATCCACCGGACTCCACCCTCTGTCGAGGTGACGATAGCCCGCATGAAGGCGCAGCAGATTGACGATGCGGTTCTCCTGGGATGGGGCCCCACAGTGAACCTCAGCTCGCCGATGGTAATCGCAGCAACAAGTCAGCAAGCTCAAGCTGCCAACTTGCGAGGCATCGGGCGGTGGATTGATCGCAGGCGGTTCGCGAATCGGCGCTGCGGCTGACTGCGCGGATCGGTCGAATCAGGCGCTGCGCCAGCTCGCTCTCGCTGCATCGCTCGCCGAGCATCAGCACGAAATCGAAAATCAGCCGCTTCAGCGCTGCATAGGCCAGGTCGGCCAGCGTCGGGGTCTCGGGCGGCTGCGCGGCGCCGCCAGCAGGCCCAAGGTGCTGGCTGGGGTCGTGGCTTGGCGACATCGCGGCAACGCGCTCATGCGGCCTCCGGGATCAAGCCAACAGGGATTGGCGCTTCGACATGGGCCTTGCCGCCCATGAACGCACCCAGCTCGCGCCGGTCGGCCTGCCGGGCGGGCCCGTCGAAGACGATGCGGCCTTCGCTCATCACGACGATGCGGTCGGCCAGCAGCAGCAACTCGTCCAGGTCTTCGCTGACCAGCAGCACCGCAGCACCCCGGTTGCGCGCGGCCATCAGCCGGCCATGGATCTCGGCCACCGCAGCAAAGTCCAGCCCGAACACCGGGTTGCTGACCAGCAGCAGCGCGGCCTCGCCGGCCAGCTCGCGCGCCAGCACGGCGCGCTGCACGTTGCCGCCCGACAGGCTGCGCATCGCCGCTCGCTCGCCCTGGGTCTTGACGCCGTACTCGGCGATCCAATCGCGCGCACGCTGGCGCAGCCGGCCCCAGCGCACCCAGCCGCCGGTGACGGCCGCACTGGCGAACGGTGTCTCGTCGAACTGGCGCAAAGCCATGTTCTGGGCCACGCTGAGCTCGGCGACACAGGCGTTGAGCAGCGGCTCCTCGGGCAGCGCGCGCACCTTCAGCTCGCGGTTCTGGCGCCGGGTGGCGGCATAGGGCTGGCCGGCCACCCGCACGCTGCCGGCCGCGCGCCGGCGCTGGCCGGTGAGCGCTTGCATCAGCTCGCGCTGGCCGTTGCCCGAGACGCCGGCAACGCCAACGATCTCGCCGGCCCGCACCGCCAGGTCCAGCCCTTGCACCGCCAACTCGCCGCGGTCGCCCATCACCTGCAGACCGGCCACCGCCAGTTGCACCGCGCCGATGTCGCGTACTTGCCGGATCAGCGGCAAAGCCACCGCACGGCTGTCGCCCACCATCGCCTGCGCCAGGTGCTGCGGCGTGGTGGCAGCCACCGCCAGGCTCTCGACCAACGCGCCGCGCCGCAACACCGACACATCGTCGGCAAAAGCCAGCACCTCGCGGAACTTGTGGGTGATCAGGATCACCGAGCAATCCCCGGCATGGGCCCGCTCGCGCAGCGCGCCCAGCACCTCGTCGGCCTCTTGCGGCGTCAACACCGAAGTCGGCTCGTCCAGGATCAGCAAGCGCGGCTTGAGAAAGAGCTGCTTGAGGATCTCCAGCTTCTGCTTCTCGCCGGCCGACAAGTCCAGCGGCGTGGCGTCGAGGTCGAGCTGGAACGGCGCCGTCGCCAGGAAGGCCGACAGCTCGGCCCGCGCCGCCGGCCAGTCGATCAGCGCCGGTATCCGGCCGCGCGCCAGCAGCAGGTTCTCGGCCACCGTCATGCCCGGGACGACGGTGAAGTGCTGGTAGACCATGCCGATGCCCAGATCGCGCGCCACGGTGGGCGAGTGGATGTCGCACTCTCGGCCATCGACCAACACCGCGCCGTCGTCGGGCCGGTAGTAGCCGACCACGCATTTGACGAAGGTGGACTTGCCGGCGCCGTTCTCGCCCAGCAGCGCGTGCACCGTGCCGGGCCGCACTTTGAGCGACACACTGTCGAGCGCGGTGAACGCGCCGAAGCGCTTGGTCAGCTTGAAGGTTTCGAGCGTCAAGGCGTGCATGGCGTGCATCGCGTGCATGGCGCTGGGCCGGTCAGAACAGCGCGAGTGCCGCGATCAGCGCCGCCGAGTCAGCCACTGCGCCAAACACACCGCCCTGCATCTGGATCATCTTCAGCGCCGCGGCGTGGTTGCCGGCGTCGGTGGCGCCGGTGCAATCGGCGAGCAGCACGCATTCGTAGCCGCGGTCGTTGGCGTCGCGCATCGTCGTGTGAACGCACACATCGGTCGTGATGCCGGTCAGGACCAGGTTGCGGATACCGCGGGTGCGCAGCAGCAGGTCCAAGTCAGTGGCGTAGAAACTGCCTTTGCCGGGCTTGTCGATGATGGGCTCGCCGGCGATCGGGTAGAGCTCGGGAATGATGTCCCAGCCAGGCTCGCCGCGCACCAGGATGCGGCCGCAGGGGCCGACATCGCCGATGCCGACGCCGGCCGCACCGATCTGCCGCGAGCGCCAACGCTTGTTGGCCGGCAGGTCCGACAGATCGGGCCGGTGGCCTTCGCGGGTGTGGATCACCTGCAAGCCGACGCGGCGGGCTTCGGCCAGCAGGCGTTGCAGCGGCGCGATCGGCGCGCGCGTCATCGACAGGTCGTAGCCCATCTTGTCAACATAACCGCCGATGCCGCAGAAATCGGTCTGCATGTCGATGATCAGCAGCGCGGTGTTGGCCGGGGTGAGCTGACCGTCGTAAGGCCAGGCATAGGGGGTGGAGGTGATCGTGGTCATGGTCAGGCCCGTTTGTTCAAGTCAGGCAGGGCTTCAGACACCACAGGATCAGGCACCACCGGGTTGGGCTCGGCACCGATATAGACACGGCTGGGTGGCGCGAAACCGCAAGCGCTGCCGTCGGTCACCTGTACCTGGTCCTCCCAGGGCCAGCGCAGCGTGCCGGCCACCATGTCGCGCATGAAGCTGTAAGGGCAATCCATCGCGCCGCCGGCCACCGCCACATAGCCACGGTGACCGAGCTGGTAGGGGTTGTTCTCGACGCCCCAGCCGGCGCGCGCCTCGCGCACCAGGTCGGGCCGCAGCTCGGCGCTGATGATTTCGTCGACACGGCCGCCGCCCTGGGCGATGACCGTGCCGTCGAAATTGCAGAACATCGCCTCGCCCATTGAGTCGAGACTGCCGTCCGATCCGCACAGGCACACACTCGCGGTGATCGCGAGGTTCTGAAACGCATTCGCCTGGTTGGTGATCTGCCAGGCATGGCGGATCGGTGCGGTATAGCCTGCCGTGCGCAGGATGATCTCAGCGCCCTTGTAGGCGGCTTCGCGCGCCATCTCGGGGAACATGCCATCGTGGCAGATGATCAGCCCGAGCTTGACGCCCTTCGGTCCCACGCACACCGGCAGGCCCAGGTTGCCAGGCTCCCAGGGCTCGACCGGCACCCAGGGGTGCAGCTTGCGGTAGTACAGCTTGATCTCGCCCTGGTCGTCGATGATCAGGCCGCTGTTGTAGGGGTTGCCGCCGGGGTTGGCCTCCATGATCGAGAAGCAAGCCCAGATGCGGTGCTGCACGCAAGCCGCTTTGAACGCCGCCACCTCGGGGCCTTCCAGCGTGACCATCAGCTCGGGCGCGATGCTCATGCTCAGGCCTTGCAGCGCGTACTCGGGAAACACCACCAAGTCCATCGTGGCGAGGTTGCGCCGCGCCTTGCCGACCATCTCGCAGATGCGCTGCGTCTGCGCCGCCAACTGCGCGGGCGTCTCGATCAGCGGCAGCTGCAGCTGCACCAAGCCGACCACCACGCCATTTGGCGACTTGTTCAAACCACCCAATCCACTCATGTCGAAACTCCCAATTCCATAGGTGCGCCCTTGACGGCGCGCTGAGGTGAGCAAGTGGCCACCAGGATCGCCAGCGTCAGTGCGTAAGGCACGGCGTTGAACAGGTAATAGCCACCGCTGATGCCCACCGATTGCAATGCCGGGCCGATCGCACCGGCGCCACCGAACAACAGCGCCGCGCCCAGGCAGCGCCAGGGGCTCCAGCGCGCGAAGATCACCAGCGCCACCGCGATCAGGCCCTGGCCGCTCGACAGGCCTTCGTTCCAGCTGCCGGGGTAGTAGAGCGACAGCGACGCGCCGCCCAGACCGGCGATGAAGCCGCCGGCGGTGGTCGCAGCGATTCGTACACCGTTGACCGAGTAACCCAGCGCGCGGGCGGCGTCACTGCTGTCGCCGGCCATGCGCACCACCAGGCCCCAGCGGGTGTTGGCCAGACCCCAAGCCAGCAAGCCGGCCAGCGCCACGCCGACCGGGAACAGCGCGTTGATCGCCAGCGCGCTCTGCACGCCGGGCGACGCACTCCAGGCCCCGAGCGCGATAGCCGGGATCTGCGGCGCCTGCGGCTGAATCAGCGGCTTGCCGAGGTAGAAGGCCAGGCCGGCGCCGAGCAGCATCAACGCGATGCCGGTGGCGATGTCCGAGACCCGCTTCAACGAGCACAGCAAGCCGTGCAGCAGCGCCAGCGCGGCGCCGCTCAATCCCGCCAGCAGCACGCCGACCCAGGGCGAGCCGCTGAGGTAGGCACCGCCGAAACCGGCCATCGCCGAGAACACCAGCACGCCTTCGAGCCCCAGGTTGATGCGGCCGGACTTCTCAGTCAGGCATTCACCCAGGCTGACGAACAGAAACGGTGTGCCCACCCGCACCGCGCCGCCGACGATGGCCAGCAGCAGGTCCAGCCCGATCTCGGCGCTCATGCCGCCGCCCCCGGCAGCAGCTTGACGCGGCGCGGCAGGCTGAACTCGAACAAGCCGAACAGCCGGCCGCGCAGCGCTTCGGCCGCCAGAATGAAAACGAAGGCAAAGCCCTGCAGCACCAGCACCGACGCATCGGGCAGGCCGATGCGGCGCTGCAGCAGGCTGCCGGCCGCGGCGAAGCCGCCAAACAGCAAGGCCACCGGCGGGATCGCCCAGGGCTTGTGTCGGGCAACAAAGGACACCAGGATGCCCGTGTAACCCAGGCCGGCAATCACCGCGGTGTTGGCAGACTGGTGCACCGCCGCCACCTCCACAGCCCCGGCCAGGCCAGCGCAGCCGCCACCCAGCGCGCAGGACAGCAGAATCAGGCGGTCGGTGGGCAGGCCGACCAGTCGGGCAGCTCGGGCGTTGCCGCCCACCACCCGCAGCGCGAATCCCGAGGCGCTGAAGCTCAGCCACAGGCCGGCGGCCAGACAAGCCACCAAGCCAATCACCAAGCCCCAGTGGACGTCTCCGAGCAGGCTGTCACCCGCCGAATTGCCCATGATGGCGCCGATGCGCAAGCTCTCGGCCAGCGGCCGGGTGCTGGGCTTGTTCAGACTGGCCGGGTCGCGCATCGGCCCTTCGACAAAGTGCTTGAACAACGCGATCGCAATGTAGCCCAGCAGCAGGCTGGAGATGGTCTCGTTGACGCCGCGCCACTGCCGCAGTGCGCCGGCCAGCGCGATCCAGCCCGCGCCCAACAGCGCACCGGCAGCCAGCACGGCAACGCTGCCAGCCGTACCGCTCACATCAGACAATATGTATGGTAAACCGGCACAGCCCAACGCACCCAGCACCAGCGCGCCCTCACCGCCGATCACGGTCAGCCCGGCGCGCGCCGGCAGCGCCACCGCCAACGCAGTCAGCATCAGCGGCGCGGCGCGCTGCAGCGAGTTCTGCCAAGAGAAGGCATCGCCAAACGCGCCTTGGAACAACAACACCCAAACCTGCACCGGGCTGTGGCCGCCGAACCAGACGAACAGGCCGAACAGCGCGAGTGCCGCGACCAGCGCGCCGGCGGGCAGCAGCAAGGCTTCGGCGGGGGCGTGCCAGGAGCGCGGGGTGGACATGTCGATGAGTGCCGAAGAATTACCGAACCAACTTGCGCAAGAGAGCGGTTACACAGCAGACGCTGCGGAACCGGCTACGCCGGGCCGCTGGCGGCGCCCCGTTGAGGGGGAGACGACCGCAGGTCGCTGCGGGGGTGGGTCACACTTTTCCGATCACGCCTTCGACCAGGTAGTTCATGCCTTCGAGCTCAAGATCGGTCTGCTTGAAAGCCTTGCCCTTGGCGATCACCACCTTGCCGGTGTTGTCCTTCAACTCGCCGGCGAAGATGTCGAAGCCGCCTGCCACCATCTTGGCGCGCAGCGCGTCAGCGTTCTTGCGCGCGCCCTCGGCCACCATCGAACCGTAAGGCGAGCTCTTGACAAAGCCTTCTTTCAAGCCGCCGCGCACGAAGTTGGGGTGCGGCTTGCCGGTCTGGGCGGCCTCGATGATCTGCTTGTAAGCCGTCAGCCAGTTCCACTCAGCACCTGTCAGGTAGGCGTTAGGCGCCAGCTTGGCTTGGGATGCGTGGTAACCGCAGACGAACTTGCCGCGCTTGGCAGCGGTCTCGACGATCACCTTGGGACCGTCCACATGCATCGTGAAAACGTCTATGCCCTGGTCGGCCAGGCTGTTGGTGGCCTCGGCTTCCTTGACCGGCATGCTCCAGTCGCCGGTGAAGATCACCGTGGTGGTGATGGTCGGGTCGACCGAGCGCGCGCCCAGCGTGAAGGCATTGATGTTGCGCAGCACCTGCGGGATAGGCTTGGCAGCGATGAAGCCCAGCTTCTTGCTCTTGCTGGCATGGCCGGCGATCACGCCGTTGAGGTACTGGGCTTCGTCGATGTAGCCGAAGAAGCTGCCGGTATTCTTGGGGTGCTTGGCCGCGTCCCACAGTCCGCCGCAATGGGCAAATCGCACCGCCGGGCTCTTGGCCGCCACCGCCAGCGTGTGCGGGTCGAAGTAGCCATAAGAGGTCGGGAACAGCAGCGATGCGCCGTCCTGCGCGATCATGCCCTGCATCGCTTTTTGCACCGCGTTGGTCTCGGGAACGTTCTCCTCGTCGACCACCTTGATGCCCGGCATCTTCTTGACCAGTGCCACGCTCTCGGCCTGGGCCTGGTTGTAGCCGTAGTCGTCGCGCGGGCCGACATAGACGAAGCCCACGGTCAAGGGCTTCTGCGCGAGGGCAGCGGGGCCGAAGCCGACTGCGGCCAGCGCGCCAGCGCGCTTGATCCAGTCACGACGATTCGAGATGGCTTGCGACATTGATGATCACTCCTGAGATTAGGCCGACTGCGGCCGGTATTGGACCGGCCTTGAAGCCGGTGTTCTGACCGGGATACAAGCAACTTGCGGGCCAGCGCTGCGGGCGGAGAGGGTCAGGCC
>Ga0214919_10006081_pt1 | contig 16752 bp, 16 predicted proteins | sample LL1503_MetaG_FD_177994 | JGI IMG/M metagenome (GOLD analysis project Ga0214919, IMG submission 177994) | Freshwater microbial communities from Lake Lanier, Atlanta, Georgia, United States - LL-1503 | ecosystem: Environmental > Aquatic > Freshwater > Lake | place: USA: Georgia | collected... | reverse complement strand
CGAGCATGTGCATTTCCATGTGTGCGTGGTCGATGTCGTCAGCGCACTACCTGGACATGTGGGGCAATCGTCTCCAGCGTCGGACTTAGGAACACGCCTAAGACCCACCGTCGGCACTCGTGCAGGCAGTGGCCACCGTCGATCTCTACAGTCCGTCCGCCGTGACAGCAAAAAAGCCAATGCCGATGATGCCCCTTGGTGGCCACGCCACTCAAGGACAGTTCGACTTTGGCTTTTGATTTTTCTCCCGAGCCTATTTCGGGGGCTTTTTTGAGGGAAGGTGTCAAGCTTGAATTTGACTTTGATGCGGTAAAAGATACACTGGGCTAACTCAATCAAGCCATGAACACGCACAACTTCATCCCCGCAAAAACGACTTCCCACCAAGCGCAATCGTGGGCATCGAGCCAAGCCTTGGCTATTTTGGCGGTGGACGGTATTCGCCCGAGTAGCGAAGGCGTTGCCCTCATGCGGTCGATTGATGCGGGAACGATGACCCGTACGCAAGCCATTCAGTCCATTATTGAAAGAGCCCGTCTATACGCTAAGCGCTGAGCATAATGGAGAAAGACGACCACTATTATGTTGAAGGTTACAGCGCTGAACTCGACCCCTATGCCCAAGAGAACGGCGTTCTCAAGAATAATTTTGGCATAAGTGATTCAGCCTCTTTGAACGAGGTGGAAGCGGATATTGCAGGGGTCCAGATTCAAGAAATCCTCAAACAACCTGCGCCAAAGAGTTTCACAACCTCGCATCTTTGCTCGTTGCACAGACAGGTGTTCTCAGAGGTGTATCCGTGGGCTGGTCAATATCGCCAGGTGGACATCGCAAAGGGCGATACACACTTTCTTAAGCACCAGGACATCCCTGTCAAGTTGGATGCGCTTTTTTTAGAGTTGGCCAACGCAGACTTCTTGCAAGATGCGACCCCTCGAGAGTTCAGCGAGTTCATGGGCAATTTTTTGGTGCAATTGAATTTTTTCCATCCTTTTCGAGAGGGGAATGGGCGAGTTCAAAGGCTGCTTGTTACCCAAATTGCAACAAATGCAGGCTTGGAATTAGACTGGCAAGCTGTTGGGAATGAGGCCATGAAACAGGCTTGCATCGCAGGCATTCAAGGTGTCACACGCCACATGGTGCGTCTGATTTTGCTCAACATTAAATAGTGAATATTGTTCACACCGTGCGCGAACACACGCTCGCAGCGGTGCAAGCCAGCGGTCTGCCCTGGCATGTGGTCGAACCCGCGCACACCGCCCACATGGACCAGCCCGGCATGGGCGACAGCATTGCCACCGGCGTGCGCGCCTGTGCCCAAGCCGCAGGCTCGCTGATATTGTTGGCCGATTTGCCGCCGATACAACCCGCCACCTTGCGCGCCGTGGCGGGCGCACGCGCACGCGGGGCAGGCGGTCATCGCGTACGACTGAGGCGAGGCATTAGCGCCACCGCCCTGGGTGCCAGAACACCTCGGGTGCACAACGTTTGACAACCCTTAAAAATTACGTTAGTTTGATGGATATGATGACGACATCCGCACACTGGGCGCTTGACCCTGCGGGCTTACAGGGACGGCATTCCATCTATGGCGACAATGATTGCGGCGATAGGTACATCGGCAGACGCGCTGCACGCCGAATTGCGCGCGCTGATCGCCAACAGCCGCCAGCGCCTGGCCGGAGCGGTGAATGCGGAGCTAACGCGGCTGTATTGGAATGTGGGCCAAAGGCTGCGCACTGAGGTGCTGGGCGGCGCGGACCGTGCCAAGTATGGCGACCAGTTGATTAAGCGCGTGGGGGATCAGTTGGCCAATGAGTTTGGCCGAGGCTTTGAAGCTAAAAACCTGCGGCGCATGGTGCAGTTTGCTCAGACTTTTCCGCAACCAGAGATTGTCGCGACGCTGTCACGACATTTGGGCTGGACGCATTTTCCCTGTGGTGGCGCTCTCGCGCGTGGGGCAAGGCTAGGACCATGAAAAGGCCACGACCATGATTGCGAACAACACACTACTGGTACCGCGTATTGAAAGCCGCATACAAGTGATTCGCGGCCTGCGAGTCATGCTGGATGTGGACTTGGCTGCGCTGTACGGGGTGCAGACCAAGCGGCGCAATGAGCAGGTCAAACGCAAACGGGACCGCTTTCCCAGCGATTTCCTCTTTCAGCTTACGGCTGATGAGAAAACCGAGGTGGTCGCAAATTGGGACCACCTCCAAAATCTGAAATTTTCCAAAACGTTGCCTTTTGCATTGACCGAGCACGGTGCAATTCAGGCAGCCAATGTGCTGGCATCAAGCCAAGCGGTTGAGATGGGGATTTACGTTGTGCGGGCGTTTGTGCAGTTGCGCCAGGCACTCGCTACCAATGCAGATATTGCCAAGCGTCTGGGTGAGATGGAGATGAAGACCGAATTGCTAGAAATGTCGCACGACAACTTCAGCCGAAACACCCGGCTGCAATTGCGCCAACTGCTGGACGCGGTGCGTGAGCTGACTGCGCCACCGGAGCCGCCTAAACGGCCCATTGGGTTTGTGACGCGTGAGGATAAAAAGACACCCAAGGCCAGCACATTGACCAAAGGACAGAAGGCACCGTGAGCGTCCAACCAATGACATTGATACGCCCGCCAGTCATGCCAATTGCAACCAACATGCGTCACGTGGTGCAGCTTGTCCTGCCGCTTACCCAGTTTGTCGCGACGCTGTCACGACCATTGAGCTGCAGCGACTTTGTCAACTTATTGCCCCTCAACAGCTTGGACAAGCACGAGGGCCAGCCGAGCGAGGAAGCGCCCATTGGCCTGATCTTGTGCGCCGAGTCCAGCCACGAACAAGTGGAACTGCTGCAAATGCACAAAGACGGCATCAGTGTGGCCGAGTACTGGACCGAACTGCCGACCAAAGCGGAGCTAGAGCAAAAGCTGCATGCGGCTTTGCCGGAGGCGCGTGGGCGGCTGGCGCGGCGTGTTGTGGTGTCGGGGGACTTGGATGATGAGTTACGACCATGAAGGTTAGCAAAGGCCTGGAGTTTTCTGTGGTGGTTCTACCCGACGTGGGGCACATGCCCGCAAAGGGGGAGGACGAGAAGGAAGCGGCGCGGGTGGTTTATGTGGTGGCGACACGGGCTGCGCCCAAGCTGGTGATTGGCTTGGGTGGGGATTGGGGGTTTGGTCGCTCACTGAATATTGCCCCTGCTAGAGCGCTTGGACTATCCCCAGCGCGGGGCTAAATAAGAATAAGAAGTTATGTCCATCACTTTGCCTGACCACAGTTTTCCTTACTGGAGTGACCCCGGGGAAAATCAATCTCCACCTGCGCTGATTATCGGGGCGGGGTTCTCCGCGCCACAAGTTCGACTGCCGTACCAGTTGGCAATCCACTACGCAGAGCAACAAAGTGATATCGAAAAAGCGCTCGGTATTTCTACCAACTTCGAATTCAAACTTGATGGAGCCGGCAAAGCCAACAGCCCCGACGATCTCTATTTTTGGGCGGGACGTTGCGTTGAAGAGCTGAAGAAGCTACCAAACGCGAAAATTGAAGAAGCAAAACGAAGTTTCATAAATGCTATAGGCTTGCTTGAGGATCCGGGTTTTGCAGCAACTGCCAACATTCCCTTACGAGGGACCACACCACGACATCGTGTACTCGCACGCCTGGCACGAGAGGGATGCATCTATAGCCTCTGGTCTTTAAACTGGGATTTATGGCTGGAAGCTGCTTTTGAGGCGGTCGGACTGGTTCGAAAGGACTCGGCGCACCAAAACCTTGCCGACGAACTTCCAACTAGTTGGAAAAAGATCTATCGGGTATTTCTCCCATCAGACCCCCCAGACGAAAACAACGACTGCATCCAACTGTACAAGCCGCATGGATGCATTGGTGCGTTCGCTGCACAGATCGATGATACATTCAAGATAACCAAAGCCGAGTTAGAAGAGAATGTTCCTGACCCCGTAAAGCTTGGCCTGCATAGGCAACTGACCGGCAAACCAGTTTGTGCGATCGGATGGGGGGCAACTGAAGGCAATCTGCAAAAAATTTTTGAAGACTGCGCCACTGCAAATGAGCTAATGCGGGGCAAACTCACAATTGTTAGTCTGAGCTGGAACGATGACGTGGAAACGACCGACAGTCGGCATTCGAAATTGGCTGCCGACTTTGCTCAAGATGCGACTAAAACACTCTGTGCCGTCCAAAAAAATAGCCCTGGTACAACTGACGATTTGATGCAGTGGATACAAGCCCTTCGCACACTGCGCAGGTTCAGGATTGTGGTGGCAGGCCTCGATCACATTAATGCCGTAATGCTCGCACAAATCGACCAACAAATAGACATATTCAAGACACCTGTCTTCTTCGACAATCAATTCGGCTGGGCTTTGAGTTGGTTTGACACTTTTGTCCCTGTTTGGTCTCGGGTCTGCTTTTCATCGAAAGCACTGGTGTTTAAAAAAGATGGCGACGTTCCCGCTACTGCGCTACCAATGACCTGCAGAGATGAGCACATTCCATTGAACGACGGGACGGCTGATCGATGGGATATTTTGTCAGCTGCTTATTTGTACGCTGTCTTGCTGGGCATCGACACTGCCACGCAGAGCGAACTTAATTTCGAGACTTTTCCGGGCGCTTTTTGGCATAACCCAACACGTTCGCTACTAATTCCAATACCGATGTGGGGCGATGTTGTCGATATTTCCCTTGCGGCGATAAAGCCGCTGATGGAGTCACGGCATTGGACCGGGATGGGCAGGGCAAGGAGAATTTGCTTGTTGCGTGTGCGGGGTGGTTTAACGGTGGCATACCCTCCCGAAGAATCTGACCGTGTTGTGGTGTGGAAACAGGGAATTTGCTCTCTAATGAAACTACGCGCTTTTGCACGGGCCGACGATATTGAAGATTTAGATGCACGCGATCTGCATGCCTATCTCCAAAGTAAAAAGGATGCTTTATGAATGAAATTCTTGAAAGCCTGGTTGGGTGGTTGGCTAATTCCTACCGCACTCATTTGGGCGTAGTGCTTGAAAAAAATGCGATACAGCAGGAAGTCCCGCCCGTCGCGTTGTGGCGCGGCGAAGATCTAGTCGGCACAGGTTGCGCCGAAGTGCTCGACAGTGACCTGGGTGTATGGATTCGATTCCGCATCCTAGGTGAACAGACCCCCGCTGAGGCGATCAATAAACTCGTTGATGGAGACATTCAATGGGGGCTGCGACAACTGGCTTCGTTGTCGCAGACTATGCGTTCAGATGCGCCTGATCCAAACGGTGGCTGGCAGATTCATTTGATTTGGCTTGTATCGAAAAAGCATCAAGATGCATGGTGCAAGAAAATGCAGGCCATGCGGGCTGGCAGTGGCTTTTCTGAAGAATTGGGGTTGGACGGCATCTTCTTCAATCAACCGTCCACGCTGCGCGCTACGTTAGATAGCCACCGGCTTCCGCAACTCCTTTTTGCGTCGCGCAAACTGCTGATTTTGTCAGCTGAAAAAATGCCCCAGTGGCTCAGGGCAAACGAAATATTCGCAGTCGCATTGAAAGATTTACCAGCTCAGGCCACCGCTGTGGATAAGCAGAGAACGCAGGCCTTAGTTGATGTAATATTAAAACCTGGTGTGGTTGAAAGTCCAACTGTCGAACCCTTGGTAACCACCCCAATTATTGCCAGTCAATACACAAAACTCACAGTTGAAAATATACGCAACGTGGAGCGGGCAACGCTGAATCTCCCAAGCGGCAAAGTGGTAGTTGTACATGGACCAAACGGGTCTGGAAAATCCAGTCTATTTGAAGCCTTGGCTATTGGTGTCACGGGTAGCTCAACGACTTTTAAAAAGTATTTGGACAAAGATGAAAAGGATGTAAGCCCGAAAGAGAAGACGAGCTACGTTACTAATGTATTGCTCAATCGACGACAGCGCAATGGTGCTACGCCGTTGATTCAACTAGACCAATCAACGAATTCGCTTCAAAAAATTGCCAGTACTTTCGAAGAGGCAAACGAGCGTCTGAAGGCGGCCGATGGTACCTTTCTTGCACAAGAAGATGCTCGCGAGTTTGTTTCACGATCCGGGGCGGAACTCGCGCTAAAAATTCTGCGCGGCTATTCCGATTTGGCCGACAAAACGCAGGAATACGTAGATTCCCAATACAGCCAATCCAACCAGCGATACAAAGAGTGGTTGGGTGAGCATGGCCTGAATAGTGGAATCACATTGGCCTCAACGCGGCTTGCCAAACTTGCCTTGATGCAACTTGGCAAGCATGTGCCCGCCGGCAGTCAAGGTATCGAAAATTGGTTGGGTTCGTTATCAATACGTTTCCCGGAAGCCAGCGAAAAATCAAGCGCTGCTGGATTGCGTTGGCAACGGGTTGACAGTCCAGCGGCTCGTGACGAGCTGAGTGAGAAAGTTGCGAACGCCGAGAAACTCGGTTTCGGTAAGGACATTCTCGAAAGCTGGTTTAAGGACAGACTAATTGCACTTAAAGCCATCCACGAATTGGATCAAATTTACGAGCCCAGAGTTCAAGCCCTAACAAGTCAGTTTCCAGAAATTCAAGAAGACTTGAAGTCTTGGTCTGCTTGGAGGTCGCGGCAGGCGCAAACACCAGCACTTCAGACTGTGCCTGAACAGATTCTTGAACGTTCAACGAGTCAGATTGCAGACCTAGAGAAGGCGCTGGCTGAGCTGACCCGTCTAGGGCAGGATTTAAACCTGCGCAATGAACATCTGACAGGTGTGGCTCGAGATGTATTGCCTAAATGGATTGGGGGGCATCCAAAAGACTGTCCCACTTGCAATGCCGTACATGCAGACGGTATTGAAAGTGTTGTTGCGGGACTCCAGGCCATCGGTCAACAACAGGTAGAGGCACTTCGAAATACCTATCGCGAGAAGCAAGATCAACTAAAGCAACTTAGGTCTACACAGACAACGCAGGACGTATGTCCTCTTTCTGAAGTTCGTCAGAATCAGTTGGCTAACTTGTTTAGCCTTGAGTTGGATGGTCCGCAAGGATTGGCGGCTTTAATTTCACAGCCGGATGGCCCCGCTCTGATCATCCAGTCCATCTCGGCCCTCGCTGCACGACCAAAGTTGCGGGACCTAATGCTGGCTTGCGAACCAGCAAACGAGGTCGCAGGACGCGTGTTCGAATCGATATCGACAGTTACCGCAGAAGGTGAGGTTCTCCGTGTAGCGCCAGATAGTTGGGGCCGTATCAAGAAGTTGATTGATTCTGCAGCGGCATCGTTAGTTCAGCAGCATTTGCCCAACACACTGGAAGCTGTTTGGCAGGAGATAGCCTACGGATTGACCCCGGCGCGCTGGAATCTCTGGGGCCAACCGCGGCTGATTCCAAACCTTTCAAGGGGGGCACAAAAGCTAACCGTCGAGATTGCACCCACCACGGAGATGCACGGCTCTAATGGAAGGCGATTGTTGGCTCGGTATGCATTCAACCAGGCTGAACAGCATATTCTTGGACTGGCATGGTTCTTTACCCGGTACCTTTCGCATGGACGTTTTCGGCACGCGTTGATGGCACTCGATGACCCTGCGCAGGAGATGGATCAAACTACCTATCGAATATTCGTACGCTGGCTTCAGGCAATGAGTCGCTTGCACGTGGCTCGCAAAATCCCGCTTTCGACCGTCGTTTTCTTGCATCAGGAAGATCGAGCGTTGGATTTGGCGAGAGCAACAAACTTATCTGTTGTCATGATTGAGTGGGCTGCTCAGTTGCGAACGGATGGGCTCCATCCAACGGTAAAAACACTGCAACTGAACAATAGCGATTTCAAGTGGCCGGTACCTGATCCTTTAAGAGTGGCCCAGGGACAGATGCCTTTAGCGCCCCAGGTTTGAACCAACGAAGCCCTAGCCCGTCAAATTGTGGCTATGCCGCGTTAGAACGGCTACCGTGTGCCTGAAAGAATGGGCCGTGCTCGATTTGCCAAATACGGATAACCGCTTGGACGACAACAATTGAAAAGAGTAAGTACCACCATGCACGAAATCATCTGCCCCCACTGCAGCAAAGCCTTCAAAATCGACGAGGCTGGCTACGCCGATATCCTGAAGCAAGTTCGCGACGGCGCTTTCGAGCAGCAGTTGCATGAGCGGCTTGAACTGGCCGAGCAAGACAAGCGCAATGCGGTCGAGCTGGCCCAGGCGCAGGTGGCCAGCGACATGCAGATGTCTGCGGTAGCCAAGGACTCCGAAATCCAGGCGCTCAAGGCCATGCTGGATGCGGGTGAGGTGGCGCGCAAGCTGGCCGTGACTGAGGCGCTGAGCGATGTGCAAAAAGAGCGTGACGCGCTGGCGAACGAACTTGCTCAGGCCAAGCGAGACAAGCTGGCAGCTTCTGAGCTGGCCGAGGCAAGGCTTGCCAGCGGGCTGCAGCATGCCGCCGCAAGCAAAGACGCAGAAATCCAAGGGCTGAAAGCCAAACTGGACGCCACCGAGCTTGCACAAAAGCTGGCGATCACCGAGGCTTTGAATGGGGTCGAGCGGGAACGCGACGAGCTGAAGAATGGCCTGGCGCGGGCGGAGCTTGAAAAGCAGCTCGCAGAGCAGGCGCTCAAAGACAAGTACCAAACGCAGATCAAAGATCGTGATGACCAGATCGAGCGCCTGCGTGACTTGAAGGCGCGCCTGTCCACCAAGATGGTGGGCGAGACGCTGGAGCAGCACTGCGAAATCGAGTTCAACCGCATTCGTGCTGCCGCCTTCCAGCGCGCGCATTTTGAGAAAGACAACGACGCCCGCACCGGCAGCAAGGGCGACTACATCTTTCGCGATTCGGACGAGTCAGGTGCCGAGATCGTCTCCATCATGTTTGAGATGAAGAACGAGAGCGATGAAACGGCGACCAAGAAGAGGAACGACGATTTTCTGAAAGAGCTGGACAAGGAGCGCACTGAGAAGGGTTGCGAGTACGCGGTGCTGGTGTCACTGCTGGAGCCGGAGAGCGAGCTGTACAACAGCGGCATCGTCGATGTGTCGCACCGCTACCCAAAGATGTATGTGGTGCGGCCGCAGTTTTTTGTGCCCCTGATCACGCTGCTGCGCAATGCCGCTTTGAACGCGATGAAGTACAAGTCCGAGCTGGCGCTGGTGCGCTCGCAGAACGTGGACATCACGAAGTTCGAAACCCAGCTCGACGAATTCAAGACTGCATTTGGGCGCAATTGGCGCCTAGCCTCTGAAGGCTTTGAAGAAGCCGTCAAGCGCATCGACGAAGCGATCAGGGACTTAGAAAAAACCAAGGATGCGCTGCACAAGTCAGCTAACAATTTGCGCTTGGCCAACGACAAGGCCGACGATCTGACGATCAAGAAGCTCACACGGGGCAACCCGACGATGGCGGGTAAGTTTGCGGAGTTGCAGGGGCCAGTCACTGACTGAGCGCGAGCTTCTGAGTTTTGATTCGCGCGGCGGATTGCTCTGGTTTTGATAGCTGTTTGCGCATATTCCACAAGTGCTATAGCCCTATTTGACCAATAGATACGCCGTATTGCGCCCCCCGCCCGCCACCCTGCGCAGCAGGCCACGCAGCAGCAAATCATTGATGTCGCGCAGCGCCGTGTCCGCCGAGCATTTGCCAATGGCCGCCCACTTGGCGTTAGTCAGTTTGCCCTCCATGCCGTCGAGCGCATGGTTTAGCACCAGCGTCTGCCGCGCGTTCAGTGGCGTGCCAGCCCAGCGCTGCCAGAACTGGGCTTTGTCCAGCACGCCAGCGAGCAGTCCATCGGCACCCTGCACGGCTCGCAGCAGGCAGGCTAAGAACCAGTCCAGCCAGGGTGTCACGTCCAGGGTGCCGCGCTGGGTGGCCTCTAGCCGCTCGTAATACTGTTTCTGTTCGCGCTGTATCTGGGCGCTCAGGCTGTAAAACCGTTGTGCCGTGCCTTCGGCGCGGGCCAGTGCCATGTCGCCCATGGCGCGGCTAATGCGGCCATTGCCGTCGTCAAATGGGTGCAGGGTGACCAGCCATAGGTGGGCCAGCCCGGCATGGATGAGGGCATCGCCCGCGCAAGGAGCGTTGAACCATGCCATGAAGGCGGCTGTCTCCGTGGGCAGTGCAGTGGCGGGGAGCGCCTCAAAGTGCACTTTCTCTTTGCCCGCGGGGCCAGACACGACTTGCATGGGGCCCGCTGCATCGTTGCGCCATTGGCCCACCTGTATGCGCAAATGGCCGCTGTAGCCGGTGGGAAACAGCGCGGCGTGCCAGCCAAACAGGCGCTCGGCCGTTAGCGGCTCAGCCTGATGCTGCGTGGCATCTAGCACCATGTCCACCACGCCGTCCACATGGCGGTCTGACGGAGCCAGCGCGCCAATGTCCACCCCAAGCCTGCGCGCAACGGACGAGCGCACGACATCCAGCTTGAGCGCCTCGCCCTCGATGGCACTGGTGGTTACCACTTCTTGGGTGAGGGCTTGCAGCGTGGCCTGCTCTCGCTGCACCAGCCCTAGCTCGCCCATGCGGCCCGCCAGATGGCCCTGCGCCCGGTGCACCTGCGCCAGCGGCACGGCCAGCGCAGCCGCGTCAAACCGCCATTGGGGCCAGTCGGCGCGTTGCCAGAGGTAGGTACGGCGGCGTGGGGGCTTTTCGGCAAACATGCGGCGATTATGCGGCATATTCGCCGCTATTTATGCGGTGAATATCGCATCTATTCACCGCAACCTGCTGATCAACCGGCGCGGCATGCGTACCGCGCGGGCATTGCAAACCAAAGGAAAATTTGCCCTACAACACGGCGTCTGCGTGTGGATTGCCGCGCTTCGCTTCGAAGAACCAAGGACGGTTTTGCAGATTTATCTGGCGTTTAGTCCGCAAAAAAATGCACCGGCAGGCCCGCCACTTCCACCCGCATGGAAAACACGCAGCCTGAATCCGGGTACCGCGCCAGTTCATCGTCTTTGCGGCCATGGCGAGCGCTGGTGATGAACAGGGTTTTCAAATCCTCGCCGCCAAAGCAAGGCATGGTCGGGCACTGCGCTGGTGTGGCGTAGCTGGCCAGCATGTGGCCCTCTTGCGAGAAGCAGCAAATGCGCGCGCCTTCAAACATCGCCAGCCAGTAATTGCCTTGGCTGTCCACCGCCGCGCCATCGGGCCGGCCTTGGTAGCGGGCGTCACCGCTCACCCAATCAGCAGGCTTGGGGCTGAACTGCAGATGCGTGCGGTGTCCGCTCAGCGTATTGCTGGCAGGCTCATAGTCCCAGCCGTGCACCAGGTGGCGCGGCGTATCGGCCCAATAGGCGCTGCGCCCGTCCAGACTCCAGCCCATGCCGTTGCCGGTCAAAGCGCCCGTGGCCATGGTCTGCGCCACGGGTGCGCCGCTGCGTGCGTCGATGCAAAACAGTGCTGCCGCATCGTGGGCTTTGGTCTCGTCAATCGTGCCCACCCAAAAGCGGCCCAAGGCGTCGCACTTGCCGTCGTTGGCACGCACGGTTTGCGTGTCATAAGGCAAGGTGACGAGGTGTTCCAAAGCGCCGCCCCAGGCCTGCGCGCGGAACACGCCGTGGCGCAATGCGATAACCAGTCCGCCTTGGGCAGCCGGGGCGATACAGCCGGGTTCGCTGGGCATGTCCCAGACTTCCAAGTTGTCGCCATCGGCTTGGGCGCGCAGAATTTTTTTGCCCGGAATATCGACCCAGTACCAACGCGATTCCTGCGGATGCCAAAACGGCGATTCGCCCAGTTCATAGGGCTGGGGGTGCAGGCGGGTCCAATCGGCTTGGCGCAGTGTGCTTGTCATCGTAAAGTCTTCCAACGCTTGTTTGCGAATAGCCGCGATTGTCACCGGACTGGCTTGCCGCTTTGACGCTTTCGCTTGCGCAAACGAAAAAGCCCCGCACACCTGTTGCGGGGCTTTTGTGGCAGCAAGCGCTGCCCGGAAGATTGAGGGCAGCGAATGCTGCCCCATGCTTAACGGTTGTAAGCCGTCTCGCCGTGCGAGGTGATGTCCAGGCCTTCGCGCTCGTCTTCTTCGCTAACGCGCAGACCAATCGTCATGTCCACAATTTTGAAAGCGATGAAGGACACGATGGCAGACCAGACCACGGTTACACCCACGGCCTTGGCTTGCACCAACACCTGGGCCGCGATGGAGTAATCCGCCGCAGTGATGCCGGTGGCTGTTACCCAATCGGCTACAAAGCCAGGGCCACCCAGCGCGGGCGAATTAAATACACCGGTTAACAGCGCACCCAAAATACCGCAGACGCCGTGCACGCCAAACACGTCCAGCGTGTCGTCTGCGCCCAGCATTTTCTTCAGGCCATTGACGCCCCACAGACCGGCAAAGCCCGACAGGAAGCCGATGATCAAAGCACCACCGATGCCCACATTGCCGCAAGCCGGTGTGATCGCCACCAGACCCGCTACCGCACCCGACGCTGCACCGAGCATCGACGCTTTGCCGCGCATCATCGCTTCGCCGATACACCAGGCCAGCACTGCGGCAGCGGCAGCACCAAAGGTGTTGATAAAGGCCAGGGCCGCAAAGCCATTGGCTTCCAGCGCAGAGCCGGCATTGAACCCAAACCAGCCCACCCACAGCAGCGCAGCGCCGACCATGGTCAAAGTCAGGCTGTGCGGGGCCATGGCTTCTTTGCCGTAGCCGATGCGCTTACCAATCATGTACGCACCTACCAAACCTGCGACCGCTGCATTGATATGCACCACGGTACCGCCAGCAAAGTCCAGCGCGCCCATTTGCCACAGGAAGCCGCCTTTGGCGTTCATGGCATCGACCACTTCTTTGCTGGCGTAAGCGTCAGGGCCCATCCAGAACCAGACCATGTGCGCAATCGGCGCATAGCTAAAGGTGAACCACAGCGCGCTGAACAACAACACCGCAGAGAACTTCATACGCTCGGCAAACGAGCCGACGATCAGCGTGCAGGTAATCGCCGCAAAGCTGGCCTGGAAAGCGGCGAACACGATTTCGGGGATGTACACGCCTTTGCTGAAGGTGGCAGCAGGCGCGAAAGTGCCAGCGGCGTTATCCCAAATACCTTTCATCATCACCCGATCAAAGCCGCCGAAAAAGGCACTCCCTTCGGTAAAGGCAATGCTGTAGCCGTAAATAAACCACAGCACGACGATGAGCGAGAAAGTCACCATCACTTGCATCAGCACCGACAGCATGTTTTTGCTGCGCACCAAGCCGCCGTAGAACAAAGCCAGTCCGGGCACGGCCATCATGATCACCAATATGGTGGAGACCATCATCCAGGCGGTATCGCCTTTGTTGGGAACCGGCGCGGGTGCGGCAGCGGCTTCTGCCGGTGCGGCCTCTGCTGCTGCGGGTGCAGCGGCGGAAGCGCTTGCCGCTGGCGCCGCAGGTGCGTCTTCGGCCAATGCAAAAGAGCCGCTGCTCAGCAGGCCTAAACCCAGCGCCAAAGAGATCAAAAACTTTTTCATAGTGGTATTCCTTTTTAGTGCCTGGAGTTAGAGCGCGTCTTTGCCGGTTTCGCCGGTACGAATACGAACGACTTGTTCTAGGTCATACACAAATACTTTGCCGTCACCGATTTTTCCGGTGCGTGCCGCGCCTTCGATGGCTTCGATTGCGCGGTCGAGCAAAGACGAATCGATGGCCGCTTCAATCTTGACCTTGGGCAAAAAGTCCACGACGTATTCCGCGCCGCGGTACAACTCGGTGTGGCCTTTTTGGCGACCGAAGCCTTTGACTTCGGTGACGGTGATGCCCTGCACCCCAATCGCCGACAAAGCCTCGCGGACCTCATCGAGCTTGAAGGGTTTGATGATGGCGGTAACTAACTTCATGTGTGCACCTCAGCTTTTCAAAAGTTGATAGCGAACGCAAGGGCTGCGCCGCTGCTCCACGGAATCGGGAGACCTAGGCATTTAGCAGAAGGCGTGCCAAGTTCGGATACAAAAAAATGTGGTCTTGGTGCGACAAGCCCTTTTTTGTATGTCTTAATTGGGCTAATATAACTGTGTATAAACACAGTATGCACCCGCTTGGTGCAAGTGCTTAGATTTAGCGCAAAAGTAGCGCACTGTTTCAGGGAGTCGATATGGGTTTATCTTTGGTGCAAAGCCGCGCCTTGCTCGGCTTAGAGGCGCTGCAAGTCACTGTTGAAGTGCATATGGCCAACGGCCTTCCCAGCTTCACGCTGGTGGGCCTGGCCGATGTGGAGGTGAAAGAGGCGCGTGAGCGCGTGCGCTGCGCCATCCAAAACAGCGGCCTGGAGTTTCCGCACAACAAGCGCATCACCGTCAATCTGGCCCCGGCGGACTTGCCCAAAGACTCGGGGCGTTTGGATTTGCCCATTGCGCTGGGCATACTCGCCGCCAGCGGCCAGATCGAGGGGCACCGCTTGGCCGAATACGAGTTTGCGGGCGAACTCTCGCTCTCGGGCGGGCTGCGACCGGTCCGCGGCGCGCTGGCCATGGCACTGGCCCTGCACCAGGCCAAGGTGCAGACCAGTTTGGTGCTGCCGCCGGGCAGCGCCCAAGAGGCGGCGCTGGTGCCCGGCGCGCAGGTGTATTTGGCGCGCACGCTGATTGATGTGGTGCGCCAATTTATGCCCGAAGGCACCCAGCCTGCCGATGCCCAAGCGGGCATGTGCCCTGAGGAAGAAGGCTGGGTGCGCATGCAAGCGGCCGAGCCCGGCGCCGCCGCTGATCTGCCGGATATGGCTGACGTCAAAGGCCAGTTAGCGGCCAAGCGCGCGCTGGAGATTGCCGCCGCCGGCGGCCACAGCCTGCTGCTGATGGGGCCGCCCGGCGCCGGTAAATCTATGTTGGCGCAGCGCTTTGCGGGTTTGCTGCCGCCCATGGACACCGACCAGGCTTTGCAAAGCGCCGCCATTGCCAGCCTGAGTGGGCGCTTCGATATCCGCCGCTGGGGCCAGCGGCCTACCTGCAGCCCGCACCATTCGGCCAGCGCGGTGGCCTTGGTCGGCGGTGGTTCGCCGCCACGCCCGGGCGAAATATCGCTGGCGCACCATGGCGTTTTGTTTTTGGATGAGTTGCCCGAGTTTCCCCGCCAAGCGCTCGAAGCCCTGCGCGAGCCCCTGGAAACCGGCAGCATCACCATCGCCCGCGCCACGCAGCGGGCCGAGTTTCCGGCCTGCTTTCAGCTGATCGCTGCCATGAACCCCTGCCCCTGCGGCTATCTGGGGGCACCGGGCCGCAACTGCCGCTGCACGCCCGACCAGATCAGCCGCTACCAAGGCAAGCTCAGCGGCCCGCTGATGGACCGCATCGATTTACATGTGGAAGTGCCGGCGCTGGCCAGCGAAGATTTGTTGAACGGCGCAGCGGGTGAATCTACACACAGCATTCGCGCGCGCTGCAGCCAGGCCTTCGCCCGCGCCCAAGCGCGGCAGGGAAAAAACAACCAGGCTCTGGCCGGACAGGAAATCGACCAGCACGCGCGTTTGGAGTCGGCGGCATCCAAGTTTTTGCAAAGCGCAGCGCGGCAACTGGGCTGGTCCGCGCGCGGCACCCACCGCACCCTCAAAATTGCGCGTACGATTGCTGATTTGGCAGGCTCGGAGATCACCACTTTGGCCCATGTGGCCGAAGCCATGCAATACCGCCGTGCGCTTACAAGTGCCTGAGATCAGCCCTGGCGCAAAGGGTGCAGCGGCGCGAGGCTTATTTATGGTGGCTCAGCGCATTGCTCACCAGCTTGGCCGTGATGTCCACGATCTGGATCATGCGGTCATAGGCCATGCGCGTGGGGCCGATCACGCCCAGGGTGCCTACCACTTTGCCGTCCACCTCATAGGGCGCGCTCACCACCGACAGTTCTTCAAAAGGCACGATCTGGCTTTCGCCGCCAATATAAATACGCACCCCGGCGGCGCGGTCGGCAAAGTCCAGCAAGCGCATGATCTGGGCTTTTTGCTCAAACAACTCAAAGGCGCGGCGCAAATTGCCCATGTCATTGGAGAAGTCGCTCAGTTTGAGCAAATTGCGCTCGCCCGAAATTACCACCTCGTCCTGCTCTTGGGTTACGGCTTCGGAATTGACATTCACCGCAGCGGCCATCAAGGTGGCGATTTCCGAGCGCAGGCTTTCCACCTCGTTTTGCAAGCGGCTGCGCACTTCTTCGATGTCCAGGCCCACGTAGTGGCTGTTCAAAAAATTGGCCGCTTCGATCAATTGCGACTGCGAATAATCCGCCTCGGTAAAGATGATGCGGTTTTGCACGTCGCCGTCGGCCGAGACTATGATCACCAAAATGCGCCGCTCGGAGAGGCGCAAAAACTCCATGTGCCGAAAGGCATTGGTGCGCCGCGGCGCCATCACTACGCCCACAAATTGCGACAGGTTGGACAGCAGATTGGCGGCATTGGAAATCACTTTTTGCGGCTGGTCCGGCGCCAGGCTGTGGGCGGCGAAGTGCTGCGGCTGTACCGTCAGCATGGTGTCCACAAACAGCCGGTAGCCGCGCGCCGTGGGTACGCGCCCGGCGGAGGTATGCGGGCTGACAATCAGCCCCAGGTCCTCCAGGTCGGACATCACATTGCGTATGGTTGCGGGCGACAATTCCAGTCCGGGTGCTTTGGACAAGGTGCGGCTACCCACCGGTTGCCCATCGGCGATATAGCGTTCAACCAGCGCCTTGAGTAATAACTTGGAGCGATCATCGAGCATCAAAACATTTTAGTGATGTAATTTGCCTATGAACCCCCGCCTGAACCCGCAGTTCCGCCAGGTTGCCATCACCGGCAAATACCTCTCCAGCCACGCCCCGGCCG
>Ga0214919_10006080_pt1 | contig 16753 bp, 16 predicted proteins | sample LL1503_MetaG_FD_177994 | JGI IMG/M metagenome (GOLD analysis project Ga0214919, IMG submission 177994) | Freshwater microbial communities from Lake Lanier, Atlanta, Georgia, United States - LL-1503 | ecosystem: Environmental > Aquatic > Freshwater > Lake | place: USA: Georgia | collected... | reverse complement strand
TGCTTTGGCGATCCGCATCTAGACATCTGTCGCAGCCTGGTCGACATCCCGGTACTCTCGGCGTCTGAGACCTCGTTGCGCGTGGCCTCCACGTCGGCGCAGGCGTTTGGCATCCTCGTGCCGGACGAGGCAGCAGCAAAACGGGCAAGGGCGCGCGCAAAAGCGTACGGCTTTGAGGCCCGCATTGCCATCGTCGCCGCTTGCACGCCAGGGCTCACCGAGTACGAACTGGAACGCGGCTTCTCCGGCGACGCCACCCTCATCGCGCGTCTGACCGAACAGCTCCGCAAGATGGTTGCCGCTGGCGCCGACATCATCATTCCCGCCGAAGGCGTGCTCAACTCGGTGCTGGTACACAATCGAATCAGCCATGTTGATGGCGTGCCCGTCTTCGACTCCTTTGGCTCGGTCATGGCCAGCGCTGAAATGCTCGTCAAGTTGCACCGCAGCACCGGCTTGCGCAATGCAAAAACCGGCGCCTACGCGAAACCACCTGCAGAGTTCGTGCGGCACTTCCGACAAGTGGCCATCAAGGCCCTCCAGGAAGCGGACGCGCGGGACAGGCGAATGTAAACCCATGCAGCAAGCTGTCGACGAACTCGTAACGGACGGTCATGGCATAGGAGGGCTAGGCGCCTGTCTAGCAGCGTTATCGGCCGAGCGCGGGCAGCGCTCGGGGCAGACGCTGCTGGGGGTCTGGAGCACGGAATACGGGATGCTAAACCGCGTCATCACACTGTGGGAAGGTGAGCCCGCGCCTTCTGCGCAGCTAGAGGCACCGCAAGATTGGTTATCACTCACCAGAACGTCGCGCCGTCTCACGCGGTTAAGGCCGCTGAAGTTAGGGCTGCTTAACGCTGCGATGCTGGAACTTCGGATGTATGCCATCGCCGAGGGCAAGGCCGGCACCTTTACCCAGGCCATCCTCGAAGCACTTCCGCACCGGGAACAGTATTCTCCGTGCGCAGGCATGTGGCACATCAGGGAGCGCGGTGTGGACGCCGCTCTGCACCTGTGGGCCTACTCCAACCTTGACGACCGAAACGCTGCCCGCGAAAAGGCACAGGCAAACCCGGAATGGGCCAGCTACCGCGCTAGGATCCCAACCCTTCTCACAACGATGCAAGCCTGGATGCTGAAACCCATAGTCATCACCTGACGTTTTTATGATCGGGCGGTTTCTTCAGCGGCACCATGAAAACGCTATACACTTTGTCGCTAATTAGGTGAGGAAGATGGGCCTTTCCACGAGTTCTGCGCCGGTCGCATGTTAGTGCCAACAACAATATGACCCAGCGGACGGAACGCCAAGCAGCAATCCGGGACTCCACGCAATTGGGTCTGAGGCAAGGTAGCTCACACTTCCTGGATCAAAGCCGACCTCCTGCTGGCCCTGGACCTTGCCATCACCCTGTACGATGAAAAAGCCTCCCCTGATTGTCACGCGACCACCTTCGGTTCCTGCTGCTGGAACTGGCGTTGCGCGTGTGCCGCGTTACGCCAGTCTTGCGGCGGCATTGACAGGAGATATTTCGAGCGGGCGCTACAAAGTGGGGGGCCCCATTCCGACTGAAAAGGAGTTGTGCAACATGTACGGGTGCAGTCGGCATACGGTGCGCCAGGCCCTCAACAAACTCAAGGAGCAAGGCCTTATTTCCTCGCATGCGGGAATTGGAACCCTAGTAAGAGGCTTACCTGATTCGCCCAAGTTTCTAAATGAAATAAGTACAGTTGCTGAACTTCTGCAGTTCGCCTCATCGACGCGAATGCACGTGGTGTCCCGCCGCAAGTTGGTAACCGACGAGGCTCACGCCACGCTCTTGCATTGTTACCCCGGTGAAAAATGGAACTTGATCTCCTATTTGCGCAAAGTCCCGGCGGATCGTCTCCCTATGGGCTTCTGTATGGTCTACATTCGAGAGGAATATGCAGCTGCGGTGGCTGGCATCAAGACGGTGGAGGGCTCCATCTCAGCCCTTCTGGAAAAGCACACTGGTGTGCGCATCAACGAAATTCAGCAGGAAATCACCGCGTCGCATCTGCCCGCTTCTATCGCTGAGAGTGTGCTGGCCAAGCCTGGACAGGCTGCCCTAAAAATAACCCGTCACTTCCTGGATGTGGATGGCAAGATGATCCAGGTCAGCATCGGTTACTACCCCTGTGATCGATACCGACATGTGTCCCAGTTCAAAGCACGAAAACCTGGCGTGAGTATCGCATGATGCTCATGGGACCTGTTGGGGTGACATGCTTACGCTGCCGTTAAGGTCTTGCTCGGGCAGCGCCGCTCTTCCGAGAATCATGTCAGCGCCTTTTTCGGCTATGGCCAGTACGCATGCCATGGTGTTGGCTGAGGTGATGTCCGGCATGATGGACGCATCGACGACGCGCAAGCCTTCAATGCCGCGCACGCGCAACTGCGCATCCACCACCGCAAGCCGGTCGGCGGAAGGTCCCATTCGGCATGTGCCCATGATGTGATACGAGGTGTTGCCGGACCTTCGAGCATAGTCCAGCAGCTCGTCGTCCTTTACGCACTCGGGCGGCGGTGAAGTCTGGCTTTCCACGTAGCGGGCCAGGGCAGGCGTCTGCAGCAGCTGACGCGTCAGTCGCAAGGCATCGACCACCACCGTTTGATCAATCCGATCGCTGAGGTAATTGGGTTGGATCTGTGGCTCGGCATAGGGGTCCGCCGTGATCGCGCGCACATAGCCGACACTGCGTGGCCGCATTTGACCGAAGCCCAGGGTAAGACCTGAAAAACGATCGAGCAGACCCGAAACGCTGGCGACATAGCTGGCCGGGGTGAAGACAAACATGATGTCGGGTGACGGAATCTGCAGGCTCGATTGCCAATAGGCGTAGGCGACAGATGGGCTCAGAGTCAAGATGCTCGGCCGCCCCACCGCCCATCGTGCTAGTTGGCCGAGCAGGCGCAGCCCGCGAGCATTGTCGTTGATGGTGGTCGCACCCTTCACCCTGGCAACCGAGCGCACGACGTAGTGGTCGCGCAGATTCTCGCCCACTCCTGGTAAGTCGATTACAGGGTGGACGCCAAGCGATGCAAGATGCCCGGCCGACCCAATGCCAGAAATCTGGAGCAACTTGGGAGAATTGGCTGCGCCGGCGCAGACCAACACCTCTCTCCTCGCCCGCACGCTGTGCATGGGCTGTCCCGAACCCTGCTTGAACAGGACGCCTGCAGCGCGCCGGGCGCAAGAACGCAGTCGCCGCGCTAACTCGCCATCGGCCCAGGATGGTACGCTGAAAATAGCCAGCCCCGGCCTGAGCGGCTCCGTTGTAGCGGGATGCCCAGACTGCCTGCGGCTTGCAGAAATGCTTCGCACAGCGGGATTGGCCAGTCGCAGTCCGAGACAGGCAATGGGCCTTGATCGCCGCGATAAAGTGGGTCATGTGCGCCAATACGACGCTCGCTGCGCTTGAAATAGGGCAGAAGCTGCGCATAAGACCAACCCGGGTTGCCAAGGGTCGCCCAGTTGTCGAAGTCCTGGGCCCGCCCGCGGTTGTAGACGAGACCATTGATTGAACTGGATCCGCCGAGGGTTCGGCCCTGGGGAATAGAGATCGTTCGCCCGGCGGTACCTGGACCGGCCTGAGTCTTCAGCGGCCAAGTGAATTTCGGGTTCGACACGACCTTTATAAATCCGCCGGGAATGTGCAGAAAGGGATGCAAATCCGCTGGGCCCGCTTCCAGTAGGCATACCGTAGAGCGTCCGTCCTCGCTGGGTCGGTTTGCCAGCACGCAGCCTGCGGTACCCGCGCCAACGATCACATAGTCGTAGCTTCCCGCTGCGCGTGGCAGATCGGTCACGCCGGCGTCCCGATAAGCTTTATGCGGCCGGTCTCGCCATTCACTTCGACCAAGCAGCCGTCGGTGATCCGCAGCGTGGCGTTACGCAACTGCACTGCGGCCAACCCATATTCCCTAGACAGGCAGGCACCGTGCGAGAGCATTCCGCCCGTCTCCATTATCAAGCCACCGATCAGCGGAAATACCGGAGCCCAGCCGGGATCGGTGCTGTTGCAGATGAGAATATCGCCAGCTGCGATGCGTCCGATGTTCTTCAGGTCGGCTACGACTCGTGCACATCCCCGTGCGACGCCGCGGCTGATGCTGACTCCTTGAAAGCCGTCGCCGGTACTCACGGTGTCGGGTTGCTCCAGATTGGCCTCGATGCTGCCTTTCAAAAAGGCAGGCGGGGCTTCCTGATGGGCCAGGAAGCGATCGAAGACACTGGCGCGGCTTTGAATCTTGGCCCGTATCAGCGGCTGCTGCGCCTTTCCGTCGAGAAGGTCGTACAACTCCTGTTCAGACAAAAAATAGAAGTCGCGCTCGTTTGGGATCAAGCCACGTTCGAACGCGCGCAGGCCGAGTTCTTTGAAGGCCCATTTCTTGGCTAGCGTGACTCTATTTACCGAATGGCGCCAGTCATCGCGCAGCAGCAGGAAATCCATGACCCAGTTGTGCACCAGCTTGAAGACGGTGGCCTTGATCCTGCCAAGGGATTCGCCGCGAATGGAGGCGAGTACGCGTCCCATCGTGTCCTCCCGCTTGCGAACGAGGCGGGCCTCGTGCTCTTCGGGCGGCCCGGAATCTGGCGCCTTCAGCAGTACCTTAATCGACTCGTAGTCGAGGCTCGGGTCTTCGATTCGACGGCTGAAATACATGTCGCGATAAGAGTGCCCGTTGTGGCCGTGTCGTGCCACGAACAGGTTGTACTTTTCAAGAAAGGATTTCCCCTCTTCGGTCTTTTCGGCTGCCTCGAAGAACGCTTGTTCTGGCGGGTTGTTGAATAGGCGGGTGAGTGAATCAGACTCCCGCACCAACTGGGCTAGGCGCCAGAGTTCGCGCGATTCCTCGCTCAGTAGGGAAGGCTTGGACAATCCGCTGATCAGGTCTTGCAGCGTGAATGCGTCAGCGTCCTTGCACCAACTGCGAAGCAACACGCTCAACAGACTGATGATGGGCTTTGCGTGCACGTAGGCACCAAGTGCGGTGTATCCAAGAAATTCGTCGGCAAGCTTGATCAGATCAAGCGCGTAGGTCCGAACCTGGGCGTCTGACCAGCCCCTCAAGGTAGCCTGCGACGCAAAGTCTGCGTGATCCACTTTGTCCTGCATGAAGGTGCGCAGCGTCCGCTCCCAGCGGTGGACGCCAAGCCGCGGTTTTAGCAAGTAGAGACTTGTCATCGCCTTGATGTATCGCTTGAGATCCATCGGTTCAGATGCGATCTTGTCTCGCAGTCCTGGTGGGTGATACCCCAGCGCCCCGCCGCGAAGCGCCTTAGGCAGCAAATACTTGTATAGGCGGCTGTCGACCTCCGTGTTGTAAAACGCGGTGCCACGCCGGTACTTGGTCCAACGCAGTTGCATCAGATCTTCGAATCCGAGTAGCCGGTAGGTTCTGGAATTGCGGCTCCACATCTCGCGTGCCCGAATCGAATAGAAGAGGGGCGTGATCGGTCCGGACCAGAATTCGGAGGCCCACCCACCCGACCACACTGTCTCGTCTTCTTCGGCAATCGTCTGCCACGCGTCGACGTCTTCGTCCCAGGTGAAGTCCACACCGGTGATCGCCCGTGATTGCAGCAGAAATATCTGGCCGCCAGAGATCGCCCACTCGATGTCCTGCGGAAGTCCCCCGTGATAGGCCATCACCCGTTGCCCCAACTCACCCAACGCGCGGATCTGCGTTGCGTCCAGCGAGATGACCGACTGCCGATCCGCATCGACTGGCTGGGCCACGGTGCCGGAGTGGGTCGCCGGGTTGCGAACCACCTGGACCTCTTTACTTCCGATGCGCTGGCGCCGAAGCACGAGGCTGCGCCCGTCCAGAATAATTTCGTCGGGATCCAGAATGCCCGAGACCAGGCCCTCACCCAGGCCCCAGCTCGAATTGATCACGATCTCGTCGGTTCGGGCGTTGAGCGGGTTGGCGGTGAACATGACGCCGCTCACGTCGGACTCAACCATCAATTGAACCACCACCGCAATGCGCGCCGATGTGTGTTCGAAATTGCCCGATTGCCGGTACGCGACGGCTCTTGCTGTCCACATGGAAGCCCAGCAACGCCGTACCGACTGAGTCACCGAAGCTGCGCCGGTGATATTCAGGTAGGTGTCGTGAAGTCCGGCGAACGAGGCTTGGGCAGTGTCTTCCGCGGTGCCTGACGAACGCACGGCAACTTGCGCGTCAGCACCCATGCTTGCGTAGGCAGCGCCAATCGCATCTTCAACATCCGCGGGCATGGGCGCAGTAAGAATGAGCTCACGAATCTTTTCGCTGCGCTCATCAACCTGAGTCGCCCGTGCATAGTCCAATCCGGCAAGAAGTTCAGGCAGGCGCGCCGCCAGACCGCTGCGCTCCATGAACTCCCCGTACACCCGGGTCGTTACAACAAAACCGGGCGGTACCGGCAGCCCGGCGTGGACCAGGCGGGCCAGACCGGTTGCCTTCCCTCCGGCAAGGCGGGTGTCTTGCGGGTCGATTTCGTCGATTCGAAGGACCTGTGTCATTGGCAAACCGTCATCAGGGTGCAACGACGAATTTGGCATCCTTGACGGTTAATACTTGAGAGCCGTAGTTGGGCGCGCGGCTGGCGTCAAAGCTGAACTTTCCGCCTCCGAGCACCACTGGCAGGTCACGGATCGCGGCGAGGGCGGCACGCACCTTTTCGCGGTCCGGTGTCGGGCCGGACTGGCTGATCGCGGCAGCCGCAACATGGAGCGACGTGTAGCCCAGCGCTGCGAGCGCGTCCGGATCCTTGTTGAACTTTGCCTTGAACGCATCGACGAAGCGCCGGTTCTGCTCGCTGGCATTGGCCGGGAAGTAATCGGAGGCGAATGAAGTGCCTTCGACGGCCTTGCCGCCCACCTGGATGAAGCGTGACGATCCCATGGCGGGCGTGCCAATAAAGTGCGTCTTGGAATCAATCCCGGCCTGGCGGGCCTGGATGATGAAGTTGGCGCTCTGCTCTGACGGGTTGGCCAGGAAGATCGCGTCAACCGGTCTGGCCTGAAGCTTGGTCACCAGCGCGGAGAAATCGGTATCGGTACTGAGAACAGACTCTTCGGCAACAATCTGCGCACCGCCAGCCCTGAGCGCGTCGCGCGCCACATTTTTTTGAGCGATGGCACCGTCATTATCCCGCACAAAAACAAGCGCCGCGGTCTTGACCCCCATCTTGCTCACGGCATAGGTGGCAACCGATCCAATGGTGTTCGATGCGCTCGCCGGCGTACGGAAGGACCACTCCCCCGCCTTGATGATGTCGTCCGCAATTGCCGTGGTTGTCAACATCGGCAGCTTCAAGGTGTTGGCAACAGGCGCCACGGCAACACCTTCAAGACTGGAGCTGGGCCCCAGCACCAGGACAATGTCGTTGCGGCGTCCGAATTGATTGATCAGTGCGATGTTTTGCTGCTTGTCACTCGCGGTATCTTCGATCGTGAGCTTGATGGTGTGGGCGCCCGCAAGTTTGCGCGAGTTGATCTCCTCCAGCGCGATCATCATCCCATCCCTGCTGGGAACGCCTGCGAACGCGTAGGGCCCTGTCAAGGCCAACTGGGCTCCTATATTGACTTCCGCCGCCATGGCGTTGAACGAGGACGCAAGCGCCGTGGATACGGTGAACGCGATTGTCAAATACTTCGACGGGATAAATTTTTTGCTCATGTAATTCTCCTGAAAGTTGCTTCGTTTGAAACTCATACCGCTGCCAGTCTAGAGGGGCGGACCCGCCCCGCCCATCACAGGCTCTAACGCCGCCCGGGCACCTGTGCCCAAGTAGGCTCGCACGATCGCAGGGTCATTGCGAACGTCAACGGCCGATCCTTGACTGGCGATCAGGCCGCGTTCGAGGACAAAGGCATAGGACGCCGCGTCCAGTGCTCTTCGCGCATTTTGTTCTACAAGCAAAAGGGTCAAACCATCGGCTGCCAGTCGCTTGATCGCTTCAAACACCATCTTCACCATAACAGGCGACAAACCTAGGCTGGGTTCGTCCAGTAGCAGCATTTTTGGCCGGGCCATGAGTGCTCGGCCTATAGCCAGCATCTGCTGCTCACCTCCGCTGAGCGAGCCGCCGAGCTGGCGCTGCCGCTCGGCCAGCCGTGGAAACAGTTCAAAGATGCGGTCGAAATCCTCCTTGCGGCGGGCGCCGCGCTTTCCCAGCGCTTGCCAGCCGATTTCGAGGTTCTCAAGCACGGTGAACGGTGCGAGGATGCGGCGTCCCTCAGGCACCTGTACCAGACCGAGCCGTGAAATCTGGTGCGGTCGCAAGCCGGAAATATCCTGGTCTTCGAAAACAATGTTGCCCGCACGTGCCCTGACAATGCCAGTAACGGTGTTGATCAGAGTGGTCTTGCCGGCGCCGTTGGCACCGATCAAAGTTGTGACCGAGCCTGCTGTCACATTGAGATCGACGCCGCGTAGTGCGTCGATGCCGCCATACGACGTCACGAGTCCGGTGACCTTGAGCATCTGTTCAGCTCCCCAGGTAGGCTTCGATCACCCGCGGATCGCGCAGGGCGCTATCAGCCGGGCCGGAGGCGATCAGTTCGCCTGACGACAACACATGGATGTGATCGCACAAGCCAGCAACGAAAGGCATGTTGTGCTCGATCAACAGGACGGCCACGCCTTCTTGCGCGACGGATCGGAAGAGTCTCGCGAGATCGGCGCTTTCCACGTCGTTCATGCCGGCGACTGGTTCGTCCAGCAACAAGACCAACGGGCGAGCCGCCAGTGCCCGCATGATCTCAACACGCCGCTGATGGCCGTAGGACAACTCGCCAGCCAGACGGTGGGCGTATTCGGCCATACCGAAGCGCGCCAGCATCCCGCTGGCTTGATCCGCGAATTCAAGCTCTTGTCTGCGAACCTTGCGCGAGCCCAGGAGTCGCTCAAAGAGTGTCGTGCGATCATGCAGATGCATGCCAGACATCACGTTGTCTAGGACGCTTGCCTCCTTGAGCAGTCGAATGTTCTGGAAGGTGCGGGCGATTCCAGCAGCAGCGATCTTGTGGGGGGGCAGCATCGAAATGTCCTGACCATCCAGCACGACGGAGCCCGCATCGAGCTTGAGCAGCCCCGCGATCAAATTGACCACGGTGCTCTTGCCTGCGCCGTTCGGTCCGATCAGGCCAGTGACCTTACCACTGGGGACTTCCAGCGTCAGATCGCGCACCGCGAACAACCCGCCAAAGCGGCGAGACATTCCCTGCAGCACGAGAGACGTCATGACGAGGCCTTTACAGCGGCCTCGGGCCCGCTCTTGGCGGACAGCGCCGCCTGCCGGCGCCGCTGATGCTTGATCAGCCAGGTGTCGACGACGCCATGTGGGAGATAGACGATGGACACGATGAGCAAGGCGCCGTAGATTATCATGCGGTTATCCGCGAGCGGCCTGGCAACTTCTGGAAGGATGGTCAAGAGCAGTGCGCCAACGATGGGCCCTGCCAGCGAGACCAGCCCTCCAAAGATCACAAAGGACAGCACGGCAATCATCATGTGGAAGCCAAATTCCGCCGTGGCCACGCTGTAATTGTGGCCAGCCATCAGGCCACCCCCGATGCCCGCGATGCAGCCGCTCAGAATGAACGCGAGCCGGTGGTGGGGCACGACGTCGATACCCAAGGACACGGCGACTGTTTCATCCTGGCGAATGGTGTCGAAGGCCCGACCTGTCGGTGACTTACCCAGCCGTGACAGGACGAAAACAACCGCGGCCAGCACCGCGAGAAGATGCCAGGTTTCGACCACCTTGGGGATGGCATTCAAGCCTGTTGCTCCGCCGGTGAGCGAGTCGGAGTAAAGCGCAAGAGACATGACAATCTGCACAAATGCCAATGTCGCGATGGCTTGGAACACGCCGCGAAGTCTGGCAAGTGGGACCGCCAGCACGATCGATACGATGCCGCCCAGCAGTCCGGCCGCCAGCACGGCAAGGGCTGGATGAACCGCCTGACGCAGCATCAAGTTGCCGGCGGTGTATGCCCCGATGGCCGCGATGCCGGCGGTGGCCAGTGAGAACACCCCGGCGCGCAAGACAAGGTACTGGCTGAGCGCCAGAACCGCATTGATGATGCACAAGTTGAGCAGTGCCTGGTGCGAGAGCAGGAAATTCGTCATACCCGCGCCACCCGGGTTTGAAGTCGCAGCGTTCCGTACAGCCCGGTGGGGCGCAGCAGAAGCACCAGGAAAAGAATCGAGAAGATGATGGCATCGCTCAGGGCTGCTGAAAGGTAGGCGATCGTGAGTGTGTGCACCACGCCCAGAGCGAGCCCGGCGATCACTGCGCCGCCGACGCTGCCCAAACCGCCCAGCACGATGATCACGAAGGCGCGCAACATGTACGGCTCGCCCATCAGGAAATGAACGGAATTGAAGGCGATGCCGATCAAGACGCCAGCAACCCCGGCCAATGCACCAGAGATGAAGAAGGTCTGAAAGTAGACCGCATCGGGGTTGACGCCCAGCAGGCTGGCGGTACGCTCGTCGATCGCGATGGCGCGGATGCGCTGGCCGAACGAAGTGGCAAAAAGCAGGAAACCAAGCGCCAGCAATATCACGCAGACCGATCCGATGATCGTGATCTGCAGCAATGAAATCCGCAGCCCCAGCACGTGGTAGATCTCGATAGGGAAAGTGCCGAAGGGGTAACGCATGACTTCGGTGTGCGAAACACGTTGCGCCACATTGGTCAGGATGAGACCGGCGCCTATCGATGTCACGATGGCTGAAAATTCAGAGTAACCGGCCTTGCGTAGCGGCCGAAAAGCGATCCAGTCCACCGCGACGCTCAGCAAGCCGGCCGCCAGCGCCGCGATAACGAGCACCACGGGGAAGGGCAGGTTCAAGATGGTGACGCAATAGATGCCAACGAACGCGCCCCACATGAAGATGGCGCCGTGGGCCAAATTCAAGATGTGGTGTATGCCAAAGATCAGTGTGAAGCCCAGGGCAAACAGCGCATACACGCTGCCAGTGACCAGTCCGTTGAGCAGTTGCTGTTGCAGCATCTACGCGCCTTTGCCGTCAGTGGCATTCGACAGGAAATCGCTTCGAGCGACATACTCGAAGCGCATGCGGCTGGCGTCGTCGATCTCAAGTCGGCTGACACTGCAGTTCGCAATGGCGATCTTCATCGGGAATGGTTGCAGAAGTAAGTGAGAGAACCCCGCGCGCAGCAGGCCGGCATGGGCCGCCACGACGCTCGGCCGGCCCGCCCCCGCCTGCGTCACCCGCGCCAGCGCGGCTTGTATGCGTCCTGACATGCTCAAGTGATTCTCGCCACCAGGGAAAGCCCGGGAACGGTCTCCATCGCGCCATGACTGAAGGACTTCCCAGTAGAACGCGATGGCATCAGCGTCAGCGCGGCCTTCGAGGTCTCCGAGGTCGACTTCGCGAAGATCTTCCAACACTTCAATGGGCCGACCCAAGTGAGCAGCGATGATTTCAGCGGTCTGCACCGCGCGAAGCAGAGGGGATGAGAAAACTGGCCCCGCTCCCATCGCTTGTGTTCCAAGGAAACTTGCCACCTGCCTGGCTTGCGACACCCCCTTGTCTGTCAGAGGCAGATCGACGCGCCGGTTTGAGAATTGGCCGGTGACATTGGCCAGATTTTCGCCGTGGCGAACCCAGTAGACGACGCAAGAGTTGGCGGTCAGCACACCTGCCCCCCCCATTTGCCGGCAACAACGGTTTGCATCAACTCGCCGCGCGAACCGCAGTGAGCAACATGTCCCACTGGCTCGATGTTCAACAGCTTGGAGATGTCGCGTGATGCCGATATGGCTTCGTCAAGATCGATGCCGGTGTCGATTCCGCTTTCGTTGAGCAAGTAGACGATATCCTCGCTGGAAAGGTTGCCCGTCGAGCGCACAGAGCCGGGCAGGGCGATTCCGCCGCCGATGCCGCAGATGGAGCCTTCCAGAAAGGTGGCGCCTCCATCGAGCGCGGCCAAGATATTCGCCGTGGCCAGGCCCGCCATGTTGTGAACATGGAAGCCAAGTTCAAGCTGGGGCCATTGGGTCTTGACGGCGGTGAACAATTGGTTGACATGAACAGGGTCTTCCATGCCGAGACTTCCCGCAAGGTACAGGCTGCGGATGCCCGCGTCATGGAACCTTTCCACCAGCCCCATCACCTTGGACCGGGGGGTGAGTCCGTCATACATATCCCAGAAAGCCCCGGCGATCGCCATCACGAAAGACCGCCCGGCGGCGTTCGCGATCCTGAAGGCAGCGATCGCTTCCTGGACCGCCTGGTCGGTGGTCATGTTCTGGTTCTTGGCGAGGTAGGTGTCGCTGGCCACGATCAAGCCCAGGATCTGGTCGGGCGGTGCCTCACTCTTGACTGCGCGCTCGGCACCGCGGGCGTTGGGGACCAGAGCCCGATACACAGTACCGGGTCGTCTGCGAATTCCCGCCATTACCAGTTCGGCATCCTGCAGGTTCGGCACAGCGCGCGGGTGTGTGAATCCAGTCACTTCGATCACCGGAAACCCGGCGTCGCTGAGTCTGTCGACGATGGCGATCTTCACGTCGGTGTCCACCCAGCGCCCGAAGCTTTGCAAGCCGTCGCGGGCGGCAACGTCGACCACTGTCACCTTCTCCGGAAGATTGAGCATCGCGATGTGTCCTAGTCTTAGACCGAGATGCCCGCGGCCAACAATTCTTCAGCGGTGAACCCGAGCCGATCGATCAAAATCTCACGGTTGTGTTCGCCAAGTTTCGGGCCGGCGCTACGCACACGCCCCGGTGTCCGCGACAGCTTGCCTACGACGTTCTGCATTCTCACTGGCCCGGCGAGCTCCTCGTCCTGCACCGTGACAAGGTTTTCGCGGGCAATGAAATGTGGATCCACGAAGGTCTGTGCGACATCGTAGACTGGCGCCACTGCCGCGTCGCTGCGCTCGAATCGCGCCAGCAAGTCGGCCAGGTCGAATCGGCTCACTGCGGTCTGAACATGCGCATCCAGCGCCTCGACGTTCTTGATGCGCAAATGGTTGGTTTCAAACAGTGGATCGGCGCTGAGTTCAGGCATCTCCAGTGCCTCGCAAATGCGCTCGAACACGGCCTGCGTGCTGCCGGCGATGGCCACCCATTTGTTGTCCCGCGTCTGGTAGGTGTTACGCGGCGCGGTGAAGGGCAACCGGCTGCCCGCACGTTGCTGCACGATGCCCAACTGGTCGTAGTTTACGACCTGCGGGCCCAGCAAGGTATAGAGCGTTTCGTACAGGGCCAGGTCAATGGTCTGCCCGCGGCCGCCATTGGCATTGCGTTCGTGCAGCGCCACCATGATCTGGAACGCGCCCATCAGGCCGGTGCTTGCGTCACCCAGCCCGAACCCGGGCAGAAGGGGGCGGCCATCGGCCTCGCCCGTGATGTAGGCATAGCCTGTCAAAGCCTCTGCCAGTGTGCCAAACCCGGGCTTGTGGGCGTTCGGGCCCGTCTGGCCAAAGCCGCTGATCTTGAGCATGACTAGGCCGGGGTTAATCTGGCTTAGGACGTCGTAGTCGATGCCCCACTTCTTGAGAGTTCCAGTCCGGTAGTTCTCCAGCACCACATCCGCGTCTTTGACCAGGCGTTTGAGTATTTCGACGCCTGTGGGTGTGTGCAGGTCAACCGTCACCGACTTTTTGCCACGGTTGACAACCTTGAAATACAGGCCAATCCCATTTTTTGCATTGCCCCACCGGCGCAACTCGTCACCCAGGCCGGGACGCTCGAATTTGATCACATCCGCACCGAAATCAGCCAGGTACATGGATGCCGTCGGAGCGGCCAGATGATTGGAGATGTCGATGACTTTTACGCCAGCCAATGGCAGCGCAGGGCCCGCGGAATCGTTTGGGATGTTCATCAAGAATTCTCGCTAGGATGACGCGCGCCGGGGTCAAAGTTTGACCACGAAGGGGTCTTGCACTTCTTCGCTCAGTTCGCACCAGACGCTCTTGGTCTGCAAGTATTGGTAGATAGCGTCGATGCCGTTCTGGCGTCCGATGCCGCTGGACTTGTATCCGCCGAAAGGCGAGCTAAAGCCCATCGTGCGGTAAGTGTTCAGCCAAATGGTGCCCGCTTGCAGGCGACGTGCCATCACATGTGCGCGCCCGAAGTCTCGCGTCCACACTCCAGCAGCCAATCCGAACGCGGTGCCATTTGCCATTCCGATCACGTCATCGACGTCGTCAAAGGGCGTCACGGTCAGGACCGGGCCGAAGACTTCATTTTGGACAAGAAAGTTGCGCTGGTCGGCGACGCCCAAAATTGTGGGCTCGAAGAAAAATCCGTTCGGGAATTGCACCATCGCTGGACGTCGGCCGCCGCAAAGCAATTGCGCCCCTTCATCGATGGCGCGCTGGACCATTGACTCGTCTTTTTCCAATTGAGTCAGAGTGGCAATGGGGCCCATCTGCGTCTGCGCCTGCGTCGGATCTCCTAGAAGGATTCCTTGCGCACGCTGGACAAGCCGTTCGACGAATTCGTCGTACACGCTGCGTTGGACGTAGGCGCGAGAACCGGCGACGCAGCTCTGCCCGGCGGCCGCGAAGATACCAGAGAGAACGCCGGCCTGCGCCGCCTCGAGGTTGGCGTCGGAAAAGACGATGTTGGGGCTCTTACCACCCAACTCCAACACGCAACTCGAAAGCCGTCGGCCCACGCCGGCCGCGACTGAGCGGCCCGCATTTTCGCCGCCAGTGAAATTGATCTTGGCTACTAACGGATGATCGACCAGGGCTTCGCCGGCTTCTCGCAAACCGGTGATGACGTTGATGACCCCCGGTGGAATGCCAGCGCGTTCGGCTAGGCGAGCGAGTTCAATGGCAGAGGCCGATGCGACTTCGGAGGGTTTAATAACCACTGTGTTGCCCGCCGCCAGAGCCGGCGCGGCGGCCATCATGATTACAAGGGTGGGGGAGTTCCAGGGAACAATCACACCGACGACCCCCATGGGCTCGCGCAAGGTGTAATTCATCACACTGGGCCGCTCTGACGGCACAACAGCCCCCTGCACTTTGTCGGCAAGCCCACCGAAGTAATACAGCCAGTCCTGTGCCACGCGAGCCATCGAGCGCAACTCGCTCATCAACTTGCCGTTTTGCTCGCTCTCCAGGCGTGCGATTAAATCGGCGCTATTGGCGATCTCATCGCCCCATCGCATGAGCAGCCGGCCCCTGCGTGTGGGCGACATACTCGCCCATGCACTTTTTCGAAAAGCCTTGTCCGCAGCTTTGACCGCCAGATCGACGTCCGGGGCGAGCGACTTTGCAAAGCGACCCCAAAGGGCGCCGGTGGTTGGATTAATCGCATCGAATACTTCGCCCGCCAAGGCGTCAGCAGCTCCGCCGTCGACGTGATTTTGGTAGAGGGCAGGCGTTGTACCCGAAGGATTTCTGTCCATGCTGGTGATCTCGATTAGACAGGCCCATTTTTATGTGCCGGGAACGCGCGCCTAATTAGGCTTCGCTTTGATTGTACGTACATTTGAATAGTGTGGCAATCCCTCACCTCATCCCTCACCTCATACGGGTGAAGCGTATTTGCAACACGGACTTGTTCGATTAGACTCCGTGCAGGTATCCGCCAACCAGAAGAGGCAAACCGTCATGTTGCTGCGTTCACTGAATATCCCGAAAGCCGAATTCGAAGCCGGCACCGGCTGGACCCTGAAACCCGAGGGCGCCTGCCAGGGCGAGGTCTGCATTCCGCTGTCGCAGTCGGCCGGCGATGCGATCGACGTCGCAAGCCTCGCCGGTGACATCGGCATGCCGCTGGTCGCCGCTCCCGAGCACGGGCTGTGGGCCCTGGGGCCGGCCTCGGTCGGTTCACGTGCGCTGACCAGCGCCCGCGCGCCGGAGTTGCGCCTGCCCAATCTCGACGGCCAGGAGTTCCGCCTGTCCAGCCTCAAGGGCAAGAAGGTATTGCTGTACGCCTGGGCACCGTACTGAGGCTGCTCCCGCGACCTGCCCGTGTGGCAGGCACTGCGCAACGAGCTGCATCCAAAGGGGTTCGAACTGGTCACTGTCGGGCTCGATACGCTGGGCAATGAAGGCTGCCGCGCCTTCATCGAAGCCGCCAAACCGGAACACCCCTCATTGATCGACCGCCATCACGTGCTGGCCGACCTGTTCGGCGTGATCAACATTCCGAGCAGCGTGTGGATCGACGAGCAAGGCATGATCGTGCGCCCGGCGGAAGCAGCGCCGGCGCCGCCGCGCAGCGCGGCCAGCCCGCCGGGTTTCAGCATGCCGGGCGCGGTGCCGCAACGCTTTGTCGACATCATGAGCGAGGCCGCCAAGATCAAGAAGGACGCCGCCGGCTACCACGCCGCCCTGCGCGACTGGGTCGAACACGGCGCAGCCAGCCGCTTCGCCCTGTCGCCGGACCAGGTGGTCGAACGCTCGCGCCCGCGCGATCGCGACCACGCGCTGGGCCATGCCCACTTCGCCCTTGCCACCCAACTGGAAATCGACGGCCATCATGCCGCGGCGATCCCGCACTTTCGCGCGGCGCATCGCCTGGTGCCGGAGAGCTGGACCTTCCGGCGCCAGGCCTGGTCGCTGGAGAAAGTCGGCGACGGACCGCTGGCGCGTTTCTGGCAAGGGCCGAACCCCGATGCACCCGAGGCCTGGTCCTATGCCAGCGACTGGCTTGCCGACATCCGCGCGAGTGGCGCGGAGAACTACAGCGAGCCGTGGCGTCCATAGAAGGCTGAAGCAAAGCCTGC
>Ga0214919_10006079_pt1 | contig 16758 bp, 19 predicted proteins | sample LL1503_MetaG_FD_177994 | JGI IMG/M metagenome (GOLD analysis project Ga0214919, IMG submission 177994) | Freshwater microbial communities from Lake Lanier, Atlanta, Georgia, United States - LL-1503 | ecosystem: Environmental > Aquatic > Freshwater > Lake | place: USA: Georgia | collected... | reverse complement strand
AAGTCGTGGCCATGCGAGAAAAGATGCACGCAGCCCACACCTTGCCAAGCGACAGTTTTGATATCAAGCACAGCGCTGGCGGCATGATTGATGCCGAATTTACGGTGCAGTTTTTGGTGCTGGCGTATGCACGCCAACACCCCCGTTTGGCTGACAACATAGGCAACATCGCGTTGCTGGAATACGCCGAGTCAGTGGGTTTGCTGCCCTCAGGCCTTGGGCAATCGGCGGCGCAGGCCTACCGTGAACTCAGGCAATTGCAACACCGTATGCGCTTAGACGACGTCCCGGCACGTTTGCCATTCAGCGAGGTCACTGGTGCCAGAGAAGCTATTGGGGCTTTGTGGCGCTTTGTATTTTCGTGACCAAGGCGCTGGTGGAATAGCCGCTCACAAAGGGAATGGCAATGGCACGCCCACCCCAACTGCGTACGGTGGCGGTTTCTTGCAAACGCTCCATGTCGTAATCGCCACCTTTGACATACACATCGGGGCGTAAGCGTTCAATCAACTGCACCGGCGTATCTTCATCAAACCAGGTCACCAAACTGACCGAGGCCAAAGCGGCCAAGAGCAAAGCCCGGTCAACTTGTAGGTTCAAAGGGCGTTCGGGACCCTTGCCTAAACGCTTGGCCGATGCGTCGGTATTGACACCGACCACCAGCGACCCACCCAAGGCACGTGCTTGCTCTAAATAGGTGGCGTGACCTCGATGCAAGACATCAAAAACGCCGTTGGTGAACACCACGGGTCCTTGTTGACGCAAGGCTTGTAAGCGCTCCAAGGCCAGTGAGGCTTCGCAAACTTTGTCAGCAAAGCCTTTCAAAACAGTCATGTGCCGCGTTGACGCCAGCGCTGAACCTGGGCCTCGATCTGCGCCAAATCGGCGATGACGGTGACCCCGGGGGGAGGACGGCGTTGAAGCACAGGTGCACGTCCGCCAGCCCATATCTCGACGTTGTCTGGTAGAAGTCGGCGCAACTCGGCCAAGCCGTCCAAAACATGGTTGGGGTTTTGGCTGACACTGAAACTCAAGGCCACGATGTCGGGTTGGTGTACCTCTACGGCTTTGGCAATATCACTCAAGGGGGTTTTGACCCCCATAGGCAAGCAATGGCAACCCTGCAACATCAAAATACTTTCGGCCATGAGCAGGCCAACAGCATGCTCTTCTTGGGGGAAGGTGGTGAGTAAAACACGCGGTTGGCGCTGCTGGGCATGGCCGTTAAGTTGGTGTATAGCTTGGCGCAACACGCCGGTGGCGCACTCGGTGTACAAATGCTCTTCAAACACCTGAATTTCAGCGCGCATCCAAGCATCACCCACCATGGCGTTCAAAGGCGCCAGCAACTCGGTCACAAAGCGGTTGACACCCATGCTGGCCACCGCCTGGTGCAAATGCCCACGCAAACCGTCGATATCGTGGCTGCGCAACAAACCCATGGCTTGGTCCAAGAGGCTGCCCACACCCTCTTTGCTGCGCGCCAAGTTCAGCGGCGCAGCAATCAATGACTCGGTGAGCCGCTGCAACTCTTCCACTGGCAACGCCACGACCTGTCCGGGGCGGTGTCCTGCGTCCAATAAACGTTTGATGATGCGTAGCTTTTCGACTTGCGCCAACGGGTAGCTGCGTTCGTCAAAATTGTCACGTCCGGGCTGAGGAAAGCCGTAGCGGCGCTCCCAAACCCTGAGGGTATCCTTGCCAATACCGGTATCTCGCTCGACCGCAGCAATGGAGAATTGCAACTGCGAGGTGTTGTCGTCGCGTAAATTCATAGGGGTATTTTTCTTTGTTTGGATTGCAATTTCAGTATGTCGTAGACAATATCACAATTCTTGTTCGAAAGCTTCCATGAAAACACTGAGCAAACCTTTGTTGTATCTCTTACATAGTTGCATGATCTTGGCCTGCATGGGTGCCCCAGCGGCCTTTGCAGCTGAAACCAAGTCAACGCCGCCCATCGCTAATGCCGAGTGTCCTGCGGTGCTTCGTCAAACCGTGGAGCGCTTGCAAGACGAAAAACCCCAAAACCTGTGCCAATACGCCGGTCAGGTGGTCTTGGTGGTCAACACCGCCAGCTTTTGCGGTTTCACGCCCCAGTACAAGTCATTAGAAGCCCTTTACGACAAATACAAAGACAAAGGCTTGGTGGTGCTGGGTTTCCCCTCCAACGATTTTTCACAAGAACCAGGTAACAACCAAAAAATTGCCGACTTTTGTGAAAACACCTACGGCGTGAAATTCCCCATGTTCAGCAAAACCACGGTGCGTGGCAGTGATGCCTCTCCATTGTTTAAGCAACTGACGCAAATCACTGACACCGCACCCAAGTGGAATTTTTACAAATACCTCATCAGCCGCGATGGCAAGCAAATCAAAAGCTACAACAGCACCACCGACCCCATGGACAAAGCTTTTTTGGCCGAGGTTGAGAAGTTGTTGGCCACGCGAGCGAACTGATGCGTCAACGGGTAGCGGTGATCGGTTCGGGCATCGCTGGCCTATCAGCTGCCCACCACCTCAACAAGCATGTCGATGTCAGCCTCTTTGAGGCGGGCGATTATTTTGGTGGCCATACCCACACGGTTGACGTGACCTTGCCCAGCGACGATGGCTTGATCACCCATGGTGTAGACACCGGCTTTTTGGTCTACAACCAACGCACCTACCCAGGGTTGATCGCTTTGTTTGAAAGCCTCAGCATACGCACAGTGCCCTCAGACATGTCGTTTTCAGTGCAAGCACGCTGGGACGACACGGGCCAGCCCCTAGAGTGGAATGGCGCGAATTTGAACAGCGTGTTTGCCCAACGCAGCAACCTGTTTCGTCCGCGCTTTTGGGGACTGCTGGCGGACATCATGCGGTTTAACCAGTTGGCCACCGACTTGGCCCAAAGCGATCAAGCCGATGCATTGACGCAGCCCTTGCAAGATTTTTTAGACCAACACCGTTTTGGATCAGCGTTTCGACAAGGCTATTTGCTGCCTATGCTGGGTTGTATTTGGAGTTGTCCCACCACCCAAATGCTGCAATTCCCTGTGGCCACCATGGTGCGCTTTTGTGACAACCATGGTCTGCTGCAAGTCAACAACCGCCCGCCTTGGTTCACGGTGGCCGGTGGCGCCAAGCACTATGTGCAAGCCATCACCAACGCCATTCATGACAAACGCCTGAATACGCCCGTGCTTGGCATCGCCCGTGATGAACAAGGTGTACACCTGCGTACCGCCCATGGCACAGAGCACTTCGACCATGTGGTATTGGCCACCCATGCGGACCAATCATTGGCCTTATTAGAGGGTCCTAGCGCCCATGAGCAATCGGTATTGGGTGCGATACGTTTTCAAGCCAACCGTGCCGTCTTACATACAGACACCCGCGTCATGCCCAAACGTCGCTTAGCTTGGGCTGCTTGGAATTACCAACGCACTGCGTTGGACCAAGAAACTGCGCATGTATGCTTGCACTACTGGCTAAACCGCTTGCAACCTTTGCCGTTCCAGCAAGACGTGATTGTGTCGCTCAACCCGTCTACACCGATAGATGAAAAGTGCGTATTGGGCAGCTACGACTACGACCATCCGGTGTTCGACGTGGCCGCCATTGCCGCACAGCGTGAGATGCCGCGCCTGCAAGGACAGCAACGCACCTGGTATGCCGGCGCATGGATGCGCTACGGCTTTCATGAAGACGGTTACCAAGCCGGCCTGGGTGTTGCACAAACACTGCTGGCGCAGCAGCAGTCGCAAGAGACCTTGGCATGAGCCATCCGATGCCGCTCTTGGGGTTTGGCCAAGTGCGGCATCGACGAGCACGCCCTCGTGTGCATGCGTTTGCCTATCCCACCTGGTTTTTGCTGCTGCCCATGCGCAGCATAGCCAAGCATGGTGCGGGCCCACTGGCGGTGAACCGGCATGCGGTCATTTCTTTTCACGATGTTGACCATGGCGATGGCCGGTCACCCGCCCAAGGCGGTGCACTGGCATGGCTGGACGAGTTGCTGCAAAGCCAAGGCATCATGGATGCGCAAGGCGAGGTTTGGCTGCACTGCTATGCACGCGTTTGGGGCTATGCTTTTAAACCGGTGAGTTTTTGGTATTGCCACCGCGCTGACAACTGTTTGGCCGCCATCGTGGTCGAGGTGAACAACACCTTTGGCGAACGCCATTGCTATGTGTTGCCTCAACCCTTGTATGGTCAAACCTTGCATGCAGACAAGGTGTTTCATGTGTCACCTTTTTGCCATGTGCAAGGCCGCTACAACTTTCGCTTCATGCGTGTCCAGCATGAAGGCGAAGCCAAAACCGTGGTGCGCATCGACCACAGCGACGACATGGGCTTGCTGATCAGCACCAGCGTCAGCGGCCAACTGCAAACAGTGACGGCGCAAACACTGCGCCGTGCGCTGTGGCGTTACCCTTTGCAAAGCTTTGGGGTGATCGCCCGTATCCACTGGCAAGCGCTGGGGCTGTGGCTCAAGCGTGTGCCGTTTGTGCGCAAGCCCCCGCCTCCTTCACAATTTGCCACACGTGGTGGCTTATAAACTTCCCCTGATTTCTCACCTTGGCCATGTCAACCTTGCAACCCTCCGATAACGCCCTCCATGCCTCTTGGGTAAAAAACCTACCGTTGGCAGCGCAACGCAGTTTGCGCTTGCTGCAATCGCTGAGCGTCGGTGGTTTGCGCATGCAGTTGCCTGACCAACGAGAGCTGGTGTTTGGCAGCGCACACAGCGGCCCACAAGCCAGTATTCGGGTACACCAATGGCAGGTGTTTGCAGCCGCCATGCGCTCAGGCGATATTGGGTTTGCTGAAAGCTTTATGGCGGGCGACTGGGACACGCCCGACCTCACCACCTTGTTGCAACTATTGGTGGCCAACCGTCGTCCCATTGACGATTTGATTTTTGGCACCTGGTGGGGCCGATTGGCTTACCGCTTACGCCACTGGATGCGGCGCAACACCAAAAATAACAGCAGCAAAAACATCCACGCCCATTACGATTTGGGCAACGGTTTTTACAGCCAGTGGTTAGACCCCAGCATGTCCTATTCCTCGGCCTGGTTTGACAACGACCGCAACCAAGACCTGCAAACTGCCCAACGTGCCAAAGTGCGACGCGCTTTACGCATGGCCGGCTTGCAAGCAGGTCAAGGTCAGCGCTTGCTGGAAATTGGCTGTGGCTGGGGTGGTTTGGCAGAAATCGCCGCACGCGAATTTGGCGCCAACGTGACTGGCATCACGCTCAGCCCCTCGCAACTGGCCTATGCCAGCGAACGCTTGGGCGCACAAGCCATACATGCCCAATTGCGCTTGCAAGATTACCGTGACATCGATGACGGCCCTTACGACGCGATTTGCTCCATTGAAATGATTGAAGCGGTAGGCCGTGCTTTTTGGCCTGACTATTTTCAAACCATTGCCCGTTTGCTCAGGCCCGGCGGTTTGGCGTGCATTCAAAGCATCGTCATCGACGACGCCTTGTTTGAGCGCTATGCCTTAGGCACGGACTTTATTCAGCAATACATTTTCCCGGGCGGCTTTTTGCCCAGTACCCACGAATTCAAACTGCAGGCACAAGCAGCCGGTCTGCACATCGTTGACAGCTTTGCCTTTGGCCAAGACTATGCCGAAACCCTCAAGCGTTGGCGCGAAACCTATGTGGATGCATTGCCAGGTATGCAAGGCTTGGGTTTCGATAAACGCTTTGAACGCACTTGGGTGTTTTACCTGGCTTATTGCGAAGCCGCGTTTTTAGAGCGCAACACAGACGTGGTGCAGTTCACTTTGCGCAAACCCACATGAGCATCGCGAAGGGCAACAAGCTCGATGCCTGGGATTTGGTGCGGCTGGGACTGCCAGCGCTGCCGCTGGCATTTGTCGCCTTGCCTTTGTATGTGTTGTGGCCGCATTACTTTGCCAGCCAGTTCGGCGTGTCGCTTTCCTTGATCGGCGGCTTGCTGTTGTTGGCCAGAGCCTTGGACGCCTTGATTGACCCCAGCATCGGTCACTGGCTGGACAAACTCTACGCCCACAGTCCTCAGCGCGTGCTGCGCCGCGCATGGCTGGCGGCTTTGTTGCTGGCTTTGGGTTTTGTGGGTTTGTTTTTTCCGCAATGGCTGCTGGGGCGCAGCGTGGCACAAGAAGACTTGTTGCTGTTGGTCGGTGCTTTGCTGGTGGCGTGTTACCTCAGCTACAGCGTGCTCACTGTTGCTCTGCAAGCCTGGGGGGCACGCATGGGCGGCGACAGCTTGGCCCGTAGTCGCTTGGTGGGTTGGCGTGAGGGTTTGGCACTGGCCGGCGTGATCGTGGCCTCTTTGGTGTCCGGTTTAGCGGGCATAGCCGAATTGGTGGCGGTCTTCATAGGCTTGCTGGCCTTGGCCATGTTGTCATGGTCTACCGCCAAACAACCTGTCTCCAGCCCTGTTGTTGCAGGTGGTTGGTGGGCCTCACTTTGCAAGCCTTGGCAAGACAGCGCTTTTCTTCGCTTGCTGGGTGTGTTCATGTTGAATGGCATTGCTTCGGCCATCCCGGCCACCTTGATTGTGTTTTTTGTGCAAGACCGCTTGCAGCTGGGTGCTGAGATGCAGTCGCAGTTTTTGGGAACCTATTTTGTGGCTGCGGCAGTGTCCATGCCACTGTGGCTGCGCTTGATCGCTCGTTTGGGGCTGTCGCTTTGCTGGGGTGCTGGCATGGCCATGGCCATCGTGGTGTTTATCTGGTCTTTGGCACTGGGTGCGGGCGACGTGTGGGGCTATACGGCCATTTGTGCGCTCTCGGGTTTGGCATTGGGTGCAGACTTGATTGCACCTGGCGCTTTACTGAACGGCCTATTGCAGACCCCAGACCTACAACACCCGCACGCGGGTGCCTATTTGGGATGGTGGCAAGTCGCCACCAAGCTGAATTTGGCATTGGCTGCAGGCATGGCGCTGCCTTTGTTAGAGTGGTTAGGCTATGCCCCTGGCGCGCAAGACGCGCCTGCCCTGGCGGCGCTGAGTTGGTCGTATGCCTTGCTGCCCTGTGGGTTGAAATTGATGGCACTGCTGATGTTGTACAAAGCGTCGCCTCATTGGCTAAATAAGGAAACTGTATGAAACGCCGTACTTGGTTGTTATCCGCTGCTGCCGCTTCTGCGCTGGGGACCAGCGGCTGTGCTGGCCCCTCTGTCAACGACTATGCCCAAGAGCAACCCGTGCTGGATTTGAAAACCTATTTCAACGGCGTGGTCGATGCTTGGGGGGTGTTCACCGACCGCTCAGGCCGCGTGGTCAAACGCTTCACCGTGGTGATGAACTGCAGCTGGAATAGCGATCAAGGTGTGCTGGATGAAGATTTTGTGTACTCGGATGGCACAAAGCAAAAACGCATTTGGAAGTTGCAACACCTTGGCAACGGCAACTACAACGGTGCAGCCGATGATGTGGTGGGGCTTGCCAATGGCGCTACCCGAGGCAACACCTTTCGCTGGGGCTATACCTTGGCATTGCCAGTTGACGGGCGGGTGTGGGAAGTGCAATTCGATGACTGGATGTACCTCATGAGCGATCGCGTGATGCTGAACAAAGCCAGCATGTCCAAGTTTGGCGTGTTTTTGGGTGAGGTGACTTTGTCGTTCACCAAGCGGGCTTGAGCGTGGCGTGGCTCGCTCCTTTCAACGCACCGCTGAACGACTGGCGTGGTCGCAGCGTGTGGTTGGTGGGCGCTTCCAGCGGCATTGGTTTGGCTTGTGCCAAAGCCTTGCATGCACATGGTGCCAAAGTGTGTGTGTCTGCACGCCAAGCAAGCTTGTTGCAACAGTTTGCAGACCAACACCCTGGCAGCATGGCTTTGCCTTTGGACGTCACCGACAAGCAAGCCCTACAAGCCGCAGCACAACAAGTGCACATGGCACTGGGTCTGGATGTGGTGGTGTATTGCGCTGGCGTCTACCAACCCCAACGTGCCACCCAATACCAGCTGGCCAGCATGGAACAGCACATGGCGGTGAATTACCACGGCGCTTTGTATGTGCTTGATGCCGTATTGCCTATGTTGTTAGCCCAAGGCCGTGGTCACATCAGCTTGGTCTCCAGCGTCGCTGGCTATCGCGGCTTGCCGCAAAGCTTGGCTTATGGTCCCAGCAAAGCCGCGCTCACCCATTTGGCTGAAGCCTTGTATTTGGATTTGCAAGACAGCGGCATCGGTGTGAGCGTGATCAACCCCGGCTTTGTGGAGACCCCGCTTACCGCGCAAAACCAGTTCACCATGCCTGCACTCATCACCTCTGAACAAGCGGCCCAACACATCTTGCAGGGCTGGCGTGATGGCCTGTTTGAAATTCACTTTCCTAAGCGCTTCACCCGTTGGTTGCAGTTGTTGCGCATACTGCCTTACCGCTGGTATTTTTCTTTGGTGCGCCGCGCCACAGGTCTTTGAACATGAACCCCCCTTCTGTATCCGAAACGGTAGACGCTTTGGTGGTGGCTTTTGAAAACCTCAGCCCTGACAAAGTGCAAGCCTTAGACCACTGGTATGCGCCTGATGCGCGTTTCAAAGACCCGTTCAAAGAAGTGCAAGGCATAGCAGCCATCGAAGCGATTTTTGTCCACATGTTTGACAGCCTGCACGAACCGCGCTTTGTGGTGACCGAGCGGATTGTGCAAGGCTCGCAATGCTTTTTGGTCTGGGACTTTGTGTTTCGCTTCAAAACCATGGACAGCCAAACCGTGCAGTGCATACGCGGCGGATCACACCTGCAGTTTGCGCCTCACACCAACGGCAGTTGGCGCATCACCCTGCACCGCGATTACTGGGACGCCGCCGAAGAGTTGTATGAAAAACTGCCGCTGGTGGGTGGCTTGATGCGATGGCTGAAGAAACGTGTGAACGCATAGATAAATTGCTTCGCTTCGCTCGCCCTGACAGTCAGTACTTAGCTAGGCTGGGTGTCAATAAAGCTTTGGCGCTGCATCAGCTTTTCTTGCAATGCATCTAAGTTGGGATAGTCCTCGCGCCAACCGATATGGGGAAACCGAAAGTCCAAATACCCCAAGGCACAGCCCACCGCCACATCGGCCAAATTCAAGTGGATGCCGCAGCAAAAGGGCTTGTCGCCCAGCCCTTGACTCATGGCGGCCAAACTGTCGTGTACCTTGCCCAATTGACGGTCTATCCAGGTTTGGCTGCGCTCGGCTTCCGTGCGTCCCACCCAATGCGCTTCTAGGCGTGCGGTGATGGCGGCATCCAGCAAACCATCGGCCAAGGCTTCCCAGGTTTTCACCTCGGCACGCTCACGCCCACTGGGGGGAATCAGTTTGCCTACAGGGGATAAAGTGTCCAGGTATTCCACGATGACGCGGGAATCAAACAAAGCTTCGCCACCTTCCATGACCAAGCAAGGCACTTTGCCCAAAGGGTTGGAGGCGGTGATGGTGGTGTCAGCTGCCCAAACATCTTCCAGCACATAGTGGTATTCGAGTTTTTTCTCGGCCATGACGATGCGCACTTTGCGCACATAGGGGCTGGAGTTAGAGCCAATCAGTTTCATTCTCACGCTAATTTGTTTTGCTGTCGGCCATTCTATAGAGTCAGCATGACAATGCATTCACGACCCGCTGATAAGCCCCGCCTAGAATCGGTGGTATGACTACCTTTGCTGTGACCGCCTTATCGCCCTTGGATGGGCGCTACGCCAACAAACTCAAGCCTTTGCAACTGCTCATGAGCGAGCACGGGTTCATGCACAGGCGCGTTCAAGTAGAGGTGGCTTGGTTTATCGCTTTAAGTGATGCAGGCATGCCCGAGTTCCCCCCTTTGAGCAGCGCAGCGCGCACCCATCTGCACCATGTAGTGAATGTGTTTTCTCCCGAGGACACAATGGCCATCAAAGCGATTGAACGCACCACCAACCACGATGTCAAAGCAGTGGAGTATTGGTTGAAAAACCAATGCCAATTGCCCAGCTTGCCTGCTGCACTGCGTGAGGAATTGACACGGGCCAATGAATTCATCCATTTCGCTTGCACCAGCGAGGACATCAACAACACCAGCCATGCACTGCAATTGCAAGCGGCCAGAGAACACGTGCTGTTACCGGCCATAGATGCACTGATAGACAAACTGCGTGACATGGCCCACCGCTATGCCAATGAAGCCATGCTCAGTCGTACCCATGGTCAAACCGCCAGCCCCACCACCGTTGGCAAAGAGATGGCCAATGTGTTGATGCGCTTGCAAAACGCCCGTCAACGCATGGCTGCGGTTCCACTGTTGGCAAAGATGAACGGCGCAGTGGGCAACTACAACGCCCATGTGGCCGCCAGTCAAGACATCGATTGGCCTGCGTTTGCGCGTGGGGTGATCGAGTCGCCCCTAAACGCGGGTGGCTTGGGACTGGTGCAGCAAACTTACAGCATACAAATTGAACCGCATGACTACATGGCCGAGCTGTTTGACGCCATTGCCCGCACCAACACCCTTTTGATCGACCTCTCACGCGACCTGTGGGGCTATATCTCTTTGGGCTATTTCAAGCAACGCTTGAAAGAGGGTGAGATTGGTTCATCCACCATGCCGCACAAGGTGAACCCGATTGATTTTGAAAACGCGGAAGGCAATTTCGGTTTGGCCAATGCCTTGTTGCGTCATTTGAGTGAAAAGCTGCCCATCAGCCGCTGGCAACGTGATTTATCGGACAGCACGGTGCTGCGCAACATGGGTGTGGCCTTGGGGCACAGCGATTTGGCTTACCAATCGCTGCTGCAAGGCTTGAACAAACTGGAACTCAACAGCCAAGCTTTGGCGGCAGATTTGGACAACGCATGGGAAGTGTTGGCCGAGCCCATACAAACCGTGATGCGCCGCTATGGTGTGGCCGGTGCTTACGAGCAACTGAAAGCGCTGACACGCGGTCAGCGGGTCACCCGCGAAGACTTGCACGGCCTGATACACAGCTTGGCCATACCTGAGTCAGAAAAACAGCGTTTGCTGGCTTTGACGCCTGCCAACTATGTGGGCTTGGCGTCTTCCTTGGCGCGCTCTGCATAGCGGTTAAACCGCCACGAGTCTCCGTGCAAGGTGATGCGTCGCCATACCGTGCGCTTGGCCCCTGGACTCATTTCGGGCCACAACTGCACTTCTTCAAAGCTGCGACCACAGCCTTTGCAAACCGGGTCGCCTTGGCTGGTAGAGCAAATCGCAATGCAAGGTGTGTCGGTGGTGGTGTCGTACCAGGCTTTCCAAGCTGCATAGGCTTTAGAAGGAAAACCCTTTTCTGCTGCCTCGTCTTGGTGATGGTAAATCATCAGTGCATAGACTTCGGCCAAGGCGCGTAGCTCTGGTGCCAGCGTCACGCTATCAGGCGAGGGCTTTAAAGCCCGCCAATGGTTGATGGCCGACTCGATGTCGGTGATGTGAATGGCTGCCATCATCAGTGAGGCTGCAACAGTTCGCGGCGCAAGCGCTCAAGGCTGCGTAAACGTGCATCGATGATGGACGCTTCCATTTGACCTGCACGGTCGAGCTTGCCTTCTTTGGCGAGCAGTTTGGCCAAGTCTTGGGCCGCTCGCAAGCGGTCCATGGCACCTACCTCGTCCCAACGCACCACATGAAATTCGGCGTCTGCACGCAAAGCACGCAAGCGCTCGCCCGTTTGGGTCAAGGCCTGGGCAGACAAGTCCCATGCCAAAGCATCATGGGGATGTTGGGCTAACCATAACTGCATGGCGTCGCTGGCCTGCGAGGCCCATGCAGCTTGTTTGGCGTCTAAGCGGCATTGGGTTTGCAATATCACACGTGCGCGGTCCACCACCTTGCCACCCAAAGTTTGCAAGCATTGCAAGGGGTTGTTCAAGCGACGCTCGGTGTCGGCCGCCAACCATTGCGCCGCACGCAAGCCAGCGGGGTCTTCACGCACCAGTTGAAGCAAGGTGGTCATGGCTTCGCGGGCCAAGGCTGAACGACGTTGCTGGGTATAAGCCATCACACCGGCGTAAAGCATGCCCGCACGCTTGGCCATGGACAGGTCAGGTGAAAAATCTTTTTCCAGACTGTCGCTGAGTTTTTGCATGTTGTCCACATTGGGGCTCATCAATGCACGTGCACGTGCAGCCATCATGGCATGCTCGATACTGGTTTCAATCGGCGCGAAAGTTTTGCCCAAACCTAAGCGCGACTGCATATCGCCTATACGCTCGGTGGTGAGTGGGTGGCTGCGTAAATACGGGTAGTTGCCATTGTCATTCAAGCGAGAGGCTTGTTGCATTTTTTCAAACATGCCAACAAAACCTTGCGAATCAAAACCGGCTTGGGCATGCACATTGAACCCCAGGCGATCAGCTTCGCGCTCCATGTCACGGGAAAAATTCAACTGGCCTTGCACCGACCCTGCTGTACCGCCCATCATCATCGCACTCGCAGCGTCAGGGCTTCGACTGGCTGCCAGCACGCCCAAAATCATGCCTGCAATCAAAAAGGGGGTGGTACGCCCTTGCTGGTCTTGCATGCGCGCAATGTGGCGCTGGGTGACGTGGCTGAGTTCGTGCGCCATCACCGAGGCCAATTCATCACGGCTGGCGACAACAGCCATCAAGCCCAAATGCACGCCCATGAAGCCGCCGGGCAGGGCAAACGCGTTGACCGAGCGGTCACGCACCAAAAACACATCCCATGCAAATGCTTCCTCTTGCTCGGCTTGCAAATTGCCCAATTGCATGGCCGCTTCGCGCAAAGGCTGCCAAACGGTTTGCAAATAGTCAATCAACACGGGGTCGTCCATGTAATCTGTGTCGGTCACCAACTGGCGCATGATGGACTCGCCCAAGCGTCGCTCTTGCTGAACGCTCATGCCATTGCCGTCACCGATATTGGGGAGTCGCCCCGCGTTGTTTTGCGCTTGCAAACCCTCAGGCGCTGCGCAGACAAGTGTCAGCGCAAGGCTAAACACAAACGGGCGCAAACGGTGAATCGGCTTCATTGCGGGGGATGGCGAGATCGTATGATGAGGAATTGATGTTACCCCTTGCAGAAAAACATGTCCCTCACCCATTTTGATGCCCAAGGCCAAGCCCACATGGTGGATGTGGGCCCCAAAACCACCACCCACCGCATCGCGGTAGCAACCGGCGAGATCCATATGCTGCCCGCCACACTGGCTTTGATTGAAAGCGGCAACGCTAAAAAAGGCGATGTGGTTGGCATTGCACGCATCGCCGGCATTCAAGCCGCCAAAAAAACCAGTGATTTGATTCCCTTGTGCCATCCTTTGGCACTGACCCGCGTGGCCTTGGACTTTGAACTGTCACACCACCCGCCTCGTGTGTGCTGTACAGCTACCGTTGAAACCCATGGTCAAACGGGCGTGGAGATGGAAGCCCTGACCGCGGTGAATATGGCCTTACTGACCGTCTACGACATGTGCAAAGCGGTAGACCGCGGCATGACCATCACCGGCGTGAAGTTGCTGGAGAAACACGGCGGAAAGAGTGGGAGTTTTGTGGCATCAACAACCCCCACAGCCTGATTGCATCGCGAGGAAGGCTTGTCTCAGGCTATAGATGGAGTTGGGCTGAAAAAAAATCCAGTATCTGTGTGATGGCCTCGTCCAACTTTTCGCGAGTCTGACCTTTGCCACTTTGTTTGGTGAAACACCGCGCAAACACGTCCTCTTTGGTGGTTGGCGTGCCATCCAGGAAAGTCATTTGACCCGCGCTGTCATCCACCACGACCGGATTGCTGGCGCAACCGTTGAACGCCAAGCCTTTGACGATCTCACCATGGAAGCTGAAAAAATGATTGGCCTTGTCAATCATAGACACATGCACTTCGTTACCCATTTGTTGGTGCAGGGTTGCCATGGTTTGGCATGCCCTGGGGTGGTAATGGCTTTCACTGCCCTTCACGATCAACACGGGATAGGACAAGACTCTGGGCTTGAAAAAGCTGTTGCATCCCGCCTCAGCCGCCGCTACTGCGCGCCAAGGTGTGGTGTTTCGTGATGCCAACTGGGCCAGTGCTTGATCGCCTCCATAACTGAAGCCTGTGTAAAAAGTTTGGGCGGGATCGAGTTGGCTGTGTGTGCTGAGCAAATGCATCCTGATTTTCACGCCATACATGGCTGCATTAGGGAATTTGGTTTTGTCTGAGGGCGCAATGCCTTTGTCAAAAAAAGCATCCAACGCCGCCACCGCAAACCCTCTGTCAATTGCGGCTTTCATCAATCGACTGGCATACACATCTGTTTGCCCTTTGCCGCCCTCAAACTCATGTCCGTCTCTGGTGCTCCCGTGCTGCACAATGATCAGCGGGTAGCTGTTTTTGCCGGAGTCGGGCGTCCAAAGTTCCACCGGAACAGGTTTGCTGCCATAGACCGGTTCAGCGACTTCCAACAGGATTGTTTCTTTGATGGCCGCAGCCGCATGCACGCCAATCACTTGCAACGCGAGACAGCAACCCAGCAACAGGGCGCGTTTGAAAAAGAAGTCCATCATCTGCATTCTGCTGGCGCGTACTTAGCCTCCAACGTGGCTGCACTTGCGATAGACAAACCGCTTGGCACCGTGGCACCCTTGGCCAAGCAACGCCATGCGACGGCGCCTTGGTCCGGTACCGTGTAATCGGTGGTGGCGTCGGGCAAAGGAGACGCTGCCGACACGGTTCCCGTGAAAGGGACCAACAACAAGCTGCCAGCACCTGCGGCCTTGGTGGTGGTAAGGGTGATGACGCCTGTTTTGGCGGCAATACTGATACTGGCCAAGTTAGCGGTTGCGGCAGGTGCGGTGAAGCCGGCTGCATAACCTTGCTCTGAAGCCGCACCTGAACTGAGCACATCCAACACCTGGTTTTTGGCCATGCCTGCCAATGACAGGCCTTCGCTGACCCGTGCTCTGACGCTGTAATCTTGGTAGGCTGGCACCGCAAACGAGGCAAGTATGCCGATGATGGCGATGACCACCATCAACTCAATCAAGGTGAAACCCGATTGGGCTTGGTTTTTGAATTTCATGGTGAAGGGCTCCTTGGCGTGCTGCGATGCGCCCATTGTGCAAAAGGTATGGATGCACGGAAGAAGCAACACCTTCAAAAAACGCCAGTGCAACTTTTTGTCGCGTGGTCGCAAATACTCAAGGAGGCAGTTCGCGTTGCATATCCGTGTCGGCTTGGTAGCGCTTGATCAACATAGCGGCTACCACTACACCTATCGCCGAAAGCAGGCCTGCGCCGTAGTAAAGCTGCGGTAACACGGCTTGGCCTGCGGCGTCAGCCATGGCGGGCAAATGGGCCAACAAACCAGGGTCGGTCACGGCCATGGTGCCGGCAATCCAGCCCATCACCATGCCGCCCAAGGTCACCACCCAAGGAAAGCGGTCCATCAAACGAATGACCAAGGTACTGCCCCAGACCACCACGGGAATGCTGACCAGCAAACCGAAAATCACCAGCGCCATTTTGTGGTCGCCTCCGCCCGTGTCAGCCGCCGCGGTCACACCAATGACGTTGTCCACACTCATGACCAAATCGGCCAGCACTATGGTTTTGATAGCGCCCCACAGCCGTTCACTGGCGTCCACCTCGTGCTCGTCATCGTCTTCGGTCAACAGTTTCACAGCCACCCACAACAGCAGTACCGCGCCCATCAACTTCAAAAAGGGAATCCCCAACAGGGTCAAAGCCACACCGATCAAAGCAATGCGCACGATGATGGCGCCTACCGTTCCCCACAAAATACCTTGGCGGCGTTGGTGCTCAGGCAGCCCTCGGCAGGCCAAAGCGATGACGATGGCGTTGTCGCCACCGAGCAAGATGTCGATGAGGATGATTTGACCGACCGCCAGCCAAAACGTCGGGTCGGTAAGCAGTTCCATTTAAAGCAAGGCCTTGAGCAACTTGCCCATTTCAGACGGATTGCGGGTGATTTTGAAACCACACTCTTCCATCACCGCCAGCTTGGCTTCGGCGGTGTCCGCGCCGCCGCTGATCAGAGCACCAGCGTGGCCCATGCGTTTGCCAGCAGGTGCGGTGACACCGGCGATGAAGCCGACGATGGGTTTTTTCATGTGGGCTTTGCACCAGCGTGCGGCTTCGGCTTCATCGGGGCCGCCGATTTCGCCAATCATGATGACCGCGTCGGTGTCGGGGTCGTCGTTGAAGGCACGCATCACGTCGATGTGTTTCAATCCATTGATCGGGTCGCCGCCAATGCCGACCGCGCTGGACTGGCCCAAACCGATTTCGGTGAGCTGCGCCACCGCTTCGTAGGTGAGCGTGCCGGAGCGCGACACCACGCCAATGCGGCCTTTGCGGTGGATGTGGCCGGGCATGATGCCGATTTTGATTTCGTCGGGGGTGATGAGACCAGGGCAGTTGGGGCCAAGCAGCAATGTGCGCTTGCCGCCCGCCGCTTCTTTGGCCTTCATTTTGTTGCGCACATTCAGCATGTCGCGCACGGGGATGCCTTCGGTGATGCAAATGGCCAAGTCGAGGTCGGCTTCGACCGCTTCCCAAATCGCTTCAGCCGCGCCTGCAGGCGGCACGTAAATCACCGACACGGTCGCGCCAGTTTGCTGGGCGGCTTCTTTGACCGAGGCGTAAATGGGGATGTTGAAGATGGACTCACCCGCCTTCTTTGGGTTCACACCCGCGACGAAGCAGTGTTTGCCATTGGCGTATTCCTGGCACTTTTCGGTGTGGAACTGACCGGTTTTGCCGGTGATGCCTTGGGTGATGACCTTGGTGTCTTTATTGATGTAGATGGACATGATTCAAGCTTTCAATGCGGCA
>Ga0214919_10006078_pt1 | contig 16760 bp, 18 predicted proteins | sample LL1503_MetaG_FD_177994 | JGI IMG/M metagenome (GOLD analysis project Ga0214919, IMG submission 177994) | Freshwater microbial communities from Lake Lanier, Atlanta, Georgia, United States - LL-1503 | ecosystem: Environmental > Aquatic > Freshwater > Lake | place: USA: Georgia | collected... | reverse complement strand
GTCTTGCCGGTGGCGCCTTTAACTTATCAAAAACTTCGATGGCAACCCGAGCAACAATTTCTCCCGCTACCGACCCAGTGGTAAACCCTGAATCCAAAGCAAGTAGACGCCCTGTTTTTGCAACTGAATGCATAATAGCATCCCAATCGAGCGGCTTTATTGTTCTCAAGTCGATTACTTCGCAGGAGACGCCTTGTGCTGCTAAATAGTCGGCAGCATGAAGAGCCTCAATGCTCAAATAAGACATTGAAACAATCGTTACATCCCTTCCTGTCCTTAATACTTTTGCCTTGCCAAGCGGGAGTCTAAAATCTCCTTCAGGGACTTCACCAACAGAATTATGTAGCCAGCGATGCTCTAAAAAAACTACTGGGTTTGGATCTAGTATAGAAGATATTAATAATCCCTTCGCATCCTCTGGTGTGGTCGGCATCACCACTTTTAAACCAGGAATGTGAGCAAACCATGCCTGAAGATTTTGTGAATGGGTTGGCCCTTGTCCCCACCCACGACCAATAATCAGTCGAATTGTGATTGGAATCGAATTTTGACACCCAAACATGTAATGCCACTTGGCAGCGCTGTTGATCAACTGGTCCATGGCTAGCAGAAAGAAATCAATTCTTTGGTGAGTCATTACTGACTTGATACCATTAAGTGCGGCACCAATAGCTACACCAGTCATCGCATTCTCAGATGTAGGCATATCAAATACGCGATCAGATCCGAAACGCTTTTCCAAATTAGCCGTGGTTCCAAAGACGGTCTTTGGATCAGTAACTCCAAGCCCATAACAAATTACCGATTCATCAATTTGCATTGCTTGATGAATAGCTTCATTGATTGCGGTAGCAAAGTTCTTTTGTGACATTTTAGGCTCTAAATTTTGTTATGCGTAAACGCCAACGTAAGCTTCTGACTGAGCTGGAAATGGAGAGGTCTCGGCAAACTCAAATGCTTTCTCTACCTCTAAATCTATTTCGGATTTAATATTCTTTATAGAGCTTGCCATATGTAAGCTAGTTTGCTGTAACTGCTGTTCTAGATTATTTAATGGGTCCTTAGCTTGCCACTCCAAAAATTCTTCTTCTGAACGGTAACCAATATCATTATCAAAACCATGGCCACAATGCTCACGCCAACGGTAGGTAGTAAATTCTAAAAAGAATGGCGTCCCAGCACTGCGAACCTTGTCAACTGCATTTTTCATAATCTCGTGGCTAGAGGCTATATTGTGCCCATCACCAACCGCAACCTCTACACCCATCGCCTCAACCATTTTGGCAATGCTTCTACCCTTAGGTTGCCTCACTGAAAGTGGGCTATAAACTGAATATAAATTATTTTCACATATGAATAAAACTGGTAATTTTCTAACGACAGCAAAATTAACGGACTCGTAAAATACGCCCTCTTCAGTTGCTCCATCCCCTAAAAACACGCAACTAATCTGATTAGTTCTTTTTAACTGGGCAGACAATGCCAGCCCCACGCCAATAGGAATACTATTACCCACAATAGCCGAAGTCCCCATAAAATTGACGTCAAGATCAATGAGGTGCATGGAGCCCCCTTTACCCTTGGCGCAACCCGAAGACTTTCCATAAATCTCGGCGATCATGGCATTTAGATTGCCGCCTTTGGCTAGATAATGGGCATGACCGCGGTGGGTACTCACTGCAAAATCAGTTGAAGCAATTGATTGCGCAAATACTGCTGGGATTGATTCCTGACCAGTCGACAGATGAACAGGGCAACGCATCTTTCCTTCGGGATAATGACCGGCAATTGCCTCTTCAACCGCACGAATGCGATACATTTGCCTAAATAAATTAGTTAAAAGATTATCGGTCATGGAATAAACCAAAAGAAATCGCCGGTATAGCCAATCTCTTTAAAAAATTGGATCCACTCATCAACCGACATAATGGTCTTGGCAGTTAAATTCCATGCATACATACGCTCTTTCTCCTCCGCATTTCGATAAGCATCGACCGTGATAAAAGAACCTTTTCGACTAACCCGCTCGATCTCTTGCAATGCTCTAGCGCATTCCTCGCGCTCTAAGTTATGAACTGTATTGATAGAAATGGTGACATCAAACGACTTATCTTCAAACGGTAACTTTGTAGCGTTAGCCACCTCTATATGGGGTCTCATATCATCCATGGCATGCTCAACTGCATACTCGGAGATATCAATGCCCTTGACAGTAATTCCAGGGATCAACTCGGCAAGATCATGCATCATAAAACCTTTAGCACAACCGACATCCAAAATTGAGCTATTGCGATCTAACTTCCAATGCTGCTGAAAAGTAGGAACAACAGGCTGCCAAAATCTAGAGAAATAATTAAAGCCTCCGTAACCATGATTGCGATCACCATCAAAAAACTCACGCCCAAATTGTCTTGCTACCGCACGATCAGCCTCAGTTTTAGAAGCAACACGCTCCTCTAAGTTGCGCTTAGTTTTTGGATAGTTAACCAAAAGATCAATTTCTTTTCCCATTATTTTTTCCAAAATTTAATTACGGCTTATGTTGATAGTCAAAAGGTTGTTGCTTCAATATTTCAAAATTAGACTTCACCCATGCGATGCATTCATCCAGACCTTGCTCAAGAGAAATTTTGTCCTCCCACTCAAGTTCACCACGAATTTTTTTACTATCCAAGTGATATGCCGAATCTTTTCCAATGCGATCGCCTACAAATTCAACGTGGTCATCAAATGGCACGCTAAGTTTTTGACATATTCGCTCAACTAAGGAGCAAATTGAAATAACTTCACTAGTGGATATATGGTATGTTTCTCCATTTTTCCCGCCCCTCATAATTTTCCAAGTGGCATCACAAACATCTTTCATGTGGATAAAAGATCTGGTAGAGATACCACCACCATGAAGTTGTAATTTACGTCCCAGCAAGATGAATAAAATGGTTCTAGGAATAATGCGGTAGAGCTGCTGGCCCGGTCCATATACATTGGCCGCACGGGTAGTGACTACCGGAAAGTTATAAGCAGTATGGAAAGTTCGTAAACTCATATCAGCAGCAGCGCGGGATACAGCGTAAGGCGTGCTTGGGTTAAATGCAAAATCTTCCTGAACAAATCCCGAGCAACTGCCGTAAACTTCTGGTGTTGAAACGTGTACATAGCGTTTTAAAAAATCACATTTACGCAATTCATCATGAAATTTAATCGTAGACACAGCATTGGTCATAAACCAGTCACCGGGATTTTGCCAACTCTCACCCACCATGCTCTGTGCTGCAAAATTCACCACATAGGCCGGCTTAATATCTTTAACCAATTCCGTGAGCTCTTTTAAGTGCTCATTAAGATCTAACTCATGAAAGGTAAAATTTTTATGGTCATGCCACTTATAGGGCAAGAAGGCATCATTAGGCTCGGAAGACCGGCTAGTCCCGATCACTTTATCGCCCTGCGCTAGCGCAAAATCTGCAAAAGTGGCGCCGGAAAAAGAATTACTTCCAATTATGAGGGTGGTTTCCATCTTACATTCTGCTTATGTGTTTATTAATTAAATTACTGAGGGCGGTTTGAGTAAAGCCACTGCATCATCATATGACCCACAATAAGTTGCATATCTTCGGCAATCTGCATATCGTGAATAGGAAAATGAATTGGCACATCAGCCAACTCTTTACACTTTCCGCCGGTAAAACCCAGAATGGCATAGGACTTTACGTTCATTGCTTTTGCTTGCTCAATGGCACGAATAATGTTGGGCGAGTTACCACTACCGCTCAACGCAATCAATAAGTCTCCGGCTTGAGCTTGAACTGCAAGTTGCTCAGAAAAAATTGATTCATACCCAATGTCATTTGCCAAACAAGTCATCACTGCTGAATTAGCTGAAAGAGCTTGAACTTTTAAGCCACCACCTGTCTTTTTGGCAATGCCATATAAAAAATCATTCGCTAAATGAACGGCATTGCCAGCGCTACCACCATTACCACAAAAAAATACCTGACGCTTTTCTTGCCAACAGCGCAGCATATCTTGCGCTAACAAACTGACGCTAGACCAATCAGAGCTTGCGAGAACGCCCTGCAGCCTTGATGAGTAACCAAGTATCAAGTCTTTAACAGAAACAGTTTGACTCATATTGAGACTTCTTTCGCTAATATAGTTTTTTCCATCCAGCGTAAGTTATAGAAATGATCCTCATCCTTTAGGACACCAGCGCGATATTGTTCGATAATTTCACGAATAGCATCTTCAACGGTTTTCTTTGGCTTGTAGCCTGTAGCCAATAATTTATCTGAATTAATTCGATATGAGCGAGGGTCATTGGATTCTGTAACTGCTATTTCTACTGGAATATATTTAGTAACCAATTTAGCAATATCCATAATCGAGATATTTTCAAAGCCAGCGTTATAAACCCCAGTTACCTCAGGATGATCAATCAGATGCAAATACACATCGGTGATATCGTCAATATGAATATTAGGACGCACTTGATCGCCACCAAATACCGTGATTTTTCCCTTAGATAATGCTTGCATGGTCAATAAATTAACTGAGACGTCCAAACGCATCCGAGGTGAGTATCCACATACAGTTGCTGGGCGCACAATTTGAACCACCATGTCATCTTGATAACTCAATAAAACGCGCTCACCCACCATCTTAGTCTTGTTGTATTCGGAGATTGGCTTGAGTTCTAACTCTTCTGTTACTTGGGCCTCTTCTTTGACACCGTAAACGCTGCCAGAAGATGCGTAAATGAAGCGCTTAATTCCTATCCGTTTAGCCTTATCACCTAACTGCATGGTCGCTAGCGCACTAACCTCCCAAGTTAACTGAGGATTTAAATCACCGCAGGGATCATTTGCGATAGAAGATAGATGGATGATGCAATCGACTCCATCCAATGGAATCGTATCGATATCACGCACATCACCTTTAACCACTGTCAAATTTTGATGTGGGGCTAGAAAATTACCAAACCACTGCAAATCAAAGGCAATAACCTCATACCCCCTTGCTAGGAGTTTTGGAACCAAAACATGACCTTTATAACCACAAGCACCAGTAACCAGAATTTTCATATTAAACGCTTCTATTTTTGATAATGAATGTTAATTTGTTTTATAAGAGCCATTACTATTTTATAGCTTTAAGGGATGACTGGGAATCATAAACTCATAATCCCCACTATTTTTAATTTCCCCATGATCTAATTCAATAATCTTTGTACAATTTCTTAGCGTGCTTAATCGATGGGCAATAACTAAAATTGTTAAATCAATACTTAAACTATCTATTGTCTCCATTACGCTTGTTTCAGTATCTAAATCTAAAGCACTAGTTGCCTCATCAAAAATAATGACGTCAGCCTCCTTGTAGAGTGCGCGGGCTATTCCTATCCTCTGACGTTGGCCACCTGACAACCGCACCCCACGCTCACCCACTGCAGTGTCATAACCGTTAGGCCACTGCTCAATGAGGCCAGCTATCTGGGCCTTAGCTGCAGCCTGGTATACACGTCCAATATCAATCTCGTGTTTTGGCACTCCGAAGGCAATATTTTCCAAAATGGATGCATCACTTAAAAAAATTGTTTGGGGGACATGGGCGATATGCCTTTGCCATTCATGACGATTTTTTGCATCAATTAATTGCCCATCAACCACCAAACTACCTTCAGTCGGGGCTAACAGTCCCATAACTAAATCTATCAACGTGCTTTTTCCGCTACCTGTTTTGCCAATGAACCCAACGCGCTCTCCGCGGTTAATTTTTAAATCAATATTTCTCAACACCCATGAAGAATTGGATGGATAATGAAAAGAAATATTTTTTAAAATAATGTCTCGTTCAAATGAAAGCAACCTTAATCCAGAATTATCCATATGGGTTTTTAGAGTCAATGGCTGCTCTAACAAATCAAGAATATCTTGTAAAGTCTGCCGCCCGGCTCTGATACTAGTCATGGATAGGTAAATCTGCTGAAACATCGGTAGCAATCTTTGAGCAGCCACGGCTAGGGCACCTAAAAAAGGCAAGACACTCACCACTCCCTCATTCGAATGCGTCGAAAAGCTGTAAGTCAGAAGGGCAATAACAACCATCCCACATGACTCCACTAGAAAGCGTGGACTCCCACCAATAAAGGCAATACTGGCTTGAACATGTCTTAACGGTAGATTAGCCTTTTGATAAATTCCCCAATAAACGCTTTGACTGCCGTCTAGCAGGACATCTCGTATGCCTCCTAAACCTTCCTGGACAGATTTGACCATCTGCGTAGATTCTCGCGCAACCGTTTTGCCATTTTTTGATAATTGGTTCTTTGTTCCTAAGATCACCAATAGGTAAATCAAACCAAAACCTAGTATTGCAGATAATGCAACTTTGACATCTAGAAAAATCAGTCCAGTCAAAATAATGGAGCACATAATTACCGATGAAATCAGAAACATCAGGGGCAAAATAGTGTCGTAGATCACGGAATTAGTTTGTGATAAAACTCCATTAATAATTTGACTGCTATTTCTTGAAATATGAACTTCGTAATCCTGGTAAAGGGTTCGCAAGTAAATTTCCGAACTTAGATCTGCGCAGGTGCTTAATGAAAATTTAGTTAAGGCCCATAACAATAACGTGCGTAACAGTCCAGCTAAAATTGCTGCAATGACAAAAGTTGCCGTCAAGGGTAGGAGGAGTTGATTAGGATTACTCCAGGCCATCCAAGCTATCAAGGGTTGAATAGCCGAATGATTAAAAACGGCCTTAGCATTAATAAGCACCGCTAAAAAGGGCGCAACAGCACCAATGGATGCAACCTCAAAAAAAGCGACAATCACCATTAAAAATGAAAGTAACAAAAATTGCCTCTTACGCTTTTGACTAATTCCAATCCAAAGTCGCAACAGTAAATTGATGGTTTTTTGGGCAGGGATTGTCAAATAGTTCCCATCAAATTTATCTGTGATTAAGGTGAAGTAAACTTACAACCTCCAACCCCTGATTTACCTCAAAATAAAAATGTAAATTATTTTGCATAATTATAGTCATCACTCCTTAGTTGACTTTCAACCAATTTCATAACTAATTCATTACCTTTTATTTCTGGCTTCCACGATAAGTACTGCATTGCTTTATTAGGAAGACCCTTAATCTCTAATGGGTCTGATGGCCTCATTAAGCTTTGATTAATAACTGTGTGTAGTTGCCAATCTAAATCTACTGCCATAAATGCAGTCTTCAAAAAATCTCTTAGACTTTGAGTCTGTCCAGTAGCGATAATAAAATCATCTGGCTCATCGATAGTAAGCATCCGCCACATTGCATCAACGTATTCAGGAGCCCAACCCCAATCACGACGTATATCAATATTTCCAAGCTCTAGTTTTTCATTGCTTCCGTTTGCAATACGGCAAACTGTGGCTATTATCTTCTTGGTTACAAAACGTTCAGGTCGCAAAGGCGACTCATGATTAAATAAAATCCCCGTGACCGCATACAGTCCATAAGCCTTTCGGTAGAGACTTACTTGCCAAGTAGCCGCTGCTTTTGCGATTGCATAAGGACTCGTTGGACGAAAGGCGGTATTTTCATCTGCAAAATTTTCACCAGTATCGCCAAAGCATTCACTAGAGCCGGCATTATAAAAACGGATGTTTGGATTAATAAAGCGAATCGACTCTAATAAATTAATCGTTCCAAGCGTGATACTTTCAAACGTATCGACTGGCTGATCAAACGAAAGTCCCACGGAAGATTGGCCAGCCAGATTGTAAATTTCATCTGGCTGTATTTTTGAAATAACTTGTAAAACACTTCGAAAATCAGTCAAAGACATCGAGAGTGTTTTTACTTGGTCTGCAATTTTAAGTTGATGAAGTAATGCAAAAGACGACATCTGTGCATCACGGGAGGTTCCCCAAACTTCATAGCCTTTACCCAGCAATAACTGCGCAAGATATGCACCATCCTGACCCGATACGCCACAGATCAAAGCTCTTCTTTTTACCTTAACTTCCATTAAACTTTTCATATCCAATTACTCAAGCCCGCTAATGCCCGTTATCAAACTTTGCACCCATAATAATTTGCTTCATATTTTTTATCCTCTTTTAAGCACGCTACCGCCCTGCCCGATCAAAATCAGCATATCAAAATTTCTATAGATAGCAATCATTGCTAGCCCTTCACATTAAATCTTTATAAAACTTCAAGCGACTTTTTTAAGGTCCCTCAAATCAAATTTAGCGATGAGGTTTTTTGCCATAAAATTAAGAAATAGCATCGCTCTTTCCTCACCTTTGTAGGTATTAAAAATAGCTTCCATACCTTTAAAAGGCCCTTTAAGAATCTCTACTTTGTCACCTATAGAATAAACTTTCGCCACTAAAGCTTTGTCAATTTTTAGTTTTAAGTGATCCATCATCTCGTCATCCAAACTTGCAGCCAGTCCACCAAAATTCACAAGATGCGACACACCTATGGTAGAACGGATCGGCGACCAGTTTTGCTGCCCGTCATGGCTCAACCGCACAAATAGATACCTCGGGAACATGGGCTCCTTAGTTAATATTTTTTTGCCCCGCAAAATTTTTTCTTTATTGATCAAAGGCAAATAACATTTATAGTTTTGGCGGGTAAGATTGTCGAGCGCAACTTTCTCTTGTTGAGGCTTGGTATAGATAAGGTGCCAATGATTCATAAAATCAATCTTTCAAGCTAGATTTTAGTGAATCAATCTCTTTTTTTAAAGCATGGTATTCCACCATTTTGCGCTTTAAAAAATCTGCGGTGAGTTTGGTTTTCTCCGCAATACCTTGGGGTGTAAGCAAATATAAATAGATTGATTTATTGGGATTCTTTCTAAAGTTACTGACTTTAATATGCCCAATATCAATCAAAGCTTTTAGGCAATAGTTAACCCCGCCTAAACTAATTCCTAATTTTTGGGCAAGTTCCCGCTGAGTCAACTCGGGCTTTTCCTCCAGCAAATGAAGCACTCTAAAATGCACATCCGGATCAATTGACCTTAAAGCATTAGCCATTCTAGTAATTTTTCAAAGTTGTTCAATATTGAACAATAATAAGCTTTAATAAAAAAAGGTCAAGCAGAAATTAGTTTTAGGGAATGAAAAAGGGATGGATTGTGAGTCAACTATAGATTGCTAACTATTTTTGTTGTTTTTTTGTTTTGTTTTTTTTGAACGTTAGGTACGATTCCATAAAGTAAGCCATAGCATAGAACGAAAAAAAGAATGGCGATAAATATTAAAGTAGATTTCTGATAAACCCAGCTAATCGAAATCATTGGAAATAACCAAAGTGGACTTAAAATTGGGGTGATAAGCGCATTAGCCATTTTTTTATAAAGAAACTGTAGTCTAAAAAAATGAAAGCATTTAAGATGAAGATGCGCTGTATCAGCATGGTAAATTGACGCGCCTTTCATAGCGCGCCTTAAAAAACTAAATACAACTTCTGTTGCGGGGTAAATTAAAATAAGAACAGCCCCCCAAGGAGAGATTTCAGGATGCCGACCAAAAAGTATAATGGTAAGCATGCTAATAATGATTCCCAGGCTATAAGCCCCTAAGTCGCCTAAAAAAATCTTGCCATAAGGATAATTAAAGATTAAAAATGGAATTAGAATCAGGATCACGCTAAAGATGGTCGATAGCATGACCACGTCACTTGTTTTGTAGCTTAAGAATAAAAGTGCGCCTAAGATTGATAAAGCAACCGCTCCACATAAGCCATTGACCCCATCGATGAGATTCATACCATTAGCGACAGCTACCATACTTAAGATATAAAAAAAACTAATACCCCCTTGTAAGGCAAGCAATTTACCTATCAACGGTACGTTAGCCATGTGGGGTAAAGGTCCCGTAAATTGAGCTCTAAATAACCATCCCACAAAAAGAAGTGAAAGGAGTCGTATGGCAGGCTCTACATTATGAAAAAGATCTTCTTTGAGTCCAAAAACAATAATGGGGATCAAACATATAAGTATAAGTTTGAAAAGTTGAATACTTTCATTGGCAGGGCAATACATCACGAATGATGCGAGTGACAGAATAAAAACAAGTCCACCCAATCTTGGCGTTTCATTCAAATGAATGCGCTGAATAGCTCGATAAGATTTAAGGCCTAGTTTTTGATAAAACTTTTTATGCCATACATAGGCAATGAAACCATTTAAGACTAATGACATGCCCATGAATATAAGGACATTAAAATCAAACCACTGCATGACAGTAAAATTCATAAAAATAATTTTTTCTTAAATGTTATCTATAGTTTATAAGAAAGTAATGGTCTTAATTTAAAGCCTAATTTCAATGTTGAATGAAGTATCATATGACTTCAATTATAACCCAGTCCAATTCTCTGATAAGGCTTAGAGATGTCCCTTATAGCTGGCAAAAAAGATGATTTTAAAGTTAAAATAGAAGCTAGGGAAGATAATCAAACTCAGCTAATCTGGGTTTGCGTTCCTAAAAACTTTAGAAAAGAGACATATTGATTTACGATTACGCTATTGTTGGAGGGGGTATTGTGGGTTTAGCAACTGCTCTTGATATCCTCAAAACTCAAAAAGGATCTAGTGTTGTAATTTTTGAAAAAGAAGATCAATTGGCACAGCATCAAACAGGTCACAATAGCGGGGTTATTCATGCAGGTATCTATTATGCTCCAGGCAGTTTAAAGGCAAAACTTTGTCGTGAGGGGCTGGAGGCCACTAAAGCTTTTTGTGATGAACACAAAATTCCTTATGAGTCATGCGGAAAACTTATTGTTGCAACCAATGCTTTAGAAGAAAAGCGTATCGATGATCTTTATGAAAGAGCTATGGCCAACGGTTTAAAGTTGAAGAAAATTGATGCAAAAACACTTAAAGAAATCGAACCTCACATTACCGGAACAAGAGCTTTATTAAGTCCTGAAACAGGTATGGTGGATTATCAGAAAATGGCCATGAAGATGGCAGAATTAATTGAAGTTAATGGTAGAAACATTCATCTTAAAACAGCTATTACTCGCATTACTGAAAAATCAGATTTTGTTGAGCTTGGGAATAACGATTCAACATGGAAGACTAAAAAATTAATAGTTTGCGGGGGTCTTCAAGCAGACCGTCTCGCTAAGATTGCTGGTATGAAAATCGATTTTAAAATTATTCCTTTTAGGGGTGAATATTTCAAACTACCCCCTTCTAAAAATACGATTGTGAAGCATCATATTTACCCAGCACCTGATCCTACATTGCCTTTTTTAGGGGTTCATTTAACACGTATGGTGGATGGTAGCGTGACTGTGGGACCTAATGCGGTGATTGGTTTTTCAAGAGAGGGTTACCCAAAATTATCATTAAATGTGAAAGACATGCTTTCTTATTTCACATTCCCAGGTTTTTGGAAATTGATTTGGCAACATCGCAATCATGCTATTCATGAACTTAAAGCATCGTTAGTTAAGTCGGCTTACTTAAAAGATTGCCAAAAGTATTGTCCTGAACTAAGGCTAGATGATTTATTACCTTACCGAGCAGGTATTAGGGCGCAGCTTGTAACAGCACGCGGTGAAATTGTGCATGACTTTTTATTTGGCGAAACAGCTAGAATGCTCCATGTATTTAATGCACCATCCCCCGCCGCGACTTCCTCAATCCCGATTGGGAGAATGATTGCAGAGAAAGCGATGATTCATTGAAAGAACATTATTTAAAAACAAGTTTAAGAATAAACAGAGCTAAAGAATAAAAGCTGTTTTATTATTGGGCAAATTAGGAATGGTCTAACTGAAGAACAAATAAAGCAGATATGTCATTTCCTAGAGAAGCTCTCACCTAAAAGATCTTTAGGTGAGAGTTCGATCTTCAAATTTTCAGGCCATTTGATATTTAAAGTAGGATCATTCCATAGAATACAACGCTCACCTTGCGGATAGTAAAGATTAGTCGTTTTATAAAGATATTCTGAGGTCTCTGAGAGCGTTAAAAAGCCATGCGCAAATCCTTCTGGAATATAAAGTTGCTTTTTATTGTCGCTTGATAAAATTTCTGCAACATATTGCCCGAATGTAGGTGATGATTTTCTTATATCGACTGCAACATCTAAAACCTCACCTTGAATAACGCGCACTAATTTACCTTGCGCATATGGTGGCAACTGATAGTGAAGACCTCGAAGAACACCTTTAGATGATTTCGAATGATTGTCTTGAACAAACGAAACATCTAATGAGGTTTCTTTTTTAAAAACATCCGCCCTAAAACTTTCAAAAAAAAAGCCACGCGTATCTTCAAATACAAGAGGTTCAATTAAAAGCACATCCGGAATGTTCAAAGGGGTGACCTTCATATCTAAATAATTTTTTCTTGTAAGATGCGTTTTAAGTTTTAATCAAAGCGATTTTAATTACAGCTGCTGCTTCCACTTTCCAGTTTGGTAATTCTAGCATGAAGGTCTTTTTAATTTTTGTGGTGTTTAGTCTTGCATTCATAGGGCGTTTGGCTAGCGTTGGATAAGCATCACTTGAGATTGATTTAATATCTTGAGAAGTCATTAATGTTTTTAACCTTAAACGTATTGCTACATCAGTTACAAAACATGCATATTGATACCAGTTAGTTTCACCCTCGAGAGCAACGTGATATGTCCCAAAATCTTCAAAGTTTGGTTTTTTTAAAATAGTTTTGATAATTTTATAAGTCACATCAGCAATTGCATCAGCTGAAGTGGGTGTACCTTGTTGGTCGCTCACGATATTTAAAGATGATTTTTCTTGAATGAGTTTGAGTATCGTTTTTAAAAAATTTTGGCCGTGATAACTAAATACCCAGCTTGTTCTTAAAATGATGTGTTTCTTGTGCTGACGAACCGCTTCTTCGCCCTTCCATTTTGTCTCACCGTAAATGGATTGAGGATTGGCTTGATCAGTTTCCAGATAAGATTCATTTTTTAAACCATCAAATACGTAATCTGTTGAAAAATGAATCATAGGGATATTAAGTTGAGATGCTTTTTCAGCCAATACTTTGGGAGAAATCGCATTGATTTGATGCGCTAATAACTTTTCAGATTCTGCTTTATCAACTTCAGTATAAGCTGCAGCATTAATAATCATATCGGGTTTAATTTTTTCAATAAACGCTCTAATTGCATCAGAATTTTCTAAATTAAGCTCATTGCGATCCGTCGCAATTACCTCTCCTAGTGATACTAGTTTTTTATTTAATGCGAAACCAACCTGACCGTTTTTACCTGTGAGTAAGATTTTCATGAATACTGTTGTTGAACCCAATCTTGATATTCGCCCGACACAACATGATTCATCCAGGTTTCATTTTCTAAATACCAAAGAACCGTTTTACGAAGTCCTGTCTCAAAAGTTTCTTTAGGCTTCCAACCGAGTTCGCGTTCTAGTTTAGAAGGATCGATCGCATAGCGTCTATCGTGACCGGGCCTATCTTGAACAAAAGTGATCTGATTTTCGTACCTTGATCCGTCCGCTTTAGGTTTTAATTCATCTAAAAAATTACATAAGGTTTCAGCCACCTCTAAATTCGTTTTTTCATTCCAACCACCCACGTTATAAGTTTCACCAATTTGTCCTTCCTTTAAAATTTGGCGAATCGCACTTCCATGGTCTTTCACGTAAAGCCAATCACGAATCTGCTGACCATCACCATAAATAGGTAAAGATTTACCATTTAATGCATTCAAGATACATAAAGGAATTAATTTTTCTGGGAATTGGTAAGGGCCATAATTATTCGCAGAATTAACTGTTAAAACTGGCAACTTATAAGTCTGAAACCACGCGCGGACCAAATGATCACTTGCGGCCTTACTAGCACTGTATGGGCTATTAGGTTTATAAGAATCTTTTTCATTCGAAGGATGATCAGATGTATTAAGTGATCCATAAATTTCATCTGAGGATATATGTAAGAAACGAAAATCTTGTTTTAAATTTTGATCTAAATCATTCCAATAACTTCTTGCCGATTCAAGTAAGTTGTAGGTGCCCACAATATTGGTCTCGATAAAATCTATTGATTTATGAATTGATCGATCTACATGACTTTCAGCTGCGAAATTTACAATTGTTCTTATTTGGTATTTTTTTAAAAGACTTGAGACTAAATCACGATCTCCGATATTGCCTTTTACAAAATGATGCTGAGGATTCTGATTTAATGAAGATAAATTTTCTAAATTCCCTGCATAGGTTAATAAATCCAAAGAGACAACATCCTCTTTTGATTGACTAAACCAATCCAATACGAAATTAGAGCCAATAAAACCTGCAGCACCTGTCACGAGAATAGTCATAAGCTAATTTTATCATTTCGACCGAGGTTTAAGTTTTTAAGGGCTTTTAATGAAAGATTTTTAAGGGGATCTTTAATCTAAAATTCTATCAATTCATAAATTTTTCGAAAAAAAATTAAAAATAAATTTCATGTGAGACGCCTAGGAAATATAAGGCATTCCGCCTTTTAAAATTGGGAATTGTAAAGTAATACTTTACAATAAGTCATTGATTTACTTGAAATTTTTAACATCGTCTCCATATTAAAATCACTAGCAAATAAGTGCTAGGAATATACATTTAAGGAGAAATTAATATGGCAACCGATGCCCAAATTAAAGCAAATCAAGAAAACGCTCAGAAATCTTCAGGTCCTACCTCAGTCGAGGGTAAAAAGAAATCCAGTATGAACGCCGTCACCCACGGCATTTTTTCCAACATCGCCATCCTTCCTGGCGAAGACGAAGCCTTTATACAAAGACTCCGTGAGGATATCTTAGCGACCTACCAGCCCCAAGACACGATGGAGCGATGTTTAGTAGATCGCATCTATATTGCCATGGTGAGACAAGTTCGTCTTTGTCAGGCAGAAGCCGCGAAGCTTAGAATGTCTATGCGGTCCGAGATCTTGGCTGAGAGTCTCTCCCAGATCTTACGCCACTCCACCATCAGACGCTTTAAAGGGCATGACCTCTCAGATGAAATGGAGTCGAATTACCAGTTCTATCTCAAGGTCATTGAAGAGCTTTCGCCTTACCCACTCATCGACAATCTACCTTCGCTTGGACTCATTGAAAGGACTATGCCCAAAACCTTTGTGTTCTTAAAAAATAAGGCGAGAGATTATGAGACCTCATGGGAGAAGTTTCGAGAAGATCTCAATCAGATCATGAAAGCACTTCGTGAGATCAAAAAGGAAGCAAATAACTACGTCGCCTCAAACCAGGACATTCATGTGGCACATGGCTTACTTGAGGACATGCAGATCATCCATCGCATACCTCATGGCGTTGATATCACACTCATGACAAAGTACCAAGTGCAACTCGATAACGATCTCTACCGTGCGATGAAAGTATTAGAAGCGTACCGTGAAAATAAAGCTAAGCTCATTGAGGGTGAGCTAGTAGATGATGGGGGTGAAATCGAAAAGGCAGCTTAATATCTTTGCCAAGAGTTAAATGAAAAAAAGTTATAATTTGATAACTAATTTATTAACTGGATTAAGCATTGAAAACTACTGCTGAACGCGTCGAGTATATGATGCAAACACTCCATATTGAAGGCCAAGCCGAATTTGGTCTTCTTTGTGGAGCATCTCGAAGTGTTGTGAATCAATGGCTATCTGGTCGCATAAAAAATATCGATCCCAGGTATGCTTTTAAACTAGAAGATTCATCTGCTTTCTCAGCTAGGTGGATTATGCTCGGAGAAGGCAAAATCAAAAAATAACTTATTTCTTCTTTCATAAAAGCCACTTTTTAGTGGCTTTTTTATGGTCATATTTGTTTAGAGAGCTTGACAAGTTATGTATAGAGCTCTAAACTTAATTAACTTCATAAAAAAGTAAAAATTAATATGAAAAAAGATATATGGCTCTCCATTAAATATAAGAACGACTTATTTGATGTGAAATGGTCCCTAATAGATAGAGAAATTAAAGAGATTAGATCAGTTGATAGCGCAGTTAATATCACTTCTATTTTGAGTCTAGAAGTTAAAAGAGAATTTCAAGAAATTATTATTAATAAAGGAACTCATCATGCACTATAAAGAGTTAAGACAAATTAATGTCAGCCAACATATTGAAAAGAAAAATGGCCTCTCCTATCTTTCATGGTCATGGGCACTCGATCAGTTACTGCAGCTCGATAATGATGCAACATGGGAGTACTTAGAGCCGAAACCATTTGGTGAAAGCTTGATGGTATTTTGTAAGGTTACTGCCTTTGGTAAATCGAGAACTGCGCAACTTCCTGTGATGGATTTTAGAAATCGCGCGATATTAAATCCAAATGCCTATGAGGTTAATACTGCCATGCAAAGATGTTTAGCCAAAGCCATCTCACTTCATGGTATCGGTCTTTATATTTATGCAGGTGAAGATCTTCCCATAGTAGATCAAAATGTGGTGAAAGATAATCCACTGATGCTGATAGCTCAGGAAGTCACAGATCAAATTAAATTAGGCGATATTAAATCAGCACATGAACGATGCGAGGGTTTAAATCAAGAGGATAAATTAGGCGTCTGGTCTCTATTAAACGCTAAAACAAAACTAGCGCTTAAAAAATATCTCGAAGCATAAAAATATATGGTGGAGCTGGGGGGAATCGAACCCCCGTCCGTAAGCACTCTACAGAAAGTTCTACATGTTTAGCTATCGTTGTTTTTGTTTAACGGTTCAATCACCAACGAGCAAGCAATTTCGCCGCGAGTCA
>Ga0214919_10006076_pt1 | contig 16762 bp, 20 predicted proteins | sample LL1503_MetaG_FD_177994 | JGI IMG/M metagenome (GOLD analysis project Ga0214919, IMG submission 177994) | Freshwater microbial communities from Lake Lanier, Atlanta, Georgia, United States - LL-1503 | ecosystem: Environmental > Aquatic > Freshwater > Lake | place: USA: Georgia | collected... | reverse complement strand
GTTAATTTTAATGCGCCCGACATCGACCATCAATTATTTTGTTAAAAAGTGGTTAATGTGCTGAACCTCAGACCGATTATTTTAACAATTCGTACTTTTACCAATGAGATAACAATGAGGATTTGGTGTTTTGTAAATGAAAAAAAGATGAGGGTAGAAGCAGATGGCAATGTAATAGCATAGGGAAGAAGACAAGGAACCATTGAGGTAACGTATTGAAACCTCGTAGGACGATAGCTGAATTAAGACTAGGTAATGTGCTATCGATTGTCACTAGGACTCGTGACGATGACGTGTGGACGTGTGGTGAAGTGTTATGTGGTGGTGTGGTGGTTTTTGGGGGGATTGGTGGAACGTAAGAATATTGATGGTAAAGATGATGCGAGGATGGGTGAGTGTACACAAAATGGGGACATTCAGATGCCCCGTTTTTCGAGTGTTTTTGCTTCAGTTTTGTGATTCTCATAGGGGAAATGCCCTAGAAAATAGTGTCAATGCCATCGTCTCTTGGATGGTAAAAAAGTCTTATAATTATTATTATGTTAAATAGAAATGTCGCCATGTATGTCAGCCCCTCCCCTACTCCACCGACAATAGTTCCTAGATGATGTGTGCCGTGCGATATGTTGTCAGATATACTGCGCCCGTGCGTGCGTGTTATCGTGCGTGTGTGCGCCCGTGTGCGTGTGTGGTGTACATCGTGCGTGCGTGCGTGCGTGTATTGGGGAAATCGCTAGGCAATAGTAGGATAATAGCTAGGAGAAAGCCAAGAAAAAGCCCTAGGAAAATCATTTTTTTTGCCTATGGGAGCGCACTTAATAGATTCCTTTTTCCCATGTGAAAGCTAGCACTTTCGGTGGTTTCCCCCTTTGCCTATGGGGGCAGGGGGTTTTGGTACGTATACTCCCCACCTCACACATCCTATCCTAATCACTGCACCTTATCAACCCTGCTCGGTCCTAGTTACCATGAATATCCGAGCCGCTGGCTAGTAAGTTACCGTTCGTATCCTTACGGATATATGCGTCACCAGCCTATATCAAAAGCTATCTATTATATATGGTGCTCAGTGGCTTATGAATTGTGTTGTTTTGGCTTGTTTTGGGACTATTTATGGTCTACCTTTGGTGCATGGAGACACTATGTATTACCAGGTGTGACACCTGCCAGGGCGTTGGAGGCACCAGCGAGCTTCACGCCTGTCCCTTTCGTCAGAGTATTGACCAGGACGATATGTTGTACTGTAACTGTTGCCCAGAATGCCTTGGCGAGTGTGTTGACGATATAGGTGAATGACAATGGCCCCATATCTTTGTAGATTAGGGGCCATTTTTTTTATATTAAAGGTACCGCAGGATATATGATGTCCAGCGTATTACGTTTTCCACTTTTTTTGTATGGCGGAGGGGTTATTGTACCCTGTTATAGTGCCCCACACACACTACTTCTCCTTTATGATCCTGTTTGTGTTTGTGGAGAAGGGGAATGCGTGCCACTCCCTTACGTCAAAGTAGACCACATTTGGTCTCTTCTTGAATAGAGTCATGTAGTCTGGCTCTACCTTCGCTGGCTTTTTTTCCTTCTTCATCAGTTTACGGCTGGCTGGTTGTTCAGCTTTATTACCAGTTCCACCCAGAAGTTCTGGTGCGGCTCTGGGATCTGTGGGTTGAAGTCGAACATCTCATCTCTGAGGAAGCTCATCTCTATAATCCTCTCCAGCTCGTACTTGTTGAAGAGCGTTCCGTGGAAGTGACAAGGTAACTTTGCCTCCCTGTCCTGGTGGAACTCTCTGCTCTTCTTTACCACCTTGTACCTGTCCGATGGATCTAGCACGTGTATGATACAGGTACCCTCTGGGTACATAAGAATTAAGCGAACGAAGTATCCGTGGTCCTCCCAGTTTCTGTCTGGCGATGGATCGATCATTATAGCCTTGTAGAATATGAACGGATCCGTGGACTTGTCCCTTGGCTCCATCTTAAAGCCTAGGGCCTCGACATCCTTGGCCTCTATCGTACATACCATAACTTCTTTCTTTTGAGGTGACGACTCAAGGTCCCGTTTCAGGGCCTCGTTCTCTTCCTCGTGGATCTTTTCTCCTGTGTTCATATGCTTATATTTTGTTGGTTTAAGTTTCTGTACTTGTCTATCATAGACTCTAGATCCTGCCTCTCTAGCTTCCTTACCGAGTTCTTCAGCGAAAGTAGCTCTGCGTGTGCAGACAGTCCGTGTGTCCTCTTTACGTGCGCCTCAAAGTCCTCGAAGCAGCCGTCCTCCATCCTGTTACAAGGCCTGCACTGTGCGTGCACGTTCCTCTCGTCCCAGCGAATGGCGAAGTTACCACGTGAGAAACAGTGGCCGCAGTCCATGTCAACCCAGTGAGACTCTATCCCACAGGTCACACAGGCGGTGAAGCCGTGTTCGTTTGCGTCCCTCGTCCTGGTATATATAGAGAATATCTTGTCCAGCTGCTTCACCAGTGCCTGCAGTGCCGAGGAGGTGCGTAGAGGCCTAGGGACCGATGTCTTTATCTTTGCATTTTTGAGCCTCTCAGTGTTGCACTTAATACACCACAGACCAGAGGAGGGAAGACTCTTTGCTATCTTCACACTCCTTGATTCGCACTGTCCACAGTCCCCGATCCTCATAGCGACTCCCTCTTATGAAGCTTGTTAAGGGCACAGAAGTTATCAAGGGCTTCCATAGTGTAGAAGGTCTCGTGCAGCTGCCCCTTGGCAGGCCTGCGCCTACTCCAGATGGCAACCCTCACAGTCTCTCCCTGCTTGTCGGCAGACTCCTGCATAACAACAGCATATATGGGGCTGTAGCGTGGAACCGAAAGCTTACCAAGCTCGTCAACCTTGCCGTAAACCTTTTTAAGGAACTGACTCATGTTCATAGAGAGTCCTCCTCCTTGATCTCCTCGATAACAAATCCAGAGAATGCAAACATCTCGTCAATAGAAAGCTCGTCTAAGTTAACATCACAGAGACGCTGGTGGATGTCGTACTCCTTGTGGGCAAGGTTCTTCACAGCGGTGTTCATGTCCCTCTCACCGTCCTTGGTGTAGGAGTAGTTGCCGTTGGACTCACGAAGGATACGCCCCGATCCTGGCTCTGTGGCACAGTGAAATCTTTTGGCCTCCGAGATCTCGTCATTGAAAGACTCAAATATAGGAGGGACCTGCTTGCGCTGAACCAGACGAAGGCTCTTACACAATGAGGACTCGTCATCCTTTCTGGTAGATAGGTAGACACTTGCGGCCTGGTTAAAGGCGATAATCTGGGTAATTGTTTTGCTTACTTTTGTCATTTTTATTTATTTTTAGTTAAAGTCTTTCTCCATTAATTCTCTCTAAAAGCCTCGCCTTCTCACTTGAGAGAGTGGATATTATACGGTTTATCTCATCAACCCTGAACTGAGACCTCTTAATGCCAACCTCGAAGGCACCAGAGAGCATGAACTTGTGAAGGGCACCCTTGTAAAATGGCTCGTAAAGGTCATCGTGAGAGTACATGAAGGCAACGTGACACTTTTCACCAATAGAATGAAGTACCGAGGAGTGGTGCTTCTTAATTCTCCAGCCAACAACCTTCAACGACACACCCTTGTAGGCCATCGAGTTCAGGTACACGTTGTAAACATTTATAATAAGAGAACAGAAGGCATGACGAGCAAGAACTATCCTGCGCTCCCTGCTGCGGCCAACAAGCTCCTTATTAGTAACGCCAAAGGACTCACAGACGTACTCAACAGCCCTCTCCAAAGCAAATATGTTCTCACCCGAAATAATGTGGTTTCCCTTCAAGGGAAAGTCAGACAAAAAATCTGATTTATTTTCTTTTACCAGTTTTACCATGACGCAAAGATATTAACAATGTTACCCAAAAAACATTAATGGATAAAAATAATGTAATTTATAACGATTCTAAATAAGACTCCTCAAGTAAGGTGTATGTGAACATCGGCAGCTTCGAAGATATACACTTAGAGAGGAACTCCTTGAAGTCGTTTGGACTGCTCATAACCTGGCAGCCTGCGCTCCACTTCTCAACGAGCACCGAGCTAGAAATCTCGTTTGCCCTGTGTATGTTTATCCCAAAGAGACCTCTCTGAATCTCTCCCTTCTCTGCTATATTGTCCCTGTCGTTGTCACGGTATACCGAGACCTCCCTAAGCTGTCTCAGTGCCTTGTACTTGCCCCTGTGTAGTCCGATAGCCCAGGTGTCTATATACTGACCTGGAACAAGCACGGCTGTGCCCTCTATATTCATAGGGTTCCTCAGCCAGTACGATCCAGGATCTGTCGTGCAAGGGTAGCATGATACCTTCTCTCCATCTATGACGTAGATGAGGTCATCGAAAGAGTTAGGCCTGTTCTCGCTAGAACGAACGCCTATAATATGGAACGATGGCCACACATATCCAAGTGACTTGAACGATGCCCTGAGCTCTAATACTGTTCGTTGTTTCATGTTTATCTTCCCTGGCCAACGTATGGCTTGCCCTTACGATGGTGTTTGTTCTTACACTTCTTTGCCACACCCCTCTTCTTTACACCAAAGTTTTTCTTGGTGTTCACTGCCTTTGCTGCCTTCATAGTTATCTTGTCAGGATTGACCTGACTGTATTGATACGTTTAGGTACTCCATAAGCTGCTTCATTACAGCCTCTGGCTTTCCTACAGCAAATATAATATTTCCTGACTCAAGAACAACCTCCGAATAATATTTTTTATACTTTGCATTCTTGGGAAGCATACAGCAAGGTAATATGGAGACAATAGGATCGATCACCAGGTTCAAGTAGGCGAAGTCAATCTCATAGCCATCGGTGATGTCCATGTCCTTCATACGGATACGCTTGAGAACCTCGTCCTCGTCATCCTCCTTGTCATCCTCAAACTGATTCAAAGAGGAGGTGATAGGGTAGATGCACTGTATCTTAAACCACAGGTCTGTCATATATATTGTGTATTATCCACATTTACTTTATATCTGTGGATATTAATCCACAAAAAATTTATTTATATATCTTTCCTTTAATAATCTTTAGATTCTCAAGCTCGTACTCTCCAGTCTTCAAATTCAATTCGCAAAATGCGAAACCAAGGTTCCACTTGTTAACGGGCATGAACATTGGATGAAGTCCACAAAGACATCCGACCGACTTTACATTAATTATATTACCTCCAAAGGTTGTCTCCGTGGTCTCGGACGTGCGATGGTAGTGTCCTACTAATGTATTATCTAATGTTTTAGTAAACGTAGCACGGGAGGGGTTCACTCCTCCTTGGCCAACGAGCTCGTGCCCGTGAAGGACGTTTAGCTTACCAATAGAAATTGGCTTCTTATCTTTTACCATATCAATCTTAAACTCTCCCAGTTGCAATAAGATTTCTAATTGAAACTCTGTGCAGTCGAAGATCTCTGGTGCCTTTGCAAATAGATACTTAGCAAAACGCTCATCGTGGTTTCCAAGCTTGTAAACTATCTTACACTTTGGAAAGTGTTCTCGTAGCGACTTGAAAAACATACGTACCGCATCGAACTCCTCCTTCAAGCTTCGTGAACGCCAGTCTTTTTCGAATCTCGATACCGTGGCGAAATCAATTACGTCCCCGTTTAGTAAAATACAGTTCACATCCTTCTCTAATCCATAATTTAAGGCAAGCTCTATCGCCTCATTATCTTGGTAGGGGAAGTGCATATCGCTCATTATTAGTGTGCGTGACTGGTCAATCACATAGGGCGTGTAGTCCTCTGCGTGAGATACAGGAAGGTTGAACGGATTTCTCTCACCTGCCTCTTTGAACAGAGACTTGTCTTTTATGTTTTCACGATTTGTCTTACCTCTCTGACCACGATTGTATCTAATTAAACCTCTGCAATTTTCCAAATCTTTGAAAAGAAGCGGATTCTCTTTGTACACTTTTTTCGCCAATGTAAGACTTGGGACATCTGGAAATTTTTTCAGGTAAGATATTACGACCTTGCCTGCAATTGTTTTTTCGTTACGCATAACTTTTTACCTTTTTAAACTTATTAATACTACTAGACCATAGGATGAACAAACACAACATTAACATAATTTCTTTTTCTTACCTGGACCTGACCACCATTGCTGTTGTTTCCGCTGGAGGTGTTACCCTCAATTGTTTCAAACAGTTTCTCGCTATCTATATGCCTAACAAAGATTCCAGTATGGTCAAACCTTCCGTCAGCATTCCAGTCGAAGAGTACTATGTCACCCTCCACAGGAGTCTCTGTTATCCATCCCTTCTTTTTGAAGTAGGCGTGTCCACTCTGACACCCTGCAAAACCTTTTTTAAAGCCAATGTTTCCAAGCTTTGAACCAGCCTTATCGTACGCCCAAGAGACGAATATAGCACACCAGGCAACACCGTCAAGGCCAAACCACTTTCCATACTTGTTCTTGTTGGTTCCTGCTGGACTCTCGCTGTATCCTACCTCCCTACTCGCCAACTCTACTATTTTAGATCCGTACACCATAATATCGAAATATTATTTTAGATTGTTCAACCTGTCCTTTAATTGTAGCAACTGCTCATCCGTCAACGAAGATATGTCAATATTTGACAAGTCAACTTTTTCTATTACAGCCTCCTCTATTATAGGAGTATGTAGCGTTGCCTCTATCTCTGCAACATCACTTTCGTTTTCTGCAAAGAAGTAGTTAATTCCATCACAATGCACTCTGATAAATTCAGATGGCAAAGGTGTGGTGTTATAGTTTTCGTATTTAATAATTTTCATTATGCTATTTTTTTAAATGTTGCGTAAGAATTTGTGCCACTTATTGTTGTTCCACCAAGTACAGTAATAGTATTAGCAACTGATGCACTTCTTATTTGCAAGTCCACATTTCCAGCAGTTGCAACAGTTACTAAAAATCCATTGAACTTAATATTACCCGAAGTTGAAATAAATCTTTGAGCGTAATTTGCACTTCCCGCACCATTTATATTTGATGAATTTTGAAATAGAAAACCACTTGTTGTTGGGGAAAAATAAAAAGAATAACTTGAAGCACCCGCAACAAGGTTATTTCCTATTGTATATCCCGTTATGCTACTTGTTCCAATCATCCAAACTCCTTCAACAAGATATGTAGAATTTGCTTCTACTGGGAATGTAAAACCCGTAATACTTACATTTGTTACAGATGTAGTTGAAAAATCAGAAGTTAATTTTTTAAATATTGTGTAATCCCAAAAAGTTCCATTGTAAGTGCAAGTAGTTCCTATTGTTGTATCGTACACAACATCACCACTTGTCGGTGTCAATGCTTGTCGCTGTGCAGTTGTTAGTTTGTTAATTGTCAATCCACTTACCGCAGTAGATGAAAATGTCAATGCAGTAGCAGATGCACTCCCAAGTATCGGTGTTACTAATGTAGGTGAAGTTGATAGTACAGTATTTCCACTTCCTGTTGATGTTGTTACTCCCGTTCCTCCATTAAGAACTGGCAATGCTGTACCACTTAAAGTCACCGCTAACGTACCACTTGTGGTGATTGGACTCCCTGCTACTGATAGGAATGTAGGGACTGTTGCTGCTACACTTGTAACTGTACCACTACCTTTATTATTGAATGTTGACCAGTCTGTTCCTGAAAGGTATCCACTGATACCTCCAGTTGCGGCAGGCATACTAATGGCAGGCGTTGTTCCTCCCGAAGATACCACAGGAGATGTTCCTGTTACGTTAGTAACCGTACCGTTCCCTTTATTATTAAAGGTAGTCCAATCTGCTGCTGTTAAAGCACCTCTATTAATTGCTGATGAACTAGGTAAATTTAATGTGTGAGTAGTTCCAAGAGAACTAACTGCAAAGTCAGTTCCACTAGTCCCTGCTACCATTGTTTGTGCTGCACCTGTAAGAGAATTAATAGCAGTAATACCTGTACCTGCCATTATACCACTTTGTTGTGTAACTGTTAATATAACAGATGGTATTATTGGATGAGCAAATGGAGAAGTTTGTGCTGCTTCATATAATAATCTAACATGAGTATCGGGTGTACTCCACATTAATTGATAATAATCTCCTCCAACTGTATTTAATACATAGTTCCAAGCTGCTATTATTGCAGATGCTGCTGCTCCTCCTGTTAATATTATTTTACCTCCACTTCCAGGTACATCTACTCCATTTTTTCTTAACCATATATCAACAGAATCAGTGCCACTATTTGTTCTATCAAATTGTGCTGAAAACTGAATATTATAAACTCCTGTATTAGCAATAGTAATTCTAGTTAAATTACTACCATCACTTACTATTGTTATTCCATTACTTAAGTCAGTAATACCAAACTTCATAGCATATGGAGTATTTATTGCAGCAGCTGTTTGAATAGTATTATCTTCAAATGCTCCATAATATCCTAAAGGTGTTGCGGCTGTATTAGTGCCCCACTTTAATCCTGTTGCTGTAGAGCTATCTGCTAATAAAATTTGTGTATTAAGGCCTACAGGAAGTCTTGCGTTTGTTGTGTCGTATGTATATAAATCACCCTTAGTTGTAAGCGGAGAAACACTTCCTCCTGTAGCGTTTAGTGTAGTTCCTGTAAGTGAAAGGTTAGTTCCAAGAACAATCTCCTCCATTATACCTGCACCTGCCGTGCCCCTACCCACCAACCTGTTTGTATTCATTGAGGTAGTAACGGTACCAGTTGTTGTAATTGGACCACCAGAAATTAATCCAGCTGTTGCTACGTTAGTAACAGTACCTACTCCAGATAATTGAGAGAACTCAACGGCCTGCCCTGCCAGCGTTGCTGGTGCCAGGTTGGTCCAGTTCATTGCCGTCATATCGAAGGCTAGGCCAGAGTCAACAAGAGTTCCTCCACTGCCAAAGATAACCATGTCGCCAACAATTGGGAACGGAGGAGGCGATGGTGGGGCTGGGGATATGCCAAGGTACTTGTAGTAGTATGTGTTCTCATAAGAGAACGTCACATTTCTTATGAATTGTAGGTTAACGGAGTCCCACTCAAAGGTGTCCGAGGTGGGAGATATTGGAGGGTAGCCAATGAACGCTGGATTTCCAACGGTTGCAGTGAACGATCCTCCAACAGTATTCCAATAAAAGTGCTGGTCGTTTATATATGTCTGAACCCTTAAAGTAAAGGTTGCATCGGACTCTGCTACTAGTTGTATTAAGTTATCTACAATATATGGCATCGTGTAAAGGTGCGAAATTTATCTTATATTCACGCATTCTGCGTCAATAGTTTCCTTATTTATAATGGTTATATCCTCCATACAACATCCCATATCCTCACAAAGAGAACAAATTCCATCAAAGTCCTTGTCGTTAGCACAAGAGACTTTATTGTCATCGATGTCCCTTCTATTTATTATACCAAGACCAGTTAAGATTATCCTTCCTGCCATGTCGTTTGGTATGAACATATGACACACGTTGGTGATAAGTTCCTCAAAAGGATCCTCGCCAAGGTGAGTCCTTCTAACCTTAAAGGCAAACAGCCAGTAGTCCTTTGACATAGATGCGTCCCTCTTTATAAAGCAGTCCACATTCTCATTAAGGATAACCCACTCCTCAAGGAACTCCACAGAGTTCTTGTGTGGCTTGAAACCAAAGTCCTCTGGATCGAAAGGCTTGAGAGTCATGATAGAGTCTATCTGCTCAATGGCAGCGTCAATCAAGATGGAATCGTCACAAACAAATAGATCCTCTTTTATAGAGTTCGATGCGAACGGATATCCACTGTAATACGACCTGAAATTATTTAATGACTTGTGATACATACTATTTACCAGTTAACTTATTTTTTGCTTTTATTATCATTGCCCTTGCTCTTAGTAACGTGTCTGGCCTACAAGACTCGCAGATCCACGAATCGCAGACCTTACAGTAGGAGACAAGCCTCTTTCTGTTGTCACCCTTTGCCAGACTATGAACGTCACAAATCCCTACCTTCATCGTCAAGAGCTTTTGGTCTGTAGTCCATCTCTCCCCTGTCCGACTTGGTTCTGTTACACAGCCAGCACAACACTTGCACGTTGTCCCTGTCGTGTGCCAACTCTGGGTGTTTAGCCTTTGGCTTTATATGGTCTATGTGAAGGTCCCTGTCTATACAGGTATCGTCACCACACTTCATACACTTTCTTCCGTAATGATCGAGAGCCCATGAACGTAACTCCCTCCACTGAGTTGTGGAGTAGAATGCGTAGTCCTCCTTGTGGATAACCTTGCTTGCGCCAGAGTGATATAAGTTCATAAGCCACGCCTTTAAGTCTGCACCCTCCTCTATCTCTATTCCTTGAAGTAGGGCAAACAAAGTTATTGATTTTTCGTCAGAATCTGCAGCGTTAATAATATGACCGCACGATGAAAGGTAACGGAACATCTTTCTCCTAGCTGTGCGTATGTGCTTGAGCTCCGTCTCACCACCGTAGGATGGGCAGTTTGCGTCTGCTATTGTTTTCTTTCTTCCCTTTGCCATAGTTAAGTTGTTGTTAAAGAAAATTTTTCCCTGCCAAGAGGGGGAGCTAGCCCTTCCTTTCAAAGTAACCCCTTATTTTGTAAGGGTACCAGCAACCTATTGTCAAGTTTCCCTCAACCTGCGTCAGGGTGCTACTGCTGTGGGTTTCCCTTGGCAGTTGTCTGTTGTCATTTTAGGACAGAGCAGAACATTTTACAGTAGCGCAACAACCGTTACATCTGAATTATTTTGCTCTTACCGAACAGGGAGTAATCCTGGACTAAAACCCTATAAAAGAAAAATCCCTGTAGATCGCAGGATCTTGAGGGATGTTTTCTAACCCTCTAAGACGTCTAAAGTCATCGTTGAGGAGATTTTTAGGAAGCTAGTATAAAGTTCCTTAATTTTTTTTCTCAATGTACTTTAGATTACATTTTCTTTTACGGGCACAAGATATACACAATTTCACAAAAAAAGTAAAATGTTAATAAGTAACAGGTATTGTTAATAAAGCAAAAAACCCCCACCGAATAGATTCGGCAGGGTGTCGTTCGCCTTTATACAGTACGGTAAGGTACTATACTAGAAGTTTGCAGAGTACGCTGTTCTGTAAGCCGCCTTAGCAGTAGCCAAAAGAGCTGAAGTTGCATAGGTGATCTGCTTGTTTGTTCCGTCAGATAAAGTAAAGGAAAGAACAAATCTAGGACCGTAGTTAGCAATGGCTGGGACAGAAAGATCTGTCATATCAGTTACCATCTCAACAGGGATAAGGTTGTATCCGTTTGTTGATGTGGTTGAATGGGCCATAGGTTTTGCGATAGCTGACATAGTAATTAGTTTTTAGTTAATTTAAATTAGTTGTACAAATATAAGTTATTTTTTATAACTTTGGCAACTAAACTAATTTTAACTAAAAAAAAAGGACCATGACAACATCAAACTTTTTACAGAACACAGACTTCACCCTGAACGGTGGTGGATACTTAGACATCCTTCGTAACAGAATGGCTTTGTACTCTAACAACGCACCTGCAACAGCTGCTCTTAACGCATTGGACGTAGCTATCATCGCTGAACGTAACAACGTACACACACTATTAGTTGACGGAATCGTTGACGTAACAGTTGTGTCTGTAGTTAACGGAACAGCTAACGATGGTGGAAAACTTCGTTGGATCTGCAAAAACCTAATTGACACTATCGAAGCATCTGTACCATTCAACACAGGCGTTGAGGTTGATCAAACAGCTCAGTGGGTTGCTACAACAACATCTGTATCATCATTGGCGAACTTAACATCACCAACAAAACAGCCACCAACATTGTTTAAGAGCTTTGTGAACCCACAGTCACTAACACCATACGGGTACACAGCAAACACACGTACAATGCGTGCAACAACAATCGCAGCAGCATATGCTTTGTATGCAACTGTATCAGCATTGTAAAAAAAAAATAGGTTACTATGGCTAAAAGAAGTGTCAGCGAAGGCGAAAAAGCCAAGCTTGAATTAATGTTACAGCTCCATAACCAGGGCGTGAACATTGGCACCGAAACCGTAGCTAAACTTATTGAAGCTGGACTTATCCAGCAAAACAATGAAAAAGACACAATAGCCCCACTGGATAACGGTGAGGCTATTCGTGTTTCTTTAAATCTATTCACCAGGCAGAAGATAGTAACATCAAAGAAGCAGACAGAAGCAGACAAGCACATAACAATAGTTTACACAGACAAAGAAAAAAACACAATATTTCTAGAGAGAGAGAGGTCCGTATCAGAAAAAATATTTAAGAAAGAGATAGCTGGATCGGCAGTGTACTCTGGCGAGGAACAGACAATAACAGAGCAGATGTGGAGGCCAGAGTCAAAGGTTAAACACTCAAAACAGTTCACCGAATGGATAGACAGCGTAAGCAGACCAGACGGATTCTGGAACTCCAAATTCTACAAACCATACGAGCTCTACTGCAGGCAGTCGGAGCAGTGGCTACAGGAACCACCACCAGAAATAAAGGACGAGGAAGAACTATTCAACTACAGAATAACAGAGGCATCAAGGTGCAAGGAGAACTCACTATACGCTGTTGATAAATATGGAGAGCTAAAGGAGGCATCAAGCAAGGGTATGCACAAGTACATATCGGCAAAGGCACACAAGGTGCTACTTTATCTTTTGGACTGCGGATACAGCATGGACATAATCAAGGCCAGGCAGATAGCGTTCACCACAACGATAGCATTCTGGGTACTTATAAAGGCAATGTTCAACTTCAACTTTAACGCAAAGTACCTATCAGAAAACAAAATTAAGGCAGAGGATACACTAGAAAATAAAATAAAATATGCCCACTCAAAGTTCCCAATATGGTTACAACCAGAGGCAAGGAACGACAGAATACAAAGGATAGTATTCGGAGAGAAAGGAGAGAAGGGAGAGAGAGAGGGACTGAACTCAAGCGTGGAGGTACTGCCACCAGGAAAGACAGCAATCGCATCAACAACGCCAGACGCTACACTTATAGACGAGGCTGGAAACATAGAGATCCTCAGCGACATCCTTAGCGACAACCTTCCGACTCAGTACGGATACAACCCAGACACGGGAGAGCTTGAGCTGCTTAGACAAATAATAATATGGGGAACTGGAGGATACATGGAGAAAGCTGGTGTTGCGTTCAAGGCCGTATTCATGGCACACCTAGAGTCATGGAACGAAAAAAACTTTGACTCTGGAATCATACCTATATTCTTTAACAACTGGTGGAAGCCAGGAATGACAAAGGCAATATACGAACGACTAAAGAAGGAGGCGTACGCAGCAGAGGGCCCAACAGCAGTAGCTGGAAGGATAAGATTCCACCAGGGATTTCCAATAACAATAGAGGACGTATTCCTACAGGGAGGAAAGACACTACTAGACGGAGAGTTTATACAAAAAAACCTTGACAGAATATCAGGTGAAGCAGGAAAGGTTAGCCCGTACTATGGATACTTTGAACCAATATACGACATAGGATCACCAGCACACGAGGGCAGTGACGTTCCATACAAAATAGTTGGATCAAACTGGGTACCCTGTAGCATAGGAGACGACAGGGTAACAACAATGATATTCCTACACCCCAAAAAATGGAAGAACAGATACTACCAAGGAACCGATCCAATAGCATCAGACAACGGACACTCAAAGATGTCAAGCGTAATATGGGACAAACACTTCGGAACACCAGTAGCCTGCCTAAACTTCAGAACAGACAACTACAGGTACGTGTTCCAACAGACAGTGTTACTAGGTATATACTATGACGCAGAAAAAGTAAAGGGAGCAGTGCCAGAACTTATAGAGAGTAACATAGGAACAGCCTACAGAGAATACAAGGACAACAAGGGACTCGGAAACACTTTTGTGTACTCATCAGAACTTCCACAGATACTACAAACAAAGGGAGGCACTGTACTAATAGGAGTAGACAACAAGGGACTAAGAAACCCAATCATAATAGGAACACTAAGGAACGTGTTTGAGACGTTCGGAGAAAGGATGTGGCTTCCAGTATTTTTTAACCAACTAAAGACATTTACCTGCAAACAAAAAGGAAATGGAGAGACGTGGGAGCCTATGGATAAGAGGTATAACTGGGACGATACTTTGTTTGCTCTAGTATATTCTTATCTTTGTGCAGAATGCTACTCAAGAAGAAATCCAGAGGAACTTGAAGGCCCGACAGCATCAAAGAATAACATAGCAGAACACAAGCTCACAAGGGACCGCCAAGGAAATTTAAAGTATATCACAAAGAACGAATATAACAGAATAAAATCAAGATAATGTTATTCTATCCAGTAGACGACAAAAAAACACTTAAGCAACAGTACCCTGAGCTAAACTCTGTACAAGAGTTTAAAGATCTAAGCCAACAGGACGAGATGCTCGTTTGGTTATACTCATGCCAGTCGTCACCAATATCAGAGATAAAGGATCCATACCTAAGGATACAAAAGGCCTGCGAGATGATGTCCGAGAAAAATAAAATAAAGGATGTAGACAGATCTAAGTATCTTAGCCTACAATTTCCAGAGAAGATAAAGGCTGCTATGGAGGTTATGAGGAAGTTTAATCCAGAAATAAGAACAAGGGCCAAGATAGCCGTAGATCAAATGTTTAACAACCTAATGGCAATAGCATCAATAAACATAAATGACTTCATGTTCAAGACAGACGAGAACGCTGTCAGAGTGTTGGACGCTACAGCAATAAACAACTACACAACAGCAATGCAAAAGGTCCGTGATGAACTCCCATCTATAATAAAGATGCAGGAGGACGGGTTTGGTATATCATCAAGCGTATCGGTAGACTTAGCATCTGGCAAGTCACCACATCAAATATTCATGGAACGACAAAAAAACAAATAAAATGCTAACAGCAATATCGGACATACGTCCAAACAGAATCACAGACGAAAAAGACGAAGACTACCACAACAGGTGGGGACGATATGGCATTGGAGCCTGGTATAACATAGCAATCCACCAGGAGTGGCTTGACAGAACAACACGCAACGAACTATTCTACCAGAACAAACAGTGGTGGATGCAGGAAGACATAGAGACATTCTTACAGGACGAAAGCGGAGAGACCAGAAACAGGATCATGATAACAATAAACATGATCAGAGGACTGATAGACACATACAGAGGAAACTCCATCGCTATGGTTGTTGGAGCAACAGCAGAGAGCATCTCCCCACAATCAATAACAAGAAAAGAGGAGTCACTACAGGAGGCCATGTTCCACACAGAGATGGCACAGAAGATGCCAGAATTTTCACACGTAATAAAGGAAGACAACGCAATAGGAAACACAAACAAGGAGACAGAACAGATACACGAAAACCTGTACGTTGACGGCCTCACAACAGCTATGAACGACCTGCTTACATACTGTGCAAGGCTTAACGACTTTCCAGATATGTTACCACGACTAGCAGAACAGCTTGGATTCTCTGGAGTGGCAGTGACAAACAACTTTGAGTACGCAGGACACCAGAGATTTGAGGTGGTGCAATCAAAGGACTACTTCTGGGATAGAAACGCAAGGAAGTACGACCACAGTGACGCACAGGGATGGGGAAATATAGACTACTGGTCACCGACACAGGTGTACGAGACCTGCCCAGACCTTACAGACGATCAGAGGGAGATGATAGAATCATACGACAAAAGAATGTCTGCAACTGGAACAAACTTTGCCTTTCAAAACGGAACAAGGACAGGCATACCAGTGCCAACAGTGTGCTGGAGAGATACAGAGCCAATGAAATATGGCTATGTAATAAACGAGTACGGTGACACAATATTTTCAAGGCTAGACTTCAAGTTTGATAACGAAGAGAAACCGAAGTACACATCAAAAGACGCAATAACACCCCCAAACACACCAGAGGCAAAAAAACTAATGGGAAACGCAAAGGGTAACATCTGCAAGAGGTTCCCTGACGTTATTAGATACGTGCAATTTATTCCCTGGCAGTCAGCACCAGACACAAGAACAAACAAAAAGATGATCCCAGACACAGTATTAAAGTGGGGACTTCTTCCATACCAAGAAACAAACGTGGAGGACTACAACTCATCACTACCTCCATACAAGGTTGGTTGCTGGTCATATATAAACGGAGAGGCGTTCTCTCCAATTGACGATGCCATAAACCCACAGCGATTCATAAACAGGATCATGTCCGTCATAGAGCAACAGATAAACAACTCTGGCGGAGCAGGTCCTATCATAGACAGCTCAGCGTTCACAACAAAGGACGAGGAGAGGGACGCAACACAGTCCATGAACTCAAGCAAGCCAGTATTTGTGGACATGAAGGGAAGGGGCGTTCAGAACATGGTTGGTCAGTACGACACAACAATAAAGAACGGATCACTTGGTATGTTTAACCTAATAGACGCAGTAAAGGGGGTTATCAGAACATCAACAGGACAGAACGAGGCAATGCAGGGAGAGTCTATGGGACAGAAACAGGCCGTAGGAGTAACAGAGCTGATGATACAAAGAGGATCAATAGTACAACAGCCGTTCTACTATGCCCTAGAAAAGGTAATGCTACAGTGCTACCAAGCTATAGCAACAAGAGGAAAAAGAATATACATAGAAAACCAAAGAAAGCTAGTGCTAGCAGTAGGAGACGAGCAGGCAAGGTTTATATCCCTTTCAAAGGACATGAACCTAGAAGACTTCAGGGTATTTGTTAGAAGGTCTAACTCGTACGATATG
>Ga0214919_10006074_pt1 | contig 16771 bp, 15 predicted proteins | sample LL1503_MetaG_FD_177994 | JGI IMG/M metagenome (GOLD analysis project Ga0214919, IMG submission 177994) | Freshwater microbial communities from Lake Lanier, Atlanta, Georgia, United States - LL-1503 | ecosystem: Environmental > Aquatic > Freshwater > Lake | place: USA: Georgia | collected... | reverse complement strand
ACTTGTGTGTGTTCTTCATGTTGTTGCTTGTACTGGGCGCCAACTACCCGCTGATGTTCGTCGGCTGGGAAGGGGTGGGGCTCTGCTCGTACCTGCTGATCGGGTTCTGGTTCAGCGAAGAGGCCAACGCGAACGCCGGCAAGAAGGCGTTCATCGTGAACCGCATCGGGGATTTTGGGTTCCTCGTCGCGATGTTCTTGCTTTTCGCGAACGTCGGTACGCTGGATTACGCAGGGATGGCTGAGGCCGCACAGAAGCTACCGATGGGCGGTACGGTGATCACCGCGATCTGCCTGTTCTTCTTTGTTGGTTGCACCGGCAAGAGCGCGCAGATTCCACTGTATGTGTGGCTCCCAGACGCGATGGCGGGTCCGACGCCGGTCTCGGCGCTGATCCACGCCGCAACGATGGTCACCGCCGGTGTCTATCTCATTGCGCGCAGCTCGATACTGTTTTCGATGGCACCGGTCGCGTCGTTGACCGTCGCACTCGTTGGTGGATTGACCGCACTGTTCGCCGCGACGATCGGTCTCAAGCAGTGGGACATCAAGAAGGTGCTGGCCTACTCGACCGTCTCGCAGCTCGGCTACATGTTCGTGGGCGTGGGTGTCGGTGCCTACACGGCTGGTGTGTTCCATCTAATGACCCACGCCTTCTTCAAGGCGCTGTTGTTCCTCGGGTCTGGCTCGGTGATCTTCGCGATGCACCGCGCCTATCATGCGACGCACAACCACGATGATGCGCAGGACATGCGCAACATGGGCGGGCTCAAAAAGTTCATGCCGGTCACGTGGGCGCTGATGTGGATCGCGACGCTGGCGATCGCTGGCATTCCCCCGTTCGCCGGCTTCTTCTCCAAGGACGAAATTCTTGGGACGGTCTTTGCTCGCGCAAACGCGGGGCCGCTGTCGACCGCGACGCTGCTCGGAGTTCCGGGCCACGTGGTGCTGCTCATTGTCTATGTGATCGGACTGGCGTCGGCATTGCTGACCGCGATCTACATGACGCGCATGATGATCTACACGTTTCATGGCCCCAACCGCACGGGAGACGCAGAGCGTGCGCACCTTGCCGAGGCGCCATGGATCATGACCGGACCACTGGTCGTGCTTGGCGTACTCAGCGCGTTTGGTGGCTGGCTCAACTTGCCGGAGCTCCTCCCGATTGGCCCGATTGGCACCCTTGAGCATTGGCTAGAGCCAGTGGTCGGCGTGGCCACGGCGCGGATGGCCGGGTCCGGCGAGCATGTGGCGGCGAACACCGAGTGGGTGTTGATCGGCGTAGCGGTTGCGATTGCGGTGATCGGCATGTCGGTCGCCTTCGCCCGCCTCAAGCCAACCGCACTCGTGCAAAAGAGTGCCTCGCCCGCCAGCGAAGGATTCGCCAAGGTGCTCGAGCACAAGTACTACGTCGATGAGCTGTACGACGACGCAATCGTGCAGCCGGTCAAGGGCATCAGCACCACAGTGCTCTGGAAGGGCGTAGATGCCGGGATCATCGATGGATTGTTCGTCAATGGCAGCGCAGCCATTACCCGCGCGATGGGATGGATGGGCTCGCAGTTGCAGTCCGGTCAGGTGGGCACCTATGCATGGGTGCTCGTGATCGGCGTCTTGGCGCTGCTCGGCGCCTTCACTTCCAGCCGCTGAGCGACGACGACCATGAATAGTTTCCTCGATTCGATCGGCTACAACCACTGGATTCTCCCGGTTCTGCTGCTGCTCCCGATGGCTGGCGCGCTGGTGATCGCTGCGCTCGGTATGTCGGCCGGCCAGAACGCCGACAGCAAGACGCCTGAACTCCGACGCATCGTGCTCGGCATCTTCACCCTCGAGGCGGTGCTCTCGCTCGGCATGTGGTGGAGCATCAACGTCGGCTCAGCTGAGTGGCAAGCGAGCGTCGCGGTACCCTGGATTCCGGCGTGGGGCATTCAGTTCTCGCTCGGCGTCGACGGCATTGCGATGATGCTGATTTTGCTCACGACGCTGCTGATGCCGCTGGCGGTACTCGGCGGCTGGACGAGCATCCGTGAGAAGGTGCACAGCTACTACGCCCTGTTGATGGTGCTCACGACCGGTATGCTCGGCGTCTTTATGGCGCTCGATCTTATGCTGTTCTTCGTGATGTGGGAATTGATGCTGGTGCCTATGTACCTCATCATCGGTGTGTGGGGCGGGCAGCGTCGCTTGTACGCGAGCTTGAAGTTCTTCCTCTACACCATGACCGGCTCGATGTTGATGCTGGTTGGCATTATCTACCTCGGGACGCAGGCCGCTGATCTCGCCGGGCATCCCTCGTTCGCGTACGATCAGATTTTGCATAACGCGCAGTTGAGCCCGGTCGCGCAGCTGTGGTTGTTCGGTGCGTTCGCGCTCGCCTTTGCGGTCAAGGTTCCGATGTTCCCATTCCATACGTGGCTGCCCGATGCCCACGTGGAAGCCCCGACCGCTGGATCCGTGATCCTCGCGGCGATCATGCTGAAGATGGGCACGTTCGGGTTCCTCCGGTACGCGCTGCCGCTCTTCCCGAGCGCAGCCATGGATCCGACCGTCCGCACGCTGATTCTCACACTCGCGGTCATCGGTATCGTGTATGGCGCCCTGGTTGCGTTGGTGCAGCCAGACTTCAAGAAGCTCGTCGCCTATTCGTCGGTGAGCCACCTCGGCTTTGTGATGCTGGGTATTTTTTCCGTGACGCCGCAGTCGGTGCAGGGTGCGTTGATGGTCAACCTGAGCCACGGCGTATCAACAGGCGCGCTCTTCCTGATGATCGGCATGATCTATGAGCGACGGCACACGCGACTCATCGCGGACTACGGCGGCATCGCGAAGGTGATGCCGGTGTTTGCAACACTGTTGACGGTCGTCTGCCTGAGCTCCATTGGCGTGCCAGGGACGAACGGGTTCATCGGTGAGTTCTTGGTGCTGATTGGGTCGTTCCGCTCGCAGCCGATGTATTCGGTGATTGCCGCTACGGCCGTCATCTTTGCGGCGGCGTACCTGCTCTGGGCGCTGCAGCGCATCATCTACAATCCGCTCACCAAGCCCGAAAATGAACGCCTTCAGGATCTCAATTGGCGTGAAATCGGACTCCTGATCCCGCTGATTGCGGCCATCGTCTGGATGGGTGTGTATCCGGCACCTGTGCTTGAAAAGACGTCGGCGGCCGCGAATCGGTTGGTCACACACGTTCAGCAGGCAGGCAACATGGCTGGCGCCGGCATGATGGGCGAGGAGATCAAGTAAATGACCTTCGACCTCACGATTCCATCGCAGCTCCTCGCGGCGCTCACCCCGGACCTGATCCTGATGGCGGGTGCCACGCTGCTGATGGTTCTGACCGCGCTGCGCCCAGAAGGGTCGGCTTCCCAACGCGGTATCGGCAAGCTGGCGCTGGTGGTTCTCGTTGCGACGGCGGTTGCCGTTGTCGCTATGATCATGGCCGGGAACAATGTTGGCCCAGGTGTCATCGCGGTTGATCGCTTCCGGTGGACCGCTGATCTCATCTTCATTGGCGCAGCCATCGGCACCGTGCTCCTCTCCATGGAATACGGCGACAAGGAGCACATTCCGCAGGCAGAAGTGCATGTCCTGGTGCTCTTCGCCACAGCCGGCATGATGACGCTCGCGGCCGCTCGCGACCTGATGATTGTCTTCCTCGGCATCGAGATCATGTCGATCGCCGTGTATGTGCTGGCCGGACTCAACCGTCGGAGTGCGAAGGCCGCTGAAGGCGCGCTCAAGTACTTCCTGCTTGGTGCGTTCGCGACGGGATTCCTGCTCTACGGAATCGCGCTCACCTACGGCGCCACCGGATCCACGAATCTGTCAGTGATTGGCAAGGTTATTGTTGATCACCAGCTGCAGTCGCAGTCGATGCTGCTGATTGGCGTCGGCCTTCTGCTGGTGGGTTTCGGGTTCAAGGTTGCCGCAGTGCCGTTCCACATGTGGGCTCCGGACGTGTACGAAGGCGCGCCGACCCCGACGACCGCGTTCATGGCGTCGGCCGTGAAGGCCGCGGCCTTTGCCGTGTTTCTCCGCATTTGGCTCGAAGCGTTCCCGCAGATGGACCGCGCGTGGATTCTGCCGGTCTGGTGGCTGGCCGCGATCACCATGCTTGTCGGGAACGTGGTCGCGCTCGCGCAGCGCAACATTAAGCGCCTACTCGCCTACTCGAGCGTTGTTCACAGCGGCTACCTGCTGGTCGCCGTCGCTGCAGGCACGCGCCTCGGTTCGGCGGCGTTCCTCTTTTATCTCGTCGCCTACACCATCGCGACGTTCGGTGCATTCGCCGTCGTCACCACGATTGGAACGGCCGGGGAGCGTAACCAGGACCTGAGCGATTACGAAGGGTTGTGGAGCGTGCGGCCAGGGCTCGCAATCGCCATGGGTGTCTGCATGCTCGCTCTGATGGGCTTCCCGCTCTTTGGCGGCGTCGGCTTCTTTGCAAAATGGTACCTCTTGCAGGCCGCCCTTGGATCGCCGCACAACCTGCTGCCGCTCAGCGTCATTTTGGTGCTCACCTCGGTCATCGCGGCGGGCTACTACCTGAACGTTGTGCGCGTAATGTTCATGAAGCCACGCCCAGAAGGCGCGGCCGAGATTGGCCCGATTGGCCCGCTCACGCAGGGTGTTTTGGCGGTCACGGTGGCACTCATCATCGGGCTTGGCCTGTTCCCGTCGCAGCTCGCCACCTGGACGCGGGGCAGCACGCCGATGGCTCCGAATCAGACGGCCGCTCAGGCTACGAACAAGTAACGCCTCTTCAGACCCACAAAGCGGGGCGCCGTGGCGCCCCGCTTTGGCTATAATTCCTCCATGCTCGACACCAATATCTTCCGTCAGTACGACATCCGCGGCGTGGTGGGGCAGGACCTCACCGTTGAAGCCGCCGAGGCCATCGGGCGCGCCTATGGGGCGCTCCTCACCGAGCGTGGGATTCCACTCGAGGTCGCGGTGGGTCGCGACAATCGGCCGAGCGGGGACGCACTGCGCGACGCACTGGTGCGCGGATTACGTGCGACCGGTGCGAACGTCGTCGACATTGGCGTCGTTCCGACGCCGTTGTTGTACTGGAGCCTGCATCACCTCAAGGTGCATGGCGGCATTCAGATCACCGGCTCGCATAATCCTCCAGAGTTCAACGGATTCAAGCTCTGCGTGGGAACCGGTTCGTTGCACGGCGAGGGCATTCAGCGCTTGCTGCAGCTCATCGAAGGGGGAGTTTTCCCCTCAGGTGAAGGCTCACTTCGCAGCGAGGCGGTCATCAATCGCTATTGCGATGATGTCGTCGCCCGCATTGGCACGCTCTCGCGCCCAATGAAGGCCGTGATCGATTGCGGGAATGGCGCGGGCGCGCTTGTCGCACCGCAGCTCTTCCCGCGGCTCGGCATCACGCCAACGATGCTCTTCGCGGAGAGCGATGGCACCTTCCCGAATCACCACCCCGATCCAACGGTCGTGGAGAATCTCCAGGATCTCATTGCGGCGGTGCAGCGCGAAGGGGCCGACATTGGCATCGGGTTTGATGGCGACGCGGATCGCATTGGCATTGTCGACAAGAACGGTACCATCATTTGGGGCGACTATCTCCTTATCCTGTACGCGCGCGACGTGCTCGCACGCACAGGGAAGGGCCAGTCGATCATTTTCGACGTGAAGTGCTCGCAGGCTCTCCCTGATGCAATTGCTGCCGCCGGTGGTACGCCAGTGATGTGGAAGACGGGGCACTCGCTCATCAAGGACAAGATGAAGGAGCTCCATTCGCCGTTGGCGGGCGAGATGTCGGGGCACATGTTCTTCACCGAGGGGTTCTACGGCCATGACGATGCCATCTACGGGGCGGCCCGTGTGATGCGCATTATCGCCGATGCGAATCAAGGCGTTGACGAGCTGCTGGCGGACATCCCGCGGTATGTGTCGACCCCCGAGATTCGCGTCGATTGCTCGGATGACCGCAAGTTCGACGTGGTTCGCCGAGCGCAGGAACACTTCCGCGCGCTGCACGACGTGATCGACGTCGACGGGGTGCGCATCCTGTATGGCGATGGCTGGGGGCTGATCCGTGCCAGCAATACACAGCCGATTCTGGTCGTCCGGTTCGAGGCGCTTTCGGAATCGCGGCTCGACCAGATTCGCGACGAGGTCGCAACCTGGCTCGCCACGCAGGGCGTGACCTTCCCCCGAGACTAGCCGCCACACCGCCTGTTTTGCACCGGAGAGGGTGCCAAGCCGCCGATCAGGGCGCTATCTTTTATAGCTGCGCCACCTCTGGCGCAGGCAGTCCTCTTCGACCGCACTTGTCATGAATCTTCACGAATATCAGGCGAAAGACATCCTGAAGGGTTTCGGCGTGCCGATCCCCCCGGGTGAAGTCGCCACGACGCCCGAGCAGGCGAAGGCCCTCGCTGAGAAATACGGCACGGCCGTCATGGTCAAAGCGCAGGTTCACGCTGGCGGCCGCGGCAAGGCCGGTGGCGTAAAGTTCTGCAAGACTCCTGCGGATGCCTTTGAAAAGGCCACCGCCATCCTCGGCATGCAGATCAAGGGCCTCACCGTCGAGAAGGTGCTCGTGACCGTCGCCGCCGATATCGGCAGCGAGGCCTACGTTGGCATCATCGTCGATCGTGCGCGCAAAAAGCCCGTGTTCATGGTCAGCGCCGCCGGTGGTATCGACATCGAGCAGGTGGCCGCAGAGACGCCGGAAAAGATCAAGTATCATCCGGTGGACGTGCGCTACGGCCTGCAGACCTACGAGGCGATGCAGCTCGGCTTCTTCCTCTATCAGGATGTGAAGCTCGCGCGCGCGGCGGCCAAGATCATGCAGCAGCTGTATGCGGCGTTCATGGCGAGCGGCTGCTCGCTGGCCGAGATCAATCCGCTGGTCGTCACGCCCACGGGCGACGTGCTCGCGGTTGACGGCAAGATGGTGATCGACGACAACGAACTCGATCGGAAGCTCGCCGTCGCTGCACTCCGCGACGAGTCGAGCGAAGAGCCGAGTGAAGTGGATGCACGCAACAACAACTTGACGTTCATCAAGCTCGACGGTGATGTCGGGTGCGTGGTGAACGGCGCCGGTCTCGCGATGGCGACGATGGACCTGGTGAAGTACTACGGTGGCGAGCCGGCCAACTTCCTGGACATCGGCGGATCGTCGAATCCGGAGAAGGTCGTGAACGCGCTGCGTATTATCACCGCCGACACCAACGTGAAGGCGATTCTGTTCAACATCTTCGGTGGCATTACCCGCACCGACGACGTGGCGAACGGCATCGTGACGGCCACGAAGGCGAATCCACTCAAGGTACCTCTCGTGATTCGCCTGACCGGAACCAACGAAGAAATTGCGATGAAGATTCTCACCGAGAACGGATTCTCCGCATCGAGCGATATGGACGAAGCGGTGCAGAAGGCCGTCGCCCTCGCCAAGGGAGGGAAGTAAGATGAGCGTTTTCATCAATAAGGACACCAAGCTGGTGGTGCAGGGAATCACGGGCCGCGATGGCTCGTTCCACACCAAGCAGATGATGGAGTACGGCACGCAGGTCGTGGCCGGCGTCACGCCGGGCAAGGGCGGGCAGACGTTCGAGAGCACCGTGCCGATCTACAACACCGTTGCCGACGCCGTGAGCGCCACTGGGGCGAACACCGCGGTGATCTATGTGCCGCCGCCATTCGCCGCCGATGCAATCATGGAGGCCGCCGACTCTGGCGTGCAACTCGTGGTGTGCATCACGGAAGGCGTGCCGGTGCTCGACATGACGAAGGTGTATCCCTTCGTGAAGGAACGTGGGATCCGGCTTATCGGTCCGAACTGCCCGGGGCTTATCAGCCCAGGGGAGAGCAAGGTTGGCATTATTCCCGGACGAATCTGCACGCCGGGCCCTGTGGGTGTCGTGAGCCGCTCCGGCACGCTCACCTATGAGATCGTGTATCAGCTTACGCGTGCAGGCATTGGCCAGACGAGCTGCGTCGGGATCGGCGGCGACCCGATCAACGGCACGAACTTCATTGACTGCCTGGCGGCCTTCGAGGCCGATCCGCACACGAAGGCAGTGGCGATGATGGGTGAGATTGGCGGCACGGACGAGCAGGAAGCGGCCGATTTCGTCAGGCACCACATGACCAAGCCGGTGGTAGGCTTCATTGCCGGCCAGACCGCCCCGCCGGGACGTCGTATGGGGCACGCCGGGGCCATTATCTCGGGCTCGGCCGGCACCGCGGCAGAAAAGATCGAAGCGTTCGAGGCGGCCGGCATGGGCGTCGCGAAGCGTCCGCTCGATTTCGTCGAGCTCATCAAGGCACGTCTCAAGTAACTCACACACTCAATATTCGATGTCGAACCGTACGCTGACCATCATCAAGCCGGACGCCTTCATGGGCGGCAAGGCCGGGCTGATCCTGGCCCATCTCGAAAAGCAGGGGTTTAAGCTCATCTCCGCGCGCGTGATGAAGCTCTCCAAGGAGCAGGCCGGGGAGTTTTACGGCGTACACCGCGCCCGTCCGTTCTTTGGCGAGCTCGTGGAGTTCATGACCAGCGATTATTGCATGCCGATGGTCCTGGAGAAGGACAACGCCGTTCTGGCGCTCCGTGACGCGATTGGCGCCACCGACCCGGCCGAAGCGGCCGCGGGCACCGTGCGGAAGCTGTACGCCGAATCCAAGGGCAAGAACGCGATCCACGCCTCGGATTCGGACGAGAATGCAGCCCGTGAAGCACGCTTCTTTTTCGCTGAAACGGACCTGATCCGGGCGTAAGGCCGCTTCCCGGGGGGCCGCTAGGCGCTCTCGGGGGGAGGAAGTCGCCTAACTCTCGCTGGGATGCGGAGTTGACCCCGCATCCCAGTTGTCGTATATTGCAAAGCTATGCTGTCGATTCCAGTTCGAACCGTCCTTGCGGGCGCAGTGCAGGTGAAAGGCAGTTTCGGCGCCGACGATACCACCTGGCAGGACGGGGATGGTGTGCCGGTCGGTGCCATTGCCGTGACCGGGCGCTTGTCGGTGGCGGGAACGGGGCGGTATTACTTCAGTGGTCAGTTCTCCGGATCTGCCCGTGGGGAATGTCGCCGTTGCCTGATTGAGATGGAAACGCCGGTGCATTTGGAGTCGCAGCTGCTCTTTGCGGAAGATCCCGCGGAAAGTGACGACGACCCCGATGTGTATCCGGTGTCAGGGGGAAAGCGCGGAGATGAAATCGATCTGCGTCCAGCCCTTCGTGAACAGTGGTTGCTGGAAGTTCCCGCATTCGTGCTGTGTCGCCCCGACTGCAAGGGGCTGTGCCTGACATGCGGTGCCAATATGAACCAGGGTGCCTGCAGATGCACCCGGAAGACTGAAGAGTGAACCATGGCCGTACCGAAGAGAAGGACTTCTAAGCGAAAGAAGCGCGCCCGTAACACGCACAAGGTGGCGCCGAAAATCGCCATCCAGGCGTGCACGAAGTGTGGCGCCACCAAGCGTCCTCACCATGTCTGCGGTGAGTGCGGCTTCTACGCCGGCCAACAGCGGGTCGCGGCAAAGGAAGCCTGACATTGGCCCGCATCGCACTTGATGCGATGGGGGGTGATCACGCGCCGGCGGCACCCGTCGCTGGCGCGTTGCTCGCTTTGCAGGAACTCGACGCGACTCACAGCATACAGCTCGTGGGGCGCGAAGACGTCGTGCGTGCAGAACTCGACCGCCAACTCGCGGGCGAGTTCGCGTCTATGCGCGACGCAGCGGCGGCGCGCATCTCCATCGTCCACGCGGACGATGTGATCGAAATGACCGACAAGCCGTCGGTCGCGATTCGTGGCAAGCCCAAGAGCTCGATGGTCGTGGGTCTCCGTCTCCAGGCAGACGGAAACTCGGAGGCGTTCGTCTCCGCCGGTAACACCGGCGCGCAGATGGCCGCGTCCACCTTTATCCTGCGCCTCCACGACGGCATCACGCGTCCCGCGATTTCGACGCTCTTTCCAACGGTCAAGAACCCGCTCGTGGTCCTCGACTCCGGCGCGAACGTCGACTGCAGCGCGCAGGAGTTGGTGTCCTTTGCGCGACTGGGCTCCGTGTACGCGGCAGACATTTTGGGCCGCACGAATCCGAGCGTTGGGCTCTTGTCCATCGGCGAAGAAGCAGAGAAGGGCAATGCCGTCGTGAAGGAGGCGCATCAGCTGTTGCGCGCCGCCGAGGGCATCAACTTCCAGGGCAACATCGAGGGACGCGATCTTCCGATGGCGGCGAGTGAGCGTGGCCCGATCGACGTCGTCGTCTGCGACGGCTTTGTGGGCAATGTCCTCCTCAAGTTCTACGAGTCCGTGGCGCCGATGATCTTCGGGATCCTCGGCAAGCACGGTGTGACGCGTGAACAGATCTCCGGAGCGCTTTCCCACTTGGACTACGCGAGTGTCGGCGGCGCGCCGCTGCTCGGCGTGAAGGGCGTGAGCATTATTTGCCACGGGAAGTCGTCGCCGAAGGCGATCAAGAACGCGGTGCTCGTGGCCATGAAGACGGTTGAGAGCAACATGAGCGCCCACATCGGCCAGGCGCTGAGTCGCGCGGCCAAGAGTGAGGACGTCTCGTGAAGCGCCCATACGCGATGATTGCCGGTACTGGGCATGCGACCCCCAAGCGGGCGATGTCGAATCACGAGTTTGCCGCGATGGGTGTCGACACGAACGACGAGTGGATTCGCGAGCGCACGGGGATTGGGCAGCGCTATGTCGCCGATGAAACGGAGACGCTGACCAGCATCTCCGTTGAGGCGGCTCGGCAGGCCATGGCGGCCGCTGGCGTGACGGCCGCGGAGCTGGATGCCATTATCCTCGGCACCGCATCGCCCGACCGACTGCTCCCCTCGACCGCCGTAGAAATTCAGGCAGCCCTCGGCGCTACACGCGCCGTGGCATTCGACCTGAGTGCCGCATGCAGCGGATGGCTCTATGCGTCGCAGGTTGCTGAAGGGCTGATGGCGACCGGTGGCTACGAGACCATTCTTGTGATCGGCGCCGAGTTGCTCAGCCGGATTATCAACTGGAAGGACCGGAATACCTGTGTGATTTTCGGTGACGGCGCCGGCGCGACGATCATGAAGCGCTCGACGAAGGGCCGTGGCGTTCTTTCGGCGTATATGCGCAGCGACGGCACACTCGCCGACCTGCTGCAGCGCGCGAAAGGCGGTGCGGCATTCCCGAGCACGCCAGAGATTCTCGCCGAAGGCAGCGATAAAATCACGATGGCCGGTCGCGAGGTGTTCAAGAACGCCGTTCGCTCAATGGCCGACGCGAGCGATCGTGCGCTTGACGGCGCCAAGCTGAGCGCCGCCGATATTGACTTGATGATTCCGCACCAGGCCAACGTTCGCATCATCGAGGCGACTGCCAAGCATGCCGGAATTCCGCTCGAGAAAGTCTTTGTGAATGTCGAGCGGTTCGGCAATACATCGGCGGCGTCGATTCCAATTGCGCTCGATGAAGCCGTGCGCACCGGTCGAATCCAAGAGGGTTCCATTGTGATGTTCGTCGCCTTCGGCGCCGGATTCACGTGGGGCTCCATGGTCGTTCGCTTCTAACGAGCCGCGCCACATGGATCAGCAGCAGTTTCTCGTCGTGTTCCCTGGACAGGGTTCACAGAAGCCGGGGATGTCGAAGGACCTGGCGGCGCAGTTCGCAGAGGCTGCGCTGGTGTGGGAGGAAGTCGACGATGCACTCGGCGTGAAGCTCAGCGAGCTTGCGTTCGATGGATCCGCCGACGATCTGACCCTCACCCACAACGCGCAGCCGGCGCTCTTGGCGCACAGTGTGGCGGTGTGGCGCATTCTCGCGACCCAAATCCCGACGACGGCGTTTATCGCGGCGGCGGGGCATTCGCTCGGCGAATTTTCCGCCTATGTGGCGGCCCGCACTCTCTCGCTGACTGAGGGGGTGCGCCTCGTCCGCCGTCGGGGGGAGTTGATGCTCAAGGCCGGCACCGAGCGCCCTGGTGCCATGGCTGCGGTGATCGGACGTACCGAGCCGACCATTGAGACCATTTGTGCGCTCGCGTCCACGCGTGGCGCTGTGGTGCCCGCGAACTACAACTCGCCCGAACAGGTCGTGATTTCGGGAGAGATTGACGCCGTTGACGATGCCATAGCGCGCGCCAAGGAGGCCGGGGCGAAGCGTGCGATGCGCCTCAATGTGAGTGGCGCCTTTCATTCGCCGCTGATGCGTCCTGCCGCCGATGCCTTTGCGCTGGCGCTCGGCCGGTGCCATTTGATGAATCCGGCGATGCCCGTGTACTCGAACGTGTCGGCAGAAGCCGTGCGTGACGCCGCCTCTGCGGCGACACTGCTCGTGGAGCAGCTGACCAGCCCTGTGCGTTGGGTTCGTCTGATGGAGACCATGTGCCGCGACTATCCCGGCGTCCCGGTCGTTGAGATGGGAACCGGGAATGTGCTCTGTGGGTTGACCAAGCGGATTGTTCCGGACGTTGACTCCATCCCGGTTGGGGTGACAGCAGACATTGAGAAGTTCATCGCGCGATTCTCTTCATCTTTCCAGGTATGACACTCGCGATTGATCTAACTGGCAAGGTGGCCCTCGTGACGGGGAGCACCCGTGGCATTGGGCGCAGCATCGCGACGACGCTTGCGGCGGCGGGCGCTCGTGTGGCCGTGGTCGGACGCGATGCCATCACCGCGCAGGCCGTAGCGGCTGAGCTTGGAGAATCTCACCGCGGTTTCGGGTGCGATGTCTCCGATCCGGCGCAGGTTGTGGCGCTGGTCGCAGCGGTCGAGGAGCAGCTCGGCAGCTGCGATATCCTGGTGAACAACGCGGGGATCACGCGCGACAACTTGATGCTGCGAATCAAGGACGACGACTGGGATGCGGTGCTGGATGCCAATTTGCGGTCGGCGTTTGTGGCGATCCGGGCCGCGAGCCGCGGGATGATGAAGCGCCGTTGGGGGCGGATCATCAACATCACGAGCGTGGTCGGGCTGATGGGTAATAAGGGGCAGGCCAACTATGCCGCCAGCAAGGCGGGGTTGATTGGCCTGACCAAGTCCGTGGCCAAGGAGCTCGCGTCGCGGAATATCGTGTGTAATGCGGTGGCTCCGGGATTCATCCAGACGGACATGACGGATGCGATGACCCCCGAGGCCCGTGCTGTGTTGCAGGGCCAGATCCCGCTGGAGCGCCTGGGCGCACCCGGGGATGTTGCGCAGGCGGTTGCCTTCCTGGCCAGTGACATGGCGGCCTATATGACCGGTCAGGTGCTGGTGGTCGACGGCGGCCTCTTGATGTGACGCTGGACTGCTCCATTCGCTATATTTCTGCAGTGTTATTTCACCCTATCGATCAGAGGATTGGAGTCTATGGCTGACCATTCGGAGAAGGTCAAGGACATTATCGAGAAGGAGCTCGGTGTGGAGCGTGAGAAGCTCACCAACGAGGCGAGCTTCATCGAGGACCTTGGTGCCGACAGCCTCGACATCGTCGAGCTGGTGATGGAATTCGAGAAGGAGTTCAACATCGACATTCCTGACGAAGATGCGGAGAAGCTCCGCACCGTCGGCGATGCCACGGTGTACCTGAACAGCAAGATCGGCGCCTGATGAAACGGCGGGTCGTCGTCACCGGTATTGGGTGCGTTACGCCCGTCGGAAACGACGTGGCGACGACCTGGGACTCCCTCCTGGCCGGACGGTCAGGCGGGGCTCCTATCACGCAGTTCGATACCACGGACTTTAAGGTCAAGTTTGCGTGCGAGGTCAAGAATTTTGATCCGCAGCTGTATATGGACCGCAAAGAAGCCAAGCGTACCGACCGATACACGCAGTTGGCGATGGCATCTGCCGTGCAGGCAATGGCGGATGCGTTCCCGGATGGCACCGGCTACACGCCGGAGCACACCGGCGTCGTCATCGGGAGCGGCATCGGGGGCATTCACACGTTCGAAGAGCAACTCGACGTGTACAAGCGCCTTGGCCCGTCGAAGATCTCCGCGTTCTTTGTGCCGATGTTTATCGGCGACATCGCGTCGGGGGTTGTTTCGATGCGCTTTCAGGCGAAGGGACCGAACTACGCGGTGCAGAGCGCCTGCGCGACCAGTGGTCATGCCATCGGCGATTCGTACCGGATGATCCAGTACGGCGACGCCGATGTGATGATCTGCGGTGGCTCCGAGGCTTCGGTGTCGCCAATGGCGATGGGCGGCTTTACGAACATGCAGGCGCTGTCTGAGCGGAACGACTCACCGACTACGGCGAGCCGCCCGTTCGATGCCACCCGCGACGGCTTTGTGCTCGGCGAAGGATCCGGCATCCTGATTCTTGAGGAGTTGGAGCACGCCAAGCGCCGTGGAGCCAAGATTTACGCGGAGTTGGCTGGCTATGGCGCCACGGGGGATGCATACCATCTCACCGGCCAGCCGGATGCCCACGAAGGGTTGCAGCGGGCCATGAAGAAGGCGATGGCTGATGCGCGTATGGAACTGGCCGATGTGCAGTACATCAACGCGCACGGTACCAGCACGCCGCTCAATGATCCCAACGAGATCCGGGGTATCAAGGCCGTCTTTGGGGCGCATGCCACCGCGCTCAACGTGAGCTCGACCAAGAGCGCGACGGGGCATATGCTTGGCGCAGCGGGGGCGGTGGAGTCGATATTCACCTCGCTCACGATCACCAACGGCATTATTCCCCCGACGATCAATCTCCAGACTGCCGACCCCGAGTGCGATCTCGATTGCACCGCGAATGTGCCTGCAACTCGTCAGGTGACTGGCGCGTTGAGTAACTCGTCAGGGTTTGGTGGTCACAACGTCTGCATCGCGATCCGGCGATACCAGGAGTAGTCGTGTTCGAAGGGAAGGTGGCGGTAGACCTGCGCGGGCTGGCATTCGACAGAATCTCCGACGGCGCGGTTCGCCGCATCGCCGAGCGGATTGCGGCTGGCGAACGCCTCGGACCCGCTGACGCACTCGCGATGTACCGGTCCAACGACCTCATGGGACTCGGGACACTCGCGGACGCGATCAATCGCGCCAAGAACGGTGACGTGGTCACGTTCGCCTCGAACCAGCACATCAATCCGACCAACATCTGCACGTTGCGCACCACGTGCACGTTCTGTGGGTACGCGCGCCTTCCGAAGGAGGCCGGCGCCTATCGGTACACGATGGATCAGGTCCTGGCTGAGGCTGCGCATGCGGCCGACGGGCTGACGAAGGAGTATCACATCGTTGGCGGTCTCGATATGAAGGCCGGACTTGCGTACTATCAGGAGATGTTCCGCACCCTGAAGGCGAACTTCCCGCACGTGCACATTAAGGCGCTTACCGCGGTCGAGATTGCACACATTGCGCGCATCGAGAAGATGACCTGGAAGGACGTCCTGATTGCGCTTCGCGAGGCGGGACTTGATACGATGCCCGGCGGCGGCGCCGAGACGTTCAGTGCAGCCGTACGCGAGAAGATTGCGGGGAAGAAGCTTGCTGGGGCCGACTATATCGGCGTGCACCGCGCCGCGCATGAGTTGGGGATTCGCACCAACTGCACCATGCTCTATGGGCATGTGGAGACGTTGCAGGATCGTGTCGACCACCTGATGATGCTGCGCGATTTGCAGGATGAGACCGGCGGGTTCCTCGCCTACATCCCGCTGGCGTATCACCCGGACGACAACGCCCTTGGCACGGAACTCGGGCGTCGTGGCACGTCGACCGTTGGCACGGACGACCTCAAGATGCTCGCGATCGGGCGCATTTTTCTCGACAATTTCAAGCACATCAAGAGTCACTGGATCATGGTCACGCAGGCCATGTCGCAGGTCGGGCTCCACTTTGGAGTGAACGACCTCGAAGGGACCGTCGTGCGTGAGAAGATCTACCACGCGGTGGGTGCGCATACGCCGCAGGGAATGACACTCGATTCATTGCTCACCTTGATTCGTGGCGCTGGGAAGCAGCCGGCGGAGCGCGATTCCTTCTACCGCGTCCTGCGGACCTTTGATGTCAGCGCCCCCGAGACCCCGGTCGCGGTATGACCATGCGCGTCGGCCGGATCCCCTATATCAACTGCTATCCGGTGTACGGAGCGGTGGATCGCGGGATTGTGCCGATGGCTGGTTCGATTGTGGATGGGGTGCCAACAGCGCTCAATCGTCGAATGGCGGAAGGGACCCTCGACATCAGCGTGGTGTCGGCCGTTGAGTACGCTCGCGATTGGGAACGCTACCTGCTGCTCCCTGACCTCGCGATTTCGTGCGACGGTCCGGTTCGCAGTGTGATGCTGTTTAGCAACCAGCCAGCCGAAACACTCACGGGTAAGCCCGTGGTGGTCAGCCGCTCGTCAATGACGAGCGTGCACCTGCTGGAACTGCTGTTCGAGCATGTGTGGAAGGCAAGGCCGGTGTTCATCCCTGGAAACGCGGAAGCCGCGGATCTCGTGGATCCGGCGGGCACGCACGAACCGGCGCGTCTCGTAATTGGTGACGCGGCGCTGATGCTGGGTTCTGGCGCGCTCCATCCACGCCACGCCGACCACTCGCCGTACCGCTACCACCATACGTACGACCTGGGCACCGTCTGGAAAGAGTGGACGGGGATGCCGTTCGTCTTTGCCGTCTGGGTCGCCCAGCGCACCGCACCTACCGCGAAGGCCCTCGGCGTTCACGCGTCGTTGATTGCCTCTCGGGACTGGGGGCTCGCGCACCGCGACGTGCTCGCGCAGCAAGCGCACGAGCGCACGGGGGTGCCCTATGCCGCCTGCCTCACGTATCTCTCGGGGCTCGACTATGGGCTCAGCTATC
>Ga0214919_10006073_pt1 | contig 16774 bp, 8 predicted proteins | sample LL1503_MetaG_FD_177994 | JGI IMG/M metagenome (GOLD analysis project Ga0214919, IMG submission 177994) | Freshwater microbial communities from Lake Lanier, Atlanta, Georgia, United States - LL-1503 | ecosystem: Environmental > Aquatic > Freshwater > Lake | place: USA: Georgia | collected 2015-03-15 | reverse complement strand
TTTTTTGACTGACACTTTGAGGCCGAGTAGGTCGACGAGTTCGCTGAAACTCGTCTTGGTTTGCCCTTCTGGGCTGCGTTCGTCATACATCTCATAGAAAATACCGACCATGAGAAATATGGCTACTTTTGGGCCGAACTTGCCCTTATATGTTTGATACTGTGTTAAATACTCCTCGTACATCTATATGTATTAGGAGTTTCTTGTTTAGATTAGTAGAACCATTCAATGAGTGCGTATCCGTCAACGCCATTTGCACTGACGGCACCACCTGAACCGCCACATGGGTCACCTAGACTATCTCCAAATCCTGCTGTTATATTTATATATGCATAAGCTGACTTTGTGGTTCCTCTGATTCCTCCCGTCTCACCATATCCGCCGGCGCCGCCGTTAGGTCCTCCTCCCATACCACCAATATCTGCCTCAGTGTTACCACCACCTCCTCCACCGCCAGCTTCAATTGTATCACCAGGATATATAAATCCAGATGAACCACCGCCACCACCTGTTCTACCAGTCGTACCTGTTTCGCCATAATTATATCCTAAACCTCCACCACCACCAGCCTGATTAGTACCAGCTAGTCCGCCACCTCCTAATGTTAATGAAAAAGGGTCATATCCTATAATAGGAATATTATGAATTGTAATCGCTCCAGCACCACCACCACCACCACCAGCATAACCACCACCAGCACCACCGCCACCACCACCACCACATAGAGTCAATCGTGCCCTTGTTGAATCTGTTGGTAAAATTACATCTATTGGTGTTCCAGCAGCTATTTCTACGCCATTATATGTGCCTCCAACTGTAAATAGATTTGATGCGGTTCTAGCAATATTGGTTCCATTGAATGACAATCCAGTGCCGTCTGTACTGATTGACTGTCCACCAATATAAAGTGTCGTTCCACTCATATAGATGTCACGGAATGCGAGGCCAGTTGCACCGAGATCATATGTTAGATTGGCATTAGGAACAAGATGCGCACCGATTGTGATTGTTGGACCGGGTCCAGTTGTCCCTGTTGGCCCTGTTGGACTGTAGGATAAAGCAGCAGACCCTGTTAATCCTGAACCACTATTGAAAGTGAATTGGCCTGTTGTTCCTACTGGGCCTCCTCCACCGCCTCCACCTGCTGGACCCGTTGGGCCTGTTGGGCCAGCTCCACCTCCTCCAGTATTATTAATCCAATGTGTATCATATGAAGTATCTGTTTTCTTTGCTAGAATCTGTGCAGTTGTACCGCCTGCTGGTACTCCTTGCCCTGTTGGACCAGTTACACCAGTTGCACCAGTTGTACCTGTTGCACCAGTTACACCAGTTGCACCAGTTGTACCAGTTGCACCAGTGTCACCAGTTTCACCAGTTGCGCCTGTTTCACCAGTATCACCAGTTGCACCAGCTCCACCCCCACCTCCTGCTGGAATCCACTCTGTATCATAGGATGCGTCTGTGACCTTTGCTAGAACATAGCCACCTGTGCCACCTGCTGGTACTCCTTGCCCAGTTGCGCCTGTTGCACCTGTATTACTAGTTTCTCCAGCTGGTCCAGTGTCACCAGCTGGTCCAGTGTCACCAGTTGCACCTGTTTCACCGGCTCCTCCTCCACCTGCACTAGGCTGAACGGCAACGTATGGCAAAGGACGCCGAGATGTTATCACATTGCATGAAGTTGTAAAAAATGTATCTATATCAGATGTTTGCCAATCGTCTAATGTCGCTTCATTTAGCACTATTTTATAAGAATAAAAATTGCTTGTTCCATTACCAGTAATCCATAAAGACCCATTCCAAGTCATAAAATTTTGTGGTGCAATAATTTTATAGTTATTAATTTTATTATACCAATTCTGACCAGTTAATGAATAACTAAAACCAGTAGTGGATGTAGCAATCCATAGAGACCCATTCCAAGCAATTGTATTCTTACTATCACCTTTACTGGCACCCGTTGTAGTCCAAGTGATACCAACTGTAGATTTTGCTAATGTAGCACTTCCAGCAATTCCAGCAGCTATCCATAGAAGCCCGTTCCATGCAACGGACTTGCACGTTACTAATATTGGGGTAGCAGATTCAGAGCCTGTCCAATTTATACCATCAGTAGAGTATGCTAAGCTAAATGTTCCTTCTCCCCCAGCAACCCAAATTGAGCCATTGTATGCAACAGTATAACAGTTGGTAAAAATATCAGCACCATTTGTTGATTGTATCCAGTATATCCCATCATAAGAATAGGCGAGTGAATTACCATAGACTGGATCAACTGGAGGGTCGCCAGTATAAGAAGTAATTTTATTTCCACCAGCGACCCACATAGTACCGCCCCAAGCTATAGCGGTACAATTGGAAAGAATATTGCCACCATTCGATGCATACCAGTTTATACCGTCTGGAGAATAGACCAGCGGATTACCATAGGTTGGGGGTGGGCCAGGATCAGTAATCTTAGCTCCCCCAGCGACCCAGAGTGTTCCACTCCATGCTATAGCACTACATGATGTTAAAAGTGTGTTACCACTTGCTGCCACTAACCAGTTAATACCGTTGTATGTGTAGATCAGCGTATTTGTCCCTTCACCTCCAGCAACCATGAAATTCTCCGTAGGTGCATTGATATCTATCCATTTTAAATCATATGACTCACCTGATACTTTCACTAGAACTTGACCCGTATGACCTACTGGAGGAATTGGCGGGGCCTTAGTTATTGTATATGGTAAGCTTCTTGAAGCTAGTCCTAGACACGCAGTAGGAAAAATGCTAGATACATCTATCCCAGTCCACCTATATCCATCATACGAGTATACAATGTTAGTTGTAGTCGTAGTGCCGGCGAGCCATACAGACCCATTCCATGCGATTGATTTACAAGTTGAAAAATTATCATTCAGAGCTTCTGATTGAAACCATGTTGTACCATTGTATGAATATAGAATTAGAGCACCAGCGTTATCACCTCCAACAACCCACATTGACCCATTCCATGCCACAGCATTATACGCTGTAGAGACTATATTAAGTTGTGACACAGTCCAAGTTTCACCGGTTGCTGATGTTGCAATTACACCAAATGAAGCGCCAGTATCTAAATAGCCCACAGCGACAAACAAAGACCCATTCCATGCGATTGCATTACAGGTTGTAAAAATCGCACTAAGCGCTTCTGCAATTTCAGTCCACGTTTCACCATCTGCAGATGTTGCAATTACACCAAATGAAGCGCCAGTATTTAAATAGCCCACAGCGAAAAAGTTGGTTCCATTCCATACGATTCCATTACATTGTGTAAAAAGAGTATCAATACCATTCGATGCTGTCCAACTTATACCATCGGTTGAATATACACCTGCACCACTTACCGCTTGGACTTCACCAGTTTGTGTAGTAATTATACCTACAGCAACCCATCGGGTCCCACTCCATGCAATTGATGAAAGAACGGCTATATTTGGAGTATAAATATTAAAGGTTAACAGTCTTCTAGGAACATACTGAGATAGTGTTACAGGATATGTGTTATCTTCTTCATTTTTTCCACTAGATATTATAGTATTTAGTCCAAAAGTACCTGTAGGACCAACGATTGTACCAAGTGATAAATTAGGTCCTGTTGAACCTCCATCAGTACTAAATGAAAGAATCGTACCACCAGTATCACCGATAGCACCAGTGTTACCAATAGTACCAGTATTACCAATACCACCAGTGTGAGTTGTATATTGTGTCAACGCTCCATAAGTATTAAATGAAGATTCAGTCCAGTTAATCCCATCATAAGAATACGCAATTACAGCGGTAGTTATATAATTTATAGACCTTGCACCTACAGCGACCCACATGGATCCATTCCATGCTACCGATGTGGAAGCACCAGTAGTGAACATTGCAGCTGTTGAAGCTGTCCATGTTAATCCGTCATAACTGTATGCCAGACCGGTATCGCCGGCAGCGACCGTGAAATTCTCAGATGTCACATTAGGCCCAGCAATCAAATTGCCGTCGAATGATAAGCCAGTGTTGTCTGTGCTAATCGAGTGCCCACCAATATAAAGTGTTGTTCCGCTCATATGAATGTCTCGGAATGCCAAGCCCGTTGCACCAAGATCATATGTTTCATTGCTACTAGGAACGAGATGAGCGCCTATCATGATTGTTGGACCGGGTCCAGTTGTCCCTGTTGGACCTGTTGGACTGTATGATAGGGCAGCAGATCCTGTAGAACTTGATCCGCTGTTGAAGGTGAATTGCCCTGTGGTCCCTACTGGACCTCCGCTATTATTAACCCACTCTGTATCATATGAGGCACCTGATTTCTTAACTAGAATCTGACCAGTTGCACCGCCTGTTGGTACTCCTGGACCCGTTGCTCCAGTTGCTCCAGTTTGCCCTGTTAGACCCGTTGCACCTGTTGCACCTGTTTGGCCAGTTTGGCCAGTTTGACCTAGACCTGTTGCACCTGTTGCTCCAGTTACGCCTACTCCTGTTGCACCTGTTGCTCCAGTTACGCCTACTCCTGTTGCACCTGTTGCTCCAGTTACGCCTACTCCTGTTGCACCTGTTGCTCCCGTTTGACCTAGACCTGTTGCACCTGTTGCGCCAGTTACGCCTACTCCAGTTGCACCAGTTGCTCCCGTTTGACCTAGACCTGTTGCACCTGTTGCGCCAGTTACGCCTACTCCAGTTGCGCCAGTTGCGCCAGTTTGACCTAGACCTGTTGCACCGGTTGCTCCTGTTGATCCTCCACCTCCTCCAGTATTATCAATCCACACAGTATCATATGATGTATTTGAATTCTTTGCTAGAATTTGACCAGATGTACCACCAGCTGGTACTCCTTGACCTGTTGCGCCTGTTGCGCCTGTATTTGAACTAGTACCATCACGTCCAGTTGGACCAGTTACACCTTGGGCTCCACTCATCCCAGTTGCACCAGTTTGACCCGTTTGACCTAGACCTGTGGCTCCAGTTGCACCTTGGGCTCCGCTCATCCCAGTTGCACCTGTTGCACCCGTTTGACCTAGACCTGTGGCTCCAGTTGCACCTTGAGCTCCGCTCATCCCAGTTGCACCTGTAAGACCAGTTGCACCTGTTTCACCTAGACCCGTTGCGCCTGTATCGGCCTTTGCACCCGTTGGACCCGTTACACCTGTTGCACCCATTACACCCGTTGCACCCGTAGACCCTGTTGCACCTGTGATACCTTGACCTGTTGCACCCGTTGGACCCTGCGGACCGTATAAGACTGGCACCTTTCCAGACATAGCATTGAAGACTCTTGATAATTGTGTATCAAGGTCCCCAAGCGCATTTGACAGGTCGGTTCTGCTCATCTGTATTATATGATATAAATATTTAGTGTTTCTGACGCTTGCTATCTAAAATTATTGGAACCCAATCATTTTAGATAAATTAATAAATCTCTAGTTTAACGATATATCCATTCAAAAATGGCGAATCCACCTGCGCCCGCTGTGCCTCCAGCACCAGCACCAGCACCTCCATATCCGCCAACTGGATTAATTATACCTGGAGTTCCTGATGCATTATCACCGCCATCACCTGACGTAGCATCACCTGCTAATAAAGGTGTATTATACTCAAGATAACCACCGAATGGAGTATCTGTTGAGCCAGGTGTAGCAACAGCCCCCACTGTCCCACCAGTACCTCCCGTAGCACGTCCGCCTCCATTTTCACCATTTACACTACCCCAACCGCCACCACCGCCGCCACAACTAATTACATATGGTGTTGAATTTATAACGAAAGAATATGTAGTTTCTCCACCTCCACCTCCACCTCCACTACCGTCATAACCCTGATCTATAGATGCATATGGACCCCTACCACCTAGTGTTAGTGTATTTGCGCTAGTTCCAACAAATGGAACCATATGAATTGAACATGCACCAGCAGCTCCTCCACCTCCTCCTGTTGCGTCTCCACCATTGCCACCTCCACCTCCACCTCCAGACATAGTTATACGTGCGGCAATACAATTAGACGGCGGTGTTATTGTTATAGGGCTAGCACCATCAAGTTCATATGTATATATCTTTAAATTTAATAATGGTGAATTATTAAAAAATATCCCTGTGCCGTCTGTACTGATTTTTTGATTACCAAGATGAATCGTGCTACCCTTCAAATATATGTCACGGAATGCTAGACCAGTTGCGCCGATATCATAGGTTTGATGTGCATTCGGGACGAGATGCGCACCCACAATAATTCTTGGACCAGTTACACCAGTTGTCCCCGTTGGGCTATAGGATAGCGCTGCAGATCCAGTAGACCCTGAACCACTATTGAAGGTGAATTGTCCTGTGGCTCCTACTGGACCGCCACCAGCAGTAGTCCATGTAAGATCATAAGGCGCACCAGACCTCTTTGATAGAACCTGACCTGTATCACCTCCTGCAGGAATTGTGCGGACTTGAGTGCCGACATAGGGTAAGGGGCGTCTAGAGGCGACTGAATAAAATGTGCTTGTAATAAGTGCACTAGCGCTTGATGCAAACCAATTATCACCATCATACGAATATGCAGTTTGTCCAACTCCATCATCATTATCACCTCCAGCAACCCATAGTGACCCATTCCATGCTACAGAACGACCGATGACAGTAATAATAGTTGACCCATTTGTTGATAATGTCCACGAAATACCATTATCTGAGTATATAAGTGAACTATTGCCTTGTCCAGCAGCAACCCATCGAGAGCCATTCCATGCCACTGCAAAACAATAGTCTCCTAATAAATCATTATTCGCCGCTGTCCAATCAATACCATTATATGAATATATTAAATGTATACTACCACCATCACCTCCAGCAACCCACATTGACCCATTCCATGCTACTGTATAACATGCATATGGTAATTTTCCGTTACCACTTGTTGATCCTAACCAGTTTATACCATCATATGAATATGCGACTTGATTAGTTCCATTTCCACCAGCAACCCACATAGATCCATTCCATGCCACAGCACGACAAGCAGTAGTAAAAATAGATCCTCCAACTGATACCCAGTTTAGACCGTCATATGAATATGCGAGTTTAGTAGTTCCACTTCCTCCAGCGACCCACATAGTGCCATTCCATGCGATTGCATAGCACACTGTAAGATCACTAAATCCTGCTGTCCAGCGAATACCATCTGAAGAATACGCAAATGAATTATAAAGTGGACCTACTGCCTCTCCACCAGCAAGCCATAAAGACCCGTTCCATGCTACAGTATTACAGGGTGTAGTCAATATATCATTACCATTTGTAGATACTAACCAGTTAATACCGTCATACGTGTAGATAAGTCTATTGCTTCCATATCCACCAGCCACCATGAAATTCTCTGTCGGCACATTCGCTCCACCCCCAGCAGTAGTCCATGTAAGATCATAAGGCGCAGCTGAGGCTTTCGCTAGAACCTGGCCCATGTCGCCTCCTGGAGGGATTGGCGGAGGCCGAGTTCCTGTATACAATAGACTTCTTGAAGCCAGTCCTAGACATTGACTAGCAAAAATACTAGATACACCTATCCCAGTCCAGCTATATCCGTCATAAGAATATGCTATTTTAGTAGAAAATGCAGCATTAGTAGTGCCGGCGAGCCATACAGACCCATTCCATGCGATTGATTTACAAGTTGAAAGAGTGGTACTAAGATTTTCTGATTGAAACCATGTTGTACCGTTGTATGAATATGCAATTATAGCAGTATCATCGGCACCGGTATAACCTCCAACAACCCACATTGACCCATTCCATGCCACAGCATTATAACTTGTAGAAGTTATATTAAGCTCCAATGCTTGCCACGTTTCACCATCTGCTGATGTTGCAATAACGCCTATCGAATTTAATTCACCCACAGCAACTAATAAAGATCCATTCCATGTGATTGCGTTGCATAGTGAAAAAATGACACTAATCGCTTCCGATGCAGTCCACGTTTCACCATCTGCAGATGTTGCTAAAGCACCAGCCGAACTTAAGTAACCCACAGCAAACCATAAAGAGCCATTCCACGCAAATCCGAGACAACTTGTAAAAATATCAGGAATGGTTTCAGTTGATGCAGTCCAAGTTATACCATCATCTGAATATGCAATTGCACCACTGTCTTCAAATACAATTTTCACCCCTCCAGCGACCCACAGAGTTCCATTCCATGCGATTGCCAAACATGCTGAAAAAATATCAGTAATACCTTCCGATGCGATCCAGTTAATCCCATCAGAAGAATGTGCTATTACACCAGTTGGTGCAGAAGATACAATTTTATATCCCCCAGCTACCCACATCGACCCATTCCACGCTACTGATGTGCAAGCAGTGAATAAGGCAGCTCCAGAGGCTGACTCAATCCACGACAATCCATCATAACTATATGCTAAGCCGCCACCGCCAGCAGCGACCGTAAATTTCTCAGACACTGTATTGGGTCCAGCGATTGCATTACCATTGAAGGACAAACCTGTGCCGTCTGTGCTAATCGACTGTCCACCAAGATAAATTGTGCTACCCTTCAAATATAAATCACGGAATGCTAGGCCTGTTGCGCCGAGATCATATATTTGATTTGCAGTAGGAACTAGATGAGCGCCTATTCTGATTGTTGCACCAGTTGCTGATGTATTTGGTGGGCCTGTGGGGCTATAGGACAAGGCAGCAGACCCTGTAGACCCTGAACCGCTATTGAAGGTGAATTGTCCTGTGGCTCCTGCTGCACCGCCACTATTATTAACCCACTCTGTGTCATATGTGGCACCTGATTTCTTTGCTAGAATCTGACCAGTTGAACCACCTGCTGGTACTCCTGCACCTGTTGCACCCGTCACTCCTGTTGCACCTTGAGCTCCGCTCAGACCGGTTGCACCTGTTGGCCCAACAAAGTTTCCACCCGTCGGACCAAGTGCTCCTGTTGGGCCAATTGGACCTGAATTTACAACGACTATATTACCCGACATGATTGTGAATGTTTCATCCAATCGGGTCTGTAAAAGAGAAAATGATTGAAGCAGTGCGTCAGCCATACTATTATAATCAGATCCTAATAAATCTGATTATAAGCGTAGCGCCTATCTTGAACGACCCTACAATGCATGACCATCCTTCAATATATTGAAGTCACCATACATTGACCGCAACATGGAATCTGGTGCCTTACTCTTTGCCTGTATAACCCCCTTGTTAATTAAATATGCTTTAATCTTATCTATCGGAACCTTATTTGTCTCATCGGACACCCTTTTAGCTCGGGTTATACGATTCGTCAGATTTGGTAATTGGATTTTGCGGACTTTTCTTGTCTGATTTTGAATCGGTTGGGTCTTTACACCGGATACTTTGGGTATGAGTTTCACACGGGGCTGTTTCGGTGGATTCAGAGTTACAGATGTGATTTCTTTAGGTTTTTCTACTGGATTTGATACGAATGATGACTGTGGCAGCTGCACAGGCTGCTGTACAGGCTGCACAGGCTTCTGCTGAATCACATGTTTCTGCGGCACTATAGGCTGTAGATTCACTTTGGTGATAATTGGTTTAGTTATAGGCAGTATATCAGATTCAGGCTTCTCATATTCATTATTAGGTTCAGCATCTTGAGATGGATCATAAGATTCTGCATCTTTATTTTTCGGCACCTTACGTCTTGATACGCCACGCCGGGACTTGGGTGTTTCAGGATTCATAGAGGCAGCAGACCCAGTTATTGTCAGAGTTTTTATCGTTGAATCCATCTTAAAATACGAGCACTGTTTTATTATTGCATAATTAACGAGCTATTAAGTCGGTTTAGTATATGTAAAAGGTGTGGGGGCGGATCTAGGAGTAGCTTGGTAATAGTATCCTATTCTGCCATTGTTATCATAATCTGCATACCACCCAGCTGGTAAATCACGTCTTGCCTCATTAATATGAGGTTGATTCCCTATGTTGAATACGGCCACTTGCTTAACGGGCTTGCGCTTAGTCATGCGCGGCGTATCAACTGGTGAATTAGGCCACTCAGTAGCTTCCTGCTTCTTCCTGTTATTTTCCGCAAGTTCCGCAGTTCGTTCAGCCTGCGTCTGCCCAGCACTAGGTTTACGCCACTCTGCATTAATATTCTGATTATCAGGCATTGTTGGAAAAGCCCTAGCCATCGCAGCGTTCATTTTTTTTACACGATTCGTCACATTTACCGGAACCCCCCTCAATGGATTATATGTAGTAGTTTCCCGCTGACGTCTTATTCCTGTAGGGCGTCGTTCTTCTACAGCCGTCTGCATTGGATTAGCAACTGCTACAGGATTAGTAACATTATTGCATTTCCCTCCAAAACAGCTGAGCCACTTAGGCAATCCGCCTCTCTGTCTCCGTGTTCTCTTATTCAATCGTGATTTACTTCTCTTTACTCTCGTTTTGCCCATTCTAATTAAAGCGCTATAAAAATTGACTTTGCCCATTTATAGACAAACCACATACTCTTCCCTAGAATGTCTGTCCTAAATTTGGACAGTATGAAAATTCTCGATGTCTATTTCCAGCAAATGGACAAAAAGCAAATTATTGCACATCAAATCGAATCCTTCAACCACTTTATTCTCCACGATGTTCCCGAGATTCTTCAGGCGACGAATCCCGTCATTATTCGTGGAAGCCCAGAAATTCCTCTCTCCGGTCCGCGTTCAGTTCTAGCCTCAGCAACAGGCCTTTCAACATCTGCTGCTAATGCTCTGATGGGAAACACGGGAGATGATGCAGCTGCAGTAGCAGCCGCAGCCGCCGCAGCAGCTGCAGCTGCCGCAGCACGTGCAACTGTCCGCTACGAATACGAGGTTCAAGTCGAGTTTGAGAAGCCACAACTCAGAAAGCCGACCATATTCGAGAACAACGGCGCAGTCCTCCCCATGTTTCCAAATGACGCTAGGCTCCGCAATTTGACCTATGCATCCCCTCTCACTGTGGATGTAAAGGCGACAATTATTCGCACAGACAACCAAACCGGCCAAAAGGCGACTCACCAGAGAGTCTTTCCGAATGTCCATCTCGGAAAGATTCCAGTGATGGTCGGCAGTCGCCTCTGTCTCCTCAAAGACCAGAAGCACATCCACCCTATGGATCTCGGTGAGTGTCCTGAGGATGTCGGCGGCTATTTCATCGTCGGTGGTGGTGAGCGCGCCATTATTTCCCAAGAACGCATGTCTGAGAACAGACCAGTCGTATTCCGAAATAATAGGAATCAGGCGAAGGAGTGGGAGGTCATTGAGGTCAAGTCAATCGGCCCCATGAATGAGCAAGTTCCGAAATCCAATTCAGTGCGTATCCAGTATCACCCCAAGAACCAGCAAATTATGTATCTCAGAGCCACAATTCCAAGAATGAAATCCGAGATTCCACTCTTCATTCTCTTTCGCGCACTGGGTGTCATTGAGGACGAAGTCATTGTACGTATGATTCTCGGCGACGACCAAGACCAGGTATTTGAAACCCTTATCACCGAGTCAATCAATGAGTCGGCAAGTGTCCTAACTCAGGATGATGCTCTGATGTGGATAAAGAAGCATATCAATGTATGGACTGGAAAGCCGTCACGCAGTATTACAGTCGAGGATCTCCTACACGATGAGCTATATCCCCACATCGGAGGAATCAATGATCTTTACGAGAAAGCGTGTTTCCTAGCTCATATGACCCGCAAACTCCTCTGGGTGGCCTATAAGCGTATAAACAACGATGACCGTGATTCGTATCCGAATAAGCGCGTGGATTCGCCAGGATTCCTTCTCGGCAATCTCTTTCGCACCTTCTTCCAAGTGAAGATGCTCAAGGACATGAAGGCCTCGATCGCCAAAGAGATCCACAGCGGCACATGGCGTGCATCAGGGTCTTTCCAGGAGATTCTGAACATGAACAATCTCTACAAGGTCATCAAATCGACAATCGTTGAAGTGGGTCTCAAGTCTGCCCTATCAACGGGCAATTTCGGCTCGGCGAAGGTCGGTGGCCCCCCCAAAATCGGTGTCAGTCAGGTTCTCGGCCGCCTCAACTATGTGTCCTCACTATCGCACTTGCGCCGCATTTCTACGCCCATTGAGAAGACTGCAGGAAAGCTCATCGCGCCTCGTAAGTTACACAATACTCAGTGGGGATTCATCTGTCCCAATGAGACGCCTGAGGGTCACTCAGTTGGTGTCGTCAAGAATCTCGCCAGCACGGCCTGTATTACACAGGCGTCAAATCGCGGCGTCGTCATCGATTTCATCACTGCGATGAAAGAGTTTCTGCCCATTCGCGGACTCGCAATCGAGCGCCTCTTTATCGGTGCGCGTATCTTTGTAAATGGAAAGTGGATTGGCATGTTTCCACCTGCAACAGCCATAGACTGCATTAAGCGTCTCAGAAAGGCGAAGCGATCCGGATTTATTCAGAGGAACACGGCGATTGTGTGGAAGCCAACCGTGAAGGAGCTCTGGCTCTCCACAGAGGCAGGTCGTCTCGTGCGTCCTCTGTATTATGCACCGGCTATTCTCAACATTGCAAATAGCTGCCCTGCAGAAAAGGAGCGAATGCTGGCCGAAATCGCAGCGTGTGCAACTTGGGACGATTTGCTCCGCTGGGAGACTCCAGCCGGCCATCATCTCCTGGAGTACTTAGATGCTGGTGAAACTGAGCAGGCGATGATTGCTATGGACACTGAGGATCTGCTCAGCAAGGCAGCGGACGATTCTGCCAATTATTCGCACGTCGAAATTCATCCGTGCATTATTCTCGGCTCACTCGCTTCCACGATTCCGTTTCCTGACCACAACCAGTCGCCGAGAAATGCCTATCAGTGTGCCATGGGGAAACAGGCGATGGGTGTCTTTGCCCAGAATTACAAGGAGCGCTTCGACGCACTCGCGCACATGCTCATGTATCCGAATCTCCCTCTCGTGTCACCGAAGATGGGTAAGTATTACGGAGCATATTCAATGCCCTCAGGGCGCAATATTGTCGTCGCAATCATGACCTACGGCGGCTACAACCAGGAGGATTCGATTATGATTAATAAGGGCTCACTTGATCGTGGCCTCTTCCAGTCAGTATTCTTCCGAACGTACAAGGACGAGGAGAAGAAGAATCAGAGTTCGGGTGAGGAGGAGCGATTCTGTCGCCCGGATCCCGAGATGACCCGGCAGCTCCGAAATGGCAACTACGGCAAACTCGGGGCGGATGGATTTGTTCCCGAGAATACTTTCGTTTCGAGTGATGATATTCTAGTTGGAAAGGTTGTTCCTCTGAGAGTTCCGACTGGAATGGTTTTGCCTGCGGGTGCAAAGAAGTTCCGGGATGTTTCCAGAACTCCGCGAAACAATGAAAGCGGCTTTGTGGATAAAATCTTCAAGAACCGAAATGGCGAGGGTTATTCATTTGTGAAAATCCGGATGCGCGAATTGAGAACTCCCGAGATTGGAGACAAATTCTCAAGTCGTCACGGCCAGAAAGGAACTGTGGGAATGATTCTCGAGCCGGAGGATATGCCTCAGACGGCGTCAGGCATTATCCCCGATATCATCATCAACCCGCATTGTATTCCTTCTCGTATGACGATTGCCCAGCTGATGGAGACTCTGCTTGGCAAGATTGGATGTCACACGGGCTGCTTGGGCGATGGAACGCCTTTCAACAAGAAGATGACTCTCGATGGCTTAGCGAAAGTCCTACGAGACGACATGGGACTCGAACCCTACGGCAATGAGGTCATGTACAATGGTCTCACGGGGCGTCAGATGGAGACGAATATCTTCATGGGGCCGTGCTTCTATCAGCGTCTCCGTCACTGTGCAGCTGATAAGCTACACAGCCGAGCGTGTGGGCCACTTGTTATGCTTACACGGCAGCCGGCTGAGGGGCGGGCGCGAGAAGGTGGTCTCCGGTTTGGAGAGATGGAACGTGATTGTGTGGCTGCGCATGGTGTTATGGAATTCACTAAGGAGCGTTTCATGGAGTGTAGTGACGGATTCAAGTGCTACACCTGCCGAAAGTGTGGCTTACTGGCGATTGCGAATCCCGAGACGAATATCTGGCTCTGCAAGGGCTGCAATAATACGACGGAATTCGCGTCCATTCAGATCCCGTATGCATACAAGCTCCTTGTTCAGGAGTTGGAGACCATGAATATCAGCAGTCGCATCTTTACACAAGGCGCCATTCAGGATGCAGGACTTCCGACATCACTCGAAAAAATAGTAGAGTAACCAATAGAAATGCTAGTGCTACCCTTAGTTGCTGAATTCTTTGGAACTTTTTTACTGCTCATGTCGATCTTTGCTACCGGCAATGCTCTTGTCATCGGTCTAACGCTTGCACTTAACGTCTGGCTACTTGGCGGCATCTCGGGCTCACATGTGAACCCGGCAGTCTCGGTTGCCATGTTGGTCAAGGGCGCAATATCTACTACGGAGTTTGTGGCATACACGGTTGTTCAGATGGCTGGTGCAATTGCTGCATACTATGCATACAATACGCTCGCGTAAAAATATTAGGATATGGTAGAGAATCAGTATGGAACAAACTATAGCAAACACACAGGCGAGGTTGGCTGCTGAGAATACTGAAAGGAGAGCTCAAGCTTATAAAAATTATATGCAAGCGAGAGATAGTCCCAAGCGAAATTCGATAGCAAACACTATCGCAAAAACTAAGGCGAGGCTGGCCAAAGAGGAGGCTAATAACCGCGAAAGGAGAGCTAAGGCTTCTCAGAAATGGCTAGGGACACAAGCTAGATTAAATAAGGCGGCGGCGAATGCTGACCATCCAGATTGTGAATCACAGGGACTTGTAACTTTTAGTGAAACTAAGGTTGTCCCATCACGTTGGCAGAATGGTGTTGAAAAGAGGCTAATTGACAGATGTGTTACGCCTGAGGAGTTATCTAGATTAGAGGCTGCTAAGCAGGCTAAAGTTGCAGCTTTAGCTTCTCCAGCATCTTCGCCAGCAGCTTCGCCAGCAGTTTCGCCAGTATCTTCACGAGCGTCTTCGCCAGTATATTCCAATTCCAGTGGACAAACTCTGTCTGTTAAGGAACGCATGAAGCTCTTTCAAAAAGGTGGGGATGTTATGACTAACTGGACAGCTAGACTAGCTGCTGAACGTCGTATCAATAATACAAGACGCGCACCTATTACACCTATTAGAATACCAAATGTGAAATTCAATACATCTTCTCCATCCACACCGACAAGTCCATCAAGTCCAATGTCTGTTAAGAATCGTATAAAGTTCTTTGAAAATAAACGCAAGTCTGTGGGAGGGAAAAGTAGAAAGAATAAGAATAGAAAGAACAAGACTAAGAAGTCAAGACGTAACTAATTATTTGAATAATAACTAAAAATTAAGAAATATTTGTTTCTTAATTTTTAATTTATAGAGTTTATTTCTTCTTTGCAGCCCAGAAGGCCATGAGACACATAACTGAGATAACAGCCACACTAAGCGAAACTAGTCTGCTAGTATTTGGTCGCCCTTTTCTCTGTAAATGGCTGTAATCATCATAACCCTCATCGTATGCAGTTACTGTTGTCCTGTCACCCAAAGTTATAATTTGCGATCTAACGGCCTTTTTACAAAATCCGGGCTGTATTGTGCTAGTATCAGTTTTATCAACGAGACAGCCATCCTCCTTGTATATTTTGGGGGCTGCCTGCCAGTCCTCGTAGGCGAGCTGAATAGGGTCTCCCCGTGCAAAAGTCTGATCTGGAGTTTCACCGGATCTCGGTTTTGCATATTCCCTATCCTGAATCCAGCGTTCCTGATAGAATTTACCGTCTTTCTTAATAATTCCCATCGGGTCTACAAGGAGTTGTCCATCGACATTCTGAATCTGTCCATTAGAATCACCAACCATTCGTTTGACAAGTCTGCACTGAGGATATCCACTTCCAACAACTGCATTTATAACTGGTGCAGGGTCTAATGCGAACTTGACATCTTCAATCATTCCTGGTGCCATACCACGAAGCTGTGGAAGACCAACACTACTAAGAGCATTTCGCACCTTTTCACCTAAGGCTGAACCATTTGGAATTGTTTCTACATATTCCCACATGGTTGCACCATTGCTACATGTCAGACCACTGTTAATAAAATAATTGACACCGAGAGGTCTGAGACCCGGTTTACCCTCAGTAAATTTGGATGAAGGTCCGCCAAATCCAATCATATCACCGTAGTATATCACGCCTTTCACGGCATCAGTTACATGGTTTAGAGTATCACCACGACTAACACCAATTGATGCGGGTGGCAACATTTCGTCTGCAGGGTTGTAATTCGGACCAAGAAAGCCTGGACCGGAAGCAGGTTTGACCGGCAGAACATTTTTTCGTGCGTCATTTCCAATCTGTGTTCCTGAGGCTGTACTCATCTCTTAATTTAGCATAAGGATTAATCTTTCTTAAGATTTTAATAACTTAAGGTGGCATTTTAATATATAATTAATGATACATATAGTCGTATCAATTATATCATATGATATATGGTTTTATTTATCACATATACTTTTGCATACGAATGTATTATATAAGTATCATAAAGAACATCATACTAAAATAGTGCCGACATATCTTGATACATATGTTGGTCATGCATTAGAAGGGCCTTTTCAAGGATTAGGTATGTTTGTTCCATGTGTAGTATTAACATATAGTTACTACGATTTGTTAATAATACTATTAATCTTAAATGTGCGGGGGATGATGCGCCATGATGAGAGGTCTGTATTT
>Ga0214919_10006072_pt1 | contig 16777 bp, 12 predicted proteins | sample LL1503_MetaG_FD_177994 | JGI IMG/M metagenome (GOLD analysis project Ga0214919, IMG submission 177994) | Freshwater microbial communities from Lake Lanier, Atlanta, Georgia, United States - LL-1503 | ecosystem: Environmental > Aquatic > Freshwater > Lake | place: USA: Georgia | collected... | reverse complement strand
TTTAAAAAACTTATTGGTAATATTAAAAAGAGACCTGATGATAATGGACCTTTATAATATATTTATACCATTTGTAGTATATAGTTTATTGTTTCATTAACATCATTATTATAAAAAACAAGAATATCTCTAATTACTCCAGTATCCATATCAGGAAAAACCTCTTTGACTTGTTCAACAGCTTCATCATTTACTACAATTTGTGGTTTGTCAACTGAATAAATATCACTGTTAAGATATTCATTGTATCTCTCTATTGTTGCTTCATTAGTGTCTCCCTGAAAATACAACCTGTCATAATGATTAACACCATTATACAATAATAATACTGGTATTCTATCTTTTTTCATTTCAGGTGATAATGTGTTTAATTTATTTACACTATTTGGTACTAATTTACCTCCTATATAATTATAAACATCAATTGAAATTAGTCTTCCATTTGTTAAATTTCTTAAAGCACCATTATTAATTGCTGAAATTTCCTTTTCTCCTGCCCATCCACCCCCGACTCTTCCAATTGCGTCTATATATTCATCTGCGCTAACTGGAGCTCCTGTATTGGTCAATCTAAGAGCATTAGCTAAGCCCTCTATTTTTAAATCATCAATATTTTCATCTGTTAAATAGTATTCTACTATTGCTGTTCTAATTTGCTGTACTGTTATATCTTTCATTAACTTAAAATCATCATAAAGACCAATATTTCCAATCTGGTTAAGTTGATTTGCTACAGAAGTAAAGAAACAATCCCCATTACCACCAACTTGTTGTAATTTAATTCCATCTAGAAAATTATTAGGCTTTGTTTCGTCACTTTGTTCAATTATTTTATTAAATTTTATGTCATCTAAAATAACTTCTCCTTTTGCTTTTTCATTAAGAGTTTCTTCGTATTTTTTATAAGCGTCGGCTTTTGGATTTGGAGCAAATTTTTTAAATGGTTCTGATATCTTTTCAAATGCATCTTCTGACAACTTTGGTTTTTCTATTTTAGTAATATCACCTGTTTCTGCCTTTTTTTTTGATAAATATTTTGTTAAAATATCAGCATCTGTTGATTTTAATTTTTTTATAATTGATTCAGCTGTTGGTTTTAATTCTGTTTCTATTGATTTTTCTGGTGACTCTAGTTTGCTACTACTACTACTGCTGCTGCTACTGCTGCTACTGCTACTGCTACTGCTACTGCTACTGCTACTGCTACTGCCGCTACTACTTCTGCCGCTACTTCTTCTGCTACTACTACCACTACTTCTTCTGCCGCTACTTCTTCTGCTACTGTTACCGCTGCTATCGGAAAAATTTATTGGATTAGAATTCTTAGGATTAGAAATTTTTGGAATTTGCAGAGAAAAACTAAAAATGTCAAGAGTGTTAAAACTTTTTATTTCTGGTAATTCTTCGCAAACATTACTCCTTGTGCCACCATATTTTTTTTGTGTATATTTTGCCCCTTTTGTTATTTTTTTACGTCCAATTGTTTTATTTTTCAAATTTGCGTGTTTTTTGTTATTTTTATTCATATTATTCTGTCTTATATATATTATAGAATAATATGAAACAAATATTTCTTATTTTACTTCTTATATTTGTAATTGTTAGTGTATCATTTTATAATGAATATCAAAAGAATCTCTTACAAGAAGGTCTTACTAATGATGATAATTCAACAATTATTTTAATTGGGGATAGTATATTAAACAATACTAATTACATTTTAAAAGAAGAAAACTCAGTACCTGGATTAATTAAAGCAAAACACTCAGACACATATGTTTTTGCTAAAGATGAAGCTATTATTTCTGATTGTAATGCTCAAATTGAAGAAATACCAGAAGCAAATAATACTAAAGACACTTATATTTTTGTTAGTGCTGGTGGTAATAATATATTAAATAATAGAAATAATATTAGCAAGGAAATTGTGGATTCATTATTTCAACAATATTCTACTTTAATACTTTCATTAAAGTCCAAGTTTCCTAATACAAATATATATCTATTGAATTTATATTACCCGCTAGATAGTACATTTAAAAACTTGTACGTATATATTGACCAATGGAATTCATTAATTACAGAATTTGCCGAAAAAAATGGTTTAAAAGTTATACAAACTAACAAATTACTAATAAATAATGATGATTTTACTAATTCAATTGAGCCTTCAGAACAAGGTGGTAAAAAAATTGCTGATGTAATCCTTAAAACTTAACTAAATAAATTAAATTAACTCCTGTAATAAATTAACATCTGATATCCTTTGGTAAAGTTCCAGGTTAACATTCTGCCATTGTCTTCAGAGCCTTTAAATTGCCAGTTAAAATTTGAATTTATGAGTTGTTTCCATTCCATATAAACAAGACGATGAAAACTCATGCCATCATATGCCATCTCTTTTTTCTCACATGTTAGTAATGACGAAAAATGCTGCTTGCTAGTATCTCTTATTACACAACTATCTAATACATATTTAGCATCATTTAAATAGAAACTCATTGCTTTGTTAGTTGTTGGAGTATCATCATCAAAAAACTCCAAGATAATTATATGTGGCATATGTTTGTTATTTCTTGTTTTTATATGTTCAATGATTTGGTTTCTCCATTTTTCATTAGAATTAGGAAAAAATGCTACTTGTAAATCTTTGTTGTTAAGATAATTAATTAAACTTAAATAATAACGCACTGGGTTACCAGCTTCATCAATATCCTTAATATATCTAAAATTTGCTTTATAATCTGTCGGTATTGCGTCAAATATTTGCTTTATAATTGTATTTGTATTTAAAATATACGCATATCTATTACCACTTAGACACGCGTCAATCGCATAATTTAATAAAGCAAAACCGTCTCTTAACTGCTCCGGTATTAATTGATTATTTCGTTGCTTTCCTTCAATCATTAATTGTCTAAAAAAATGGAAGAATTTACGGCCTTTATCACTAACAAAAAGTGTTACAAACATTGTATTAAACCAGCAATTACCTAGTGATTGAATTGGTGGTATAATTTTATCTGGATTAGCATGTTTATTTGCCCTTAAACTTTTTAGTAAGTATTTTTTGGCTTCTGGTGAATTGTATGGATAGCAATAATTGCCATATATGTATCCAGGTATACCTATTTGAAGCGGCGCTTTCAATAAAAATGCTTCTTCATTATTACAATTATATACTTTTTCTCTGTTTACAGACTGCAATGAAACCAATTCTTTGTTAATAGTTGGACTATATGAAGCAATTTGATTGCCTTTACTTACTTTATTAATTTCATTATTAATACTATGACTGATTTCATCTATATTATCCGGTGTTTTATTTGGTAACACAAGAATGTTTGTATTGTATCTTTTAGTTTTATTTTTATTTTTATTTTTAATATTACTCTTGTTAACTTTATGTCTTTTATTTCTTGTTTTGGTCATATTTATATTTTACTTATATTATATTTTTATAATTTCTATAATTTTCTATAATTTATTATACTATATTATACTATATTATGGGTGCTAGTATATTACCAATAACAGTCCATAATGGTAAAATTTTACTACTATTTGGAAAAGAACGTGATATTGATGAAAATCCCGGTTGGTCTGATTTTGGAGGTGGTACTGATAAAGGCGAAACATTTATGCAAACAGCTGTAAGAGAAGGTGGTGAAGAAATGACTGGTTTTTTAGGTTCATCTGATGATATTAGACGTTTATTAAAACGTTTTGGTACATTTAATATTGACTTTAAATCAGAAAATGGTTATGGAACATATAGATGTCATATTTTTCCGATAGAATATGATGATTATTTACCACATTATTACAACAATAATCAACGTTTTTTACAGAAACGGCTTCCTGCGTCTATTATACGTGATACTAAGATATTTGAAAAAACTCAAATAAAATGGTTTGACATTAATGAATTGGCTAAACGACGCAGCGAATTCCGCAGTTTCTACCGCAATATTATTGACCTTATTGTTGAAAACAAAACAGAGCTGGAACAGTTTGCGAGAAAATGTAATAGAAATAAAAATGGGTTAAAAACCAGAAATAAAAGAATTATTAGAAAAAGGTCTAAAACTAAGAGACATTAATATAATACTTTTAAAATGTTAATAAAACTGTAATAAAAATATCATTATAATATATTATAATAATGATGTTCTTCTACCTTGTATTATTTTTACAGTTAATTTCTTTATTAAACGCATTTAATCAACTGTCTTTATCTGGAGGCGGCTCATTTGGCGCTGTTGAAATTGGCATTTTGAAGCGAATTTTAGAAACTGATTACAAATCATATGATTTGTACACTGGTATTTCTGCCGGCGCTTTAAACGCAGGATTTTTATCTTATTATTCAGACCTAAAATCAGGAGTAAAATCAGCAGAAAAACTGTATTCTAGTATTCATAATTTGTTAATATATGAACTTGAACCGTTTACTGGAGTATCTATTTTAAATACAGAACCTCTTTTCAAAACACTAACAAAGGTTATTAATGGAATGCCTTCCAAAACAGCTGTACCTACATTAATTGGCGCCACAAATTTATATAGTGGCAACTTGGATGTTTATTCTTTTGAAAGTAATGATGCCGCAAATAAAGTTCTTTTATTAATGTCATCATCGGCTATACCAGGTATTTTTCCGCCTGTAAACTACAATGGTCAATTATATGCGGATGGGGGAACATTGAGCAACGAATTGCTACAAGTGAAGAGTCAAACAGGATATTTAAATATTACATATATTACACCATATGAAGGATACACATACAATAATGAACCAATTACATCATTGAAGGATATGTTTAAGAGAACATTAGATATTGTTATGAGTAATTTTAATAATCCACTAGCAACATTAAACCAGAACTGTTTAAATCCGGTAGGTGAAATTAACAAATATTTTGTTAGTCCTGAGTATTTAGAAGACTATAATTCTCTGAATTTTGATACTGGAAAGGAATTAATTGATATTGGCTACAAATATGTTACTAGTCGAAAATATAAAATTTGTTAGATTATTGTATTTTGACATTAGAAAATGTATAAAGAATATAAATAATAATTAAATTGTATTAATTATTATTCATTAGTTACACCTTATGGAATCAAAGCATATATATTTATTAAGCAATGTTACTTTGAGAAAATCCAGATTGATGATTGTTAAAAAGATTACTAATATTTCCAGTTGGTGCCGTGTTTGATGTATTGTTGTAAATTGTACTTCCAGCAGAGACTGATGGTACTGTAATACTACCCCAGCTTGTAATTTGGAATTGTTTGCGACCAAGCTTATCAAATGATGTAAAAATTGGGTGCTTAGACACATAGAATGCTTTAGATATTCCATCATATGTTGTAGAAAACACCTTTGGAGGAATCTTAGTCATTGCATCAGCAGAGAAACAAACAACAGAAGCATATACGCTGTTGTATATGTTATCCTCATTACTAGTTGGCCATGTTTCATCAAGTATCCATTCTTGTGTTTTAAGGTCATAAGCAAATTCTTGAGCATGAATTTTAACATATTCTTCAAAAGCATTTCTGATATTTCCAGTAGTTAAACTCTGTAAAAATGTTTTAAACCCGGCATTATCTATGGTAAATGTTTTATAACTTCTTTCTAAAAATGTAACTGAAACCGCTTGTTTAGTTAAACTTGGGGAACCATTACCATTAACATCATTATAATCAACATTAATATTATTAAAACCACTATATTTATAAATTTTAATTGTATAGCTATTGTTTGAATTAACCATTTCACGTGTGTATAAATTTACTTTAGTTCCAGCGCCAGCTGGTAAATCTAAAGCAAATGTATTTTTACCAAAGAAATTATCTATTTGGATTGTAATATTGGCATCAATTGTTGTTTCGGTAGAGTAAATATCACTAGTTGATAAAATATAAGGTGTGGCTTGTATATTTGTTGGTTGAAGTAACTTCATAACAATACCTGAGTTGGAATTTATTAGAGTATCATTATAAAAGTGTGAACTATTATTAACTAAATACATCAATCTATTTACAGGCAAAGGTCCAAACATTGTTCCAATTGTAGAGCCACTTTGTGATTTAAGGCCAGCAACCAGAGTCTTTGTAAGTATATTACCTTCAACCACAAAATATTGGGTTGGAACCTCATCTCTTATGTCATATGTATAACTAGACAACAAAGACTCAGGAGCAGTTTGAACAAAAGTGACATCATTTGTTAATGTTTGGTTAAATGTGAGCGTAACACTAGAAACTTCATCAGTATCTGCTATATAATTATATGTTGTAGACTCCGCAAATGGATTGTATGTGTTTTTATCATTTACTGTAGGAGCAACGGGAAGATAACTAACACGTAAATCTGTCTCCTCACTAAAATCATAAGGTAAGTCTATTATGTCACTATAAACCTGGTTAAACAATATATATGGTGGCATTATGACAAAGTAACTAATACTGGGGTTATAATTTAAAGGACTACGTTTAAAATTCCACTTACCACTTGTTATACCATTATCACCAATAAGGTCTAAAAATGTATATGTTATGCCCTCAGGTGTAGTATCTGTCCACAATTCCGAATCTGGGCGAACATAGGCATCATTTGTATCAAGGTTTGCGGGATTACCTAAATAGTTGTTATTTTTATATATTCTAACCTCTCTAGGATTTAATTGTACAGACCAAGAAGCATTACTCTTTTCAAATAAATTACTCGAATTTTGGGTTCTTATCTTAAGTCTGTAAGAATTGATAGAAAGTGGACTACCAGTTTCGTTAAAATTTGAGCCAGAGAATGTATCTAAAACAAATTGCTTCAATGTAGTGTCATCAGGAGTAGTTCTATATAGGTATTCTGTATTTGGGTTTACAATAATAAAAGTAACATCATCGCCTTTTCTGAAAATAGTGAAACTACGTTTATCATCAACAGAAATCTCAAGACCTTCAACAGCCAACATTGACAACAAAAATTTAATCTTGAGGCCAATACTACCAACTTCACCACTTAAATTATCTACAGTATATTCTTCATCTTGGTAAACATTCCAACTTTGTGAAATTGTCTCATCATATTCGTCACTTGATGACCTAGCAATAGTCAATGTAGCAACCATTGTGTCTCTGTTAATAGTATATACTTGGTCAACTGATACTGTGTTGGGTTCAGGTCCATAAAATCCTCTATATCTATCAATGGTAAACTTGCGAGAATTGCTTATTTCGTCAACATATTGGAATGTTAATCCATGGTTTGATATAGTATGATTTGTTTCTGATGAAGATACAGTACCTGAAGACAAATAAGCAATTGAATTCAAACTAGTAACAGTACTAATCATATTAACACCAATAGAATCAGATAAAAGTGAAAATTTTATCAATTTGCCAATATCAGATAATTGTGTAAATGTTGTAGAACTCAATGTTGGAGTAGTCAAGTAAACACCGGTATCTATTGAGAATATGTTAGACAGAGTGTTTTCTTGATTATTTGTATATGTATAATCAACTTGATTAAAATGTTCATTGTAATAAATTTCATCATCATCACCCTTTTCTCCAATCCATCTGTCATTTCTGTAGATATCTCTTGGAAAATAACTAATAAATGCGGTTGTATTTAAATATGTGAATTTCTTGGTTCTAATTTCATACAAAGACGTTGATGTTTCTTTTTCACGGATGCTTAATACAATAGTCGATTTGTCATCTTCTTCATACGAAACTATAGCTTCATAATCAGATGTATTCCATTTTGTAACACTATTATACCCATTGAAAACAGTCAATATCTTATCAGAATAGTTTAATGTGCCGTCAGGATTTGCTATACTTGTATCATTTGTTATGTTTTCCATATTAGCTGTCCAGTATTCACATGTATAGTTTGTGTTATATGTACTTGTAAGTTGTAATTCATAACCATCGATGTTATCAAAATTAACATTTAATTCAGAACCTTCAGCATTTAAATACTCACATTCAATGCTAAGACTAATATCTTCTGGGTTTGATTGTTCTTCTTCTGACTCATATAACTCTATTGCGGTTTCAATACCATACATAGAAGATATATGTGTTTGCTGAGCCACTTGAACTAGTGTATTATTATCAGTATCTTGTTTGAAAACAGTCACCATCATATCACATAAATCAGTTGAATTAAATACACCTTCAACAATATCTATAGATGATAAACTTTCTGTTATCTTCGAGTAATTTGTTTGTGTATTATCAGTAACATATTTTAAGTAAGACTTAGGATAAACTTCACCAGTGACATTATCTTTAGCAATATAACTATTAGTAGTCACACGGATTTTAGGAGTTGTCATCTGTAAGCCAGTAAATGGTCTCAATGGTAAATCAAATGTATAAGTAATATCTCTTATAGAAGTAACCTGGTAAACATCTATTTGTTTTCCAGTTAATTTACCGTCCAAAATGAGTGAGTTTGAAACCTTTGTTGTCTCATCTATAGGAGATATAGATATTTGAGTTTGAACTCTTGTCAACATATCTTGAGTAAGAAGTATTGAATTATTATTACTGTCATAATTGTCTGTAGACCACTCAATCTTTACATAATCTCCCAAATGTGATGATGAAGACGCGTTATCAGAAGAACCTGTGGTAGCAGTAGTAACTGAAATTCTATAATTGATTTCGTTAACATCATCCTCTTGTTTGATAAGAGATATGGTATCTGCTAATTTAGGAAAAGCAACACTTCCAGCACCATAAGCAACAGCTGATGAAGAAGCCATTTTAGCACCATTTAGAGACGTAACACTCCAACCAGTAGCATTTGATACAGCAGTATGAATACTAGAACCTACTAAATCCTTCAAGGTAAATTTCATCTTAGCCTTATCATATACATTGTCGTTGTTAATTAATATTGTTTTCATATTACGTAAATTGGCAAACGCAGAAACGCCATCTATTCTAGTAGCAACGCCGCTATTCAAAATACTGAAACCATTAATACTTGCCAATTGTTTAAATGAATTTACCTTAAATACTTCAGCTTCAACATCTCTTGGGTTAGGGACGGTAAATCCAAAATCACTTGAGTTGAAATTACTATTAACGATATTATTTTTATATAAATCTAAGGCAAAATCTCCAGCTCTACTTCCTGTATTTTTCATAAATGAACCAGAAACATCCTTTGAGTTTTTAGCGACAAGTTGTGACAAATATGTAACAGATGCGTTTTGTTTTAATTCATCTGATATACTCGTATAATCAGCATGTTCAGAATTGTAAAACACGTTCTGGTTAAATGCCAATGAGTTTTCATCAATATTAGTTCTGGTGGTAGGAGTGTTGTTATTTACCTTTATTTGTCCATTGTCAAAATTTGACTTTGTAATATATTCTCTTTCTGTGTTTAAAGAAAATGTTTGTTCTATGTTATCTGATGACGCAGAATCAACAGTAGTTATATTTAATCCGGCAGAAGCAAATGACAAAGTATGGTCCCCATTAACATAATGTTCCATATATGTTGCGTTGTCTAGAAGATTACTATCGTCTAATGTGAATGTATTGCCAACATCAGTGCGCGCAATCATATCGGCGGCAGGCGAATATCCTGAATTGTCAGCCTCATTAACAGTTACAGTGTATTTGTATTCAGGCATAATAGTTTCACTACCTTCAGCCGTATAATCTCTGTTAAACATAGAATAAAATGTATCTAAAGTTATAGTGTTTGTTGGGAGCACTTGGTCTGGACTAGGGTTTGCGTTAAATATAGGGAATTTTGAAATGTCGGATTGAGAAGTAGTATCATTTGAAACTTCATCTTCAGTAATTGTTATAAGAGGAGCATCAGGGAATTGTTGAAGTCTGTATGAACCGCAATCATCTAAACCAATATTTTCAAAGTCTGAAGACTTTGATGGCATAATACCATTATTTCCTAGTAAAAATGTCGGCTCCATATATCCATTTTCCGAACTGGCTGATTCCATATCTATATCGTTTTTGATTGGTTTTCCATTAGAATCAAGTGTGAAATAATGTTGTTGAGAAGAATTTGTCATATCTTTTCCTAAAGCATATGTTTTATTAAATAATGTGTATTCGTCAACCCTCATAGGTCTGCTATAATTCTTAGTATTGTATTCAGAGTTAACAGCTCTACTGTAATTAGCGTTGCTATTTTCCGCATCAAAAGTTGCCTGCCATGTACCTTGGTCAGGGATAGTACCATTTACGTCTGTAGGGTAAGCCTCATTAGCATTATTTGAAGTAGAAGGACATATAAAACCATTGTACTCATACTTAAATGCAACATTGGAGTCATAAATAGAAGCAGATGGTACAATAATTGAATTGTCTTTTTCAATAGTCTTATTGGGTGTTCCTATATTACATGAGTAAGAATCAGGTGTCTCTTGGACAGATGAATCATATTGTGATATTAGCGCAAATGATATATCGGAAACATCTGTTGTTGTTTGAATATCAAATGTATCTCTATCTTGAGTAGATACTGGGGTAATGGTAAAGTTACTAGAAATAGCTGATACAACCTCATTGGTAGAAGTAGATGCGGCAGAAATAACTGACGCAGGAATATGAGCAGCTAAACAGTCTACTACTGTATTTTCTAGTTTGGTGTTAAAATCAGTTATTGATTGAGTTGAACTAGTTGGTTGTGTCAATATAACCATACTTTCATTGTCAACAGCATTTGCAATCATTCCAGAAGTATTCTGAGACATTTTATATATATATAAAATATAAAAATATACATAAAATAATATATGGATAATAATTATCCCTAAAATACATTAACGTTTTTAACAATTATTGTTTTATTGATAATTCTCTGGGGGTTGTATGCTAACGGTTGTACTTCTACTTGTACTTCTGCTTGTGCTTGTAATTGTAATTGAGCTTGTGCTTGAGCTTGTGCTTGAGCTTGAGCTTGTGCTTGTGCTTGTGCTTGTGCTTGTGCTTGTGCTTGAGCTTGTGCTTGAGCTTGTGCTTGAGCTTGTGCTTGAGCTTGTGCTTGAGCTTCTGCTTGAGCTTGTGCTTGAGCTTGTGCTTGTGCTTGTGCTTGAGCTTCTAATTGAGCAAGAGCTCTATCTCTGGCAACACTTTTATTATGAGCTACTATACGTGATTTTTGGTCTTTTCGTTTTTTCATGTTATCAACAATTTCCTTAATAATTTGTGTATTATCATGACTATTTTTCTTAAAAAGTATCATTGAAGAAGTAATATTTGACATTATAATATTCAAATAGATTATATTTTATAAAAATAAAACAATAAATTAAACGCACAAATATAATATAATAAAATATATATAAAATATTTGTTATTATAAATGGAATTAAACAAATCATTATTTGTGATGATTTTAGGCAGCTTTGTTATCCAATTTGTAATAATGAGCGCGCTAATGACAAATAAAATATCAAATATTCGTTTAAGTATGGGTAAATTCTACATTTCTATAATAATGGCTTCATTAATGGGATTTTTAGAAGTGCTAATGTATGATTACCATATGGGTTCAGTTAGTATTATTTATTATTTGTCTTTAGGTTTAGTAATATCTATATTTGTATATTTATACCGTAATCAATCATATATTTATGATAATGACTATTTGAATGAGATGATTGAACATCATTCAATGGCACTATTAACAAGTGAATCAATACTAGAAAAAACACAGTCAGAACGTGTAAAACGACTTGCTGAAAACATTATTTCGACACAACTAGTAGAAATTAAATATATGAATGATTTGCTAAATACAATAAAATAATTTTTAAATAAAGATAAAATTCTAGTATATTTATATAAAAATGCTCATATTTTTGTTAACATGTTTATTCACATTTTTTACAGCAGATTTGTCTCTAAATGCTATAAATACTAATATCAATAATACATTATTTGCATCATCTATTACAAGAGACCAAATTATGAAAAGGGCTCAGGTGTGGGTAGATGAGAAAGTGCCATACTCACAAACCGCAACAACAAATGGATACAGACAAGACTGTAGTGGGTATGTATCTTATTGCTGGGCGTCATCAACATCAGGAGGTGGACATGTTACCAGCAATATGCAGGAAATATGTACAAAAATTACAAAAGGAGATTTGAAAAAAGGAGATTCAATTTTGAAACCGAGTCAACATGTACTACTATTTGGTGGTTGGATAGACAGCGATGCCTTTTATGAATATGCTGAACATCAAACTGGTGATGTTTGTCGAAAATCAACCGGGTCTTATAATTACTTTGCTACAAATGGTTACTTCCCTTGTCGTTATAATTTGGTTACAGATTAGCTTTGTTTATGAATTCATCAATATTTGAATTGCATATTAATGGTAAAAACTGGTTTATCTTATTATCATTCCAATCCCACCATTTAATTTCTAATAATTTTGCTATTTGTTGAGGTGTAAACCTATATTTAATAATTTGTGCTGGGTTACCGCCAACTAAACTATAAGGTTCTACATTTTTTACAACATGGCTATTATTTGCAATAATAGCACCATCTCCAATATTTACACCAGACATAATTTTAACATTCTCACCAATCCATACATCATTACCAATAATAACATCACCTTTTGTATTTCGAGCATTATTAGTAACATTTTTAAATACTTTATTATGAATAATACCAAATGGATATGTTGATACAAATGAACTATCATGACCTATACCATTTCCTAAATAAATTATAACATTTGTTGCTATTGAACAAAAATTACCTATAAATAACTTTGCATTATTATTTTGATACATTATAGTTGGATTGCCATATGTATATTTTCCAAACGTCATTTATATTATTATTTTAATTATATTATATTTTATTTTACTCATATTTTTCGCAACATTCTTCAATAGCATTTTTAATATCCAATGGTCTATATTTTGTTAGTTTGTCTGATTGTAATTTAGAAAATGAGCGTTTATTTATTAAGCTACTAGTTTGTAAACTAATTATAGGATTAATTATAGGATTAATATGAGAATTTGTTGTATGATTATATATATTAATAATATCAAGTAGGTTTATTTGCCCAGGATTTGTAAAATTACATATGCCTATTTCATTTTGTTCTATCATTTTGAATAAAATAGGAAATAAGTTGTCTATATATGTCACCGATATTTCAACATTGTCAATTGTTTTGTAACCTAATAGTTTTGTTAGTAAGTTTTTGTTAGATTGTTTGCTACTAATAGGGTAATTAATTCGTAAATATAATACATTATTGTATTGTTTTACTATATTTTCTAATAAAATCCGAGATTCTCCATAATAATTACTAAAGTTATTACCTGTATCTGTTTCCAAGTAAACTTTGTTATCATTATTAAATATTCCTCCCGACCCAAAAATGGTCAAATGTATACCATATTCTTTACAAATTGCTGCCATTGTCAATTGATATGTGATATTATGTTCTATTGTTTCTGTTTTATGTTCGTCACACCAGAAAATATTGGGAGTTCCTGTAATTCCAGCACAATTAATTACAAATTTGGGTTTATACAATTCAAATAACTCTCTGATTTTATAAGTTTCTTGTAGTCTTAAATTAGAAGTAATAAAATTCTTATCTTTGATTTTCAACATACTAACAATATTAGAGCCTAAAAATCCATTTGGACCAAATACAATATAATCAATTGGTCTTACAAAATTTTTAATATCATCCTTTTCAGACAGAATGATATTGTTGTTATTTATGTTTGGTGGAAACACTATATTAATATATGGGTCTAAGTAATGAATATGTATTGTTTCGTTATCAATAAAATCATCTTCAAGATGATATACTAATATGGAGTCTGGTTCTAAAGATAAAAATGCGTGACCATATCCCTTTGGAACAAGTATTTCAAATAATTCGGTATTTGGGTCTAAATAAAAATACTTTGGTATCAAATAATCGGGTGCTGTATTGTCAAAGTTAATTATAATATCCAATATTTTACCTTGTATACAAGTAACTAACTTGTCAAAATTGTTTATATGTATACCTCTAAAAACAAATTGTTTGTTAACACTTACAGTACACTGCTTGAATATTTGGTTTTTGACAGGAAAAAATAATTTGCCTCTTTTATCTGAATAAGTTTTATTCATTGTTTTATAATATTAATAATATAATATTATAAATGAGTTTAAATGAGTGTTTAGAACTTATTTCGTGTTTGTGTTGTAAAACACAAAATAAGTTGTTTTTGGACTTAGGATTACAACCTTTAGCAAATAATTATCATGAAAAAGGTGATGTGTGCGATGTATATCCTCTTAAATTGAAATATTGTCCAAATTGTTTTCATTGTCAATTGTCTCATGCTGTAAATCCTGAATTGTTATTTAAAACTTATAAGTATGTTAGTGGTACATCTCAAACTGGTACTATTTTTTTTAAAGAGAATGCCAAAATGATTGATAATTATTATAACAGTAAAAATACTGAAGTTTCTACTAAAGAAAAAAAGGTATTAGATATTGCGTCAAATGATGGGTCGCAATTGGACTGTTTTAAGGAGCTTGGTTGGATAACTTATGGTGTTGACCCGGCTACAAATTTGGTACCAATTTCGGTTGAAAAAGGACATCAAGTTATATGTGATTTTTGGAATGAAAGTGCGGCAAAACAGTTGCCTATTATGGATGTTATTACGGCCCAAAATGTGTTTGCTCACACTCAATATCTAGACGAGTTTTTACAAGCTTGTAAATTAGTAATGGACAATAACACACTACTATTTATTCAAACATCCCAAAAGAACATGATTATAAATAATGAATTTGACACAACATACCACGAGCATATTTCGTTTTATAATACCAAGTCAATGAAAACCTTGGTGGAGCGAAATGGTATGTTTTTAAACCGCGTTCTACATGCTGAAATCCATGGTCATAGTTATATTTTTGAGATAAGTAAGGTATCCAATTTAGAAACAAAAGTGATTGTAGATAAGTATTTAAATGAAGAGGAAGATAAAAAAATTTACAATGAACAAACATATATTGAATTCAATGAAAAAACACAGGTAATTGTCGATAATTTAAAACAAGAAATAGCATATTATAAATCAAATGGTTATAAATGTATTGGTTTTGGCGCAGCTGCCAAAGGACAAACAGTGCTTTGCTATGGCGAAATTAGTTTAGATTATATTATTGATGAAAATCCATTAAAAATTGGTCTACTTTCACCAAAAATGGATATACCTATTGTTAGTATAGACCATTTTATAAATGATACAAATGCTTTAGAAAGTGGTAATAAATACGTTATATTAATATTAGCATGGAATTTTGCTACAGAAATAAAGGAAAAAATACGAAAATATAAGGGTAACAAAAAATGCGTCGTATTGGAGGCATATTTTCCAGAAATTGTTATTCGTAAAATGGTTTAAATATTGGTTAAAGACATAAACGTAATTATTCATCAATTGATTGTCTAAATGCTCCAATCTTTTCTCCATCAGAAATAATGCCATATTTTCCATAATGTAAAAACCTTGTTAAATAGTTTAACTCAGGACTTACTATGTTCTGATTTAAATACGATATCATATATTTCCATTTTATTCCAAAAGAGTTAGGATTATTTATCCATTTATGAATATTAACTGGGTTAAATACAGGACAAGAAACATTGTTTGTATCAAGACTATTGATTTTAATAACAGTATTCCATTTATACCCAATGTTTACTAAGTATTTTGCGAATTTAACTTCCATTTTTAAAATATAATCCATTTTGTTAGAACAAAATGGTATTGTATTTTTTATAAAATTCATTATATCATTCATCATAGTATATTTAAATTCAATAGGTGTTCCAACTATATGCCATTCTACCTCTGTTGACTCCCAATGACCCCAAAAATCGGATGTATTACGCATTTGATGTATTGTTTTGCCTAAATTGAATATTCCATTAATCGGTAATATAATGCTGTCATTTAATAAGAATATGTGTGAATATTTGTTTTCATTGTGTTTTTTTAAATAATTACAACCATGTAACCAAGATTTCCAATCTGTCCCGGGTCCATCATTATTCACATAAAAAACATTACATGGTAATACATCTACATTTGTTAAAGTTTGTGATGCTGTAAAAAATAAAATATTGTAACCTAAATATCGAAATGCTTTGATAGTTTGTATTACATAATCTTTTACAATATTATCAGCATCATAATGTGCGTAAATTAAACAACCAGTAAAATTTACAGTAGGTTTATTAAATAATATTATTTCTTCAGTTGACCCATATTTATTGTAAAAATCTTGTTTTGAATTCCAATCAGGGGAAGCATGTAAGCCCTTACCATATGATTTAACATTCAACATATCATAATTATAAGAAATATTATGAAATTCTTGAAAAATAGGTTTCATATTTAGCTTTAAATAAACAAAGTCTTTACATTCATTATATAAAACAGGTAAACATACATAACTATTTTCCCATCTCCATATATTTTTTATAAATATGGTAGATAGTGGTACATTTTGCCCGTTAAATGACTTATAACGGTCAGGTTCAGTATTGCCATTTATTGCCCAATTTTGAGGATTGTTACAATTAAAATTATCATCATTGTACAATAAACTTGTTAACTTGTAACCATTTTTAATCATTATTCTAGACATTCCATATTCACCTGTTAATACCGCATCTTGCTTATCACGTTTAGACCCTAATAC
>Ga0214919_10006069_pt1 | contig 16782 bp, 15 predicted proteins | sample LL1503_MetaG_FD_177994 | JGI IMG/M metagenome (GOLD analysis project Ga0214919, IMG submission 177994) | Freshwater microbial communities from Lake Lanier, Atlanta, Georgia, United States - LL-1503 | ecosystem: Environmental > Aquatic > Freshwater > Lake | place: USA: Georgia | collected... | reverse complement strand
AAAGGTGAGTTCCAGCATTATTCGTATTGCCTTGCTGGTGCTAGGAACCTTGTTTAGCCTGTCAGCAGTTGGTGTTGATCTAACTGTGCTGTCTGTGATGGGCGGAATGCTGGGGGTTGGCCTTGGATTTGGTTTACAAAATATTTCCGCGAACTACGTCAGTGGATTTTTGATACTTTTTGAACGCTCTTTAAAAATTGGTGACCATGTCAAGATCGATGAATGCGAAGGCATCGTCAAAGATATTCGCACGCGTTTCACCGTGATCGAGGACATTACAGGCAGTGAAACTGTGGTACCTAATGAGATGATTATCACCACACAAATTACCAATCTATCGCGTTCGCAATCGCGCACCCGCATTGCGATTGATGTATTGGCCGATCCTGATGAGTCAATAGAAGGTCTACAAGAAATCTTGCATAAAGCCACAGTGAGTTGCGATGCGTTATTGCCCAAACCTTCCCCAAGGGTTTATCTGATTGGTTTGGAAGAAGAGGGTTTGAGATTTCAAGTGGAGGCATGGACTTTGAACAACCCGCAAGAGCTTTCTTCTGTGAGGTCACAGCTCAACATCAAATTAGTTAATGCGCTCAGTTCTAGTGGGAAAAATCTTCGCAAGATACGCTTGGTGCAACCGACTGTGCTTGTTAGTTTGTCCACCACTGGAAATCAACGGGCCACATAACTCCTTTTGCGACTGGCACTATGCAATTACAAAAACCATTCCAATGTATCTTTTTATTTTGTGCAGCTTTATATTTGTATAACGCCAATGCACAAGCTCCCAACAAACCCATTCATCTGATAGTTCCCTACGCCGCAGGTGGTCCTATTGATATCACTGCCAGAGTTTTAGCCGAGCGCGTCAAAGACAGCTTAGGAAACGTCTTTGTAGAAAACCGCCCAGGAGCGGGTGGCAATATAGGCGCAGATTTCATCGCCAAAGCAGCGCCTGATGGATTGACCATTGGTATTGCAGCCACTGCTACGCATGCTGTCAATCCTTGGCTCTACAGTCGTATGCCCTACAACGTGGCCACTGACTTTGCGCCCATCACGCAAATTTTGCGTGTTCCGAATGTTTTGGTGATGAATACAGAAACAGCCAAACGCTTAGGAATTCAAAATTTCAGCGACTTCATGCGTTATGCCAAATCCCACCCAGGCAAATTAAATTACGGCTCTGGCGGCAATGGAAGTGCGGGCCACTTAGCGGGTGAATTATTCAAATCACGCGCGGGGGTTTTTGCAGTGCATATCCCGTATAACGGTGGCAACCCTGCGCAATTAGCGCTTCTATCAGGACAAGTGGATTTCAATTTCGATAACTTGGCTACGGCAGCACCCAACATCAAAAGTGGAAGGCTTACTGCATTGGCAGTGACCACTCCACAGCGTAGCAGTTTATTAGCAGATGTCCCTTCAATTGCCGAAGCTTTACCTGGGTTTGCGGTGGACACGTGGTGGGGGCTTGTAGCTCCTGCGCAAACATCTGATAGTGTGATTCAAAAGCTCAACCAAGCTTTTGTGCAAGCACTTCAATCACCGGAAACTAAAACGCGTTTTGCTGGCCTTATGGCAGAGCCCGTACCCACTTCGCCAGAGGCTTTTGGTCTATTTATGCGGTCCGAACTCAAAAAATATGAATTAGTTGTTCGTAGTAGTGGGGCAAAGGTTGATTAATTAACAGACATCCAATTAAAAATATTAATATTTTTTAATTAAGTTGTTACCAGTAAGTCATTTTTATTTTTTATTTGTGAGTATGTATTCGCTATAGTTCGTATTCTTAATTTTACGAATCGCGTCATGCAATGAAACTTAAATCACACTCACTTTCTGCAATTTGTCTTGCTATTTCAATATCAGGATGTTCCTCAATCAACGGTGACTTTGGCATTGCTAGTCTTTTGAAAGACGGTGGCAGTAAATCGCAACAAGCTGAACCTACACGAACACAAGTTTTACTCAAAGCGGGAGCTGAATATCTTCAAAAAGGTGAGGTGGACAAAGCCCAAGCAGTTTTCAACACTGGTTTAAAGTTTGATTTGAATAATGCTGCCCTACATTTTTTCAATGCATTTGCTTACCAGCTTAAATTTGAGAAAGGTGAGATCGATGCATTTGCAAACGCTGAGGCTGGATATAAAACAGCGCTCAGTTTAGATTCGACCCTTGATGTTGCTTACCTGCAGTTAGGCAGGCTCTACACTTCTAACACAAAATTCGCTGAGGCCAAGAAGGCTTTTGCATTAGCTGTGGACGCAAAACCTAAGAACCCCCAAGAAGCCCTTATGGGTTTAACCCAAGCATCTATGCTGAGCGGCGATACAAAAACAGCCGTTTGGGCAGTCAGTAAGCTTGACGAACTTGAGTGGAAAGATCCAAGGCTTTACCGCGCAAAAGCTTTTTTAGCTGCGGTTGCAAAACAACCTACGCTCGCGACTGAAATGATCGCGCAGTACTCTGAACTAGAAAAAAACAACAAAGAAACACGTTACCTTAACACTCGTGTCAATCAACTGCTGGCCATGAAAACCAGTATGCAGTCTGGCGAAAGCAGTAATCTAAAACCCCGCGATATTCTTTTGGCACAAGCCAAAACTGAAGAGGCTAGCGAAAAAGGCAAGGAAGCCACAAGTGAAAAAAAGGCACAAGCAGCGCCCTCTGAAGAACGTAAGAATTGGTTTAGATGCGACACGAGGCCTGCGCCTGTAGAAGAAAAGGACGTAACTCCCCTACTCAACACACCTCATTTACCCGTGACCGAAGAAAATGCCCACGCCATTACTCTTCCTGCACCATGCCCAGGAGAAATGCCTCCTAGTGCCATCATTGAGGTTACGATGATAAGAACTGAAGAGGCAATACAAAAGAGTTTTGGAGTAAATCTTTTAGATGGTTTGACCCTTGGACGCACTATCACCCAAGATGCGACAACTGGAGCTGTTATGAGAGGAGCCAATTTATTTAACACCGGCTCCATGACTGACGGGTTTTTAAGCTACTCGATGAACATTGCTAATTCTTTGTACACCAAAAATGAAGTTATAGCTAGACCAACATTAGCGGCTGTAGATCGCTTACCTTCTGTATTTTTTAGCGGTGGTAATTACTCGATCGCAGTTGCTGGCCAAAGTGGTGGTTCAAGCATTTTGGTCGATAAACAAACTGGTGTAGCTCTTTCCATCACCCCAACTTTTGTAGATGATGAACATGTGATGATAAACGTCAGGGCTTCCAGATCATTTAAGGAAGAAACCCCAGACTCCAAAAATATTCCACTTGTTTTAACTCGCAATACAGTGAATGCCGCCGCGCTTATCAGATTCGGGCAAACTTTTGTGCTGAATGGCTTAGTAGAAAGAGAAAAAGATCAAACGCAAAACTTTACGCCTGTCCTAGGTGATATTCCCATACTGCAATATTTATTCAAGAGACAGGTTACGGTAGATTTCAATAGACAAATCCTGACTCTGATTACAGTCAGAAAATTGGTTGATTCCGAAGACTCTCGAGATAAGGCTAAGCTAAGTGATGGCGGTGCCACTCTTTCCTTGCACAAACTCTCTGATGAAGTAGACGAGTTCATGAAGATACAAAACAACAAACCTGTTCTTGATGAGGTGCTTTCGGGTTTAAAAAAGGACAACTTCTTGTTCCAAAAGCTAAGCAAGAGAGACTTGATACAAGAATCTTACGGATCTAAAAAATTCTTAGACCGTATTATTGGTGACTTAAAAGATATGTTGTATTTTTAAATTAACATAAATTTTCATACTCCTATAACAACCCACCGTCGGTGGGTTTGTTTTTACTAAAAATAACAAGTAGCCATTTGATCTTTTTTCTGAATAACCAAATCCCATGATTTACTTCTCAGTCACCATCTTCACCAGCGCATTTCTTTTGTTCATGGTGCAACCCATCATTGCCAAGCAAATTCTTCCTTGGTTTGGTGGCTCGTCCGCTGTTTGGACCACGTGTATGGTTTTCTTTCAGATGATTTTGCTTTTGGGCTACTGGTACGCAGACTTTGTGGTGCGCAAACTAAGCAAACGAACCCAGGCTATTTTTCATTCGGCGGTAGTCATCATTTCGCTGATCTGGCTACCCATCATCGCGAGCGACACTTGGAAGCCCGCTGCAGACACTGAACCATCATCTAGGATTTTGTTGTTACTCTTGGTGACTGTAGGTCTGCCTTATTTATTGCTCTCCACCACGGGGCCCTTAGTGCAAGCTTGGTTTGCGCGCTGTTACCCACAAGCCAAGGTTTACAGACTATTTGCGCTATCTAACTTTGCCTCGCTGCTTTCCTTGCTCGCCTATCCGCCTTTTATAGAGCCGCATATTGATTTGCAAAGCCAGGCATGGTTGTGGAGTGGTGTTTACCTCATCTACGCCTTGCTAATCGTTATATCCGCTTGGCATTCCATTCGACATGAGGCGATTGTTGACGTGCCTAAAGCCAATGCTTCTACGGAAGTATTAACCGATAAGGCACCTACCAAGCAAGACTACACGCTCTGGCTTTTGCTAGCCACGCTTGGCTCAGTATTGCTTTTATCTTTCACTAACCACATTACGCAAAACATTGCATCTGTTCCATTTCTATGGATAGTGCCTTTAGTCCTTTATTTGGTGACTTTTATTTTGGTGTTTGATGTTGGCAGTTCACGTGGCAAAAGCGGTTGGTATTCACGCCAAATTTTTATTCCGCTGTTGTTTGCATTACTTCTCATCACAACCTATGGCATGTATGAGGGCTATGCCTCCACCATGAACATTTACCTTGCATTGCCATTGTTTTGCATTTTGCTTTTTGTCGGCTGCATGTTTTGCCACGGTGAACTGGCAGCGCTTCGGCCAGCAGCGCAATACATCACGCAGTTTTATCTGTGCTTGTCCATTGGCGGAGCTGCAGGCGGTTTGATGGTGGGTTTACTCGCACCTTTGGTTTTTGACTCTTTTGCAGAACTGCCACTGGCCCTTATTTCTTGTGGTCTTTTGGCAAGTTTTGTGATTTGGCGTGCGCCTTCCGCTGCAATTGCAGCCAAATTCAACACGACATTGATTTCCTGCGCATTAGCCTTAACTTGTGGAATGGGTTGGCTGCTCTGGCAAGAGTCTTTGACTACTGAAGCCACACTTCTTCAACATAGAGACTTTTATGGCACCTTACGTGTTTCAGAGTCTGATGCCGACAACACCCCTGACTCTGTGCGTGACCTGTACCACGGCGTCATTAGCCACGGTTGGCAACATACCTATGAGCCTTTGCGCGCAAAGCCCGTCAGCTATTTTGGGCCTGGCACTGGCATCGCAAAAACCATTACTTTTTACCAACAAGAAGAGCCATCGATTCGCGTAGGCATATTGGGATTAGGCATTGGTATCTTGACGTCCTACGGTCGCGAGACGGATAGTTTCCGTATCTACGAGTTAGTCCCCGCAGTCATTGATATCGCCAAAAAGTATTTTTGGTACCTAACAGGTTCCAAGTCCAAGATTGATTATTTAGTGGGGGATGGGCGGCTTAGTTTAGAGAGAGAGCCTTCTAATCAATTCCATATGCTCAGCGTCGATGCGTTTTCTTCAGACTCCATCCCTATGCATTTGATGACAGTCGAGGCGTTACGTGGATACAAGAAGCAAATCAGAGACGATGGTGCGATTGTTTATAACGTGACCAACCGTCTGATCAACCTAGCACCCATGGTCAAGTTGATTGCTGACGCGGAAGGTATGGAGGCTGTTTTAATTGCCAACCGCCCTCAAGAAGCTGACCTCTATCGAACAGACTTTGTTGTTGTGACCAATAACAAAAAACTTATCGCTTCATTGCAAAAATCAGAAGAATACAAGCCCATTGAAACTCTGCCCAAACTAAAGGCTTGGACAGATAGCTATAACAATTTGTTTGATGTGTTGCGATAGGCACTCAACTATTACCACTTTACTTACCTGGTAACGACATTATTCATTCTCAGCTTTTTGCCTTTCAAATTACGCTATATGTTGACGCACTCCATGAAAAAGCGAGTGCGCCAGTGGCATCGGGAAGTCAGTCCGCAAGCGCCCCAAAATTTTAATAAGTTCTAAGCTGCCTAATGCTTAGCGCAGCAGGCACTTGGATCATTTTCAACAATGACAGACTAAAGTGGTTGAATGTCTGCTTCTTTAACAATTTTTTGATAAGTACTGATCTCATCACGTACAAATTTTGAAAATTCATTGGGTTTCATTGGTACCGGAGTTATGCCAAGTTTTGAAAACTGTTCTTTAACTTCTGGAATTTGAAGTACAGCAGCAATGCCAGCGTTGATTTTTTCAATAATTGGATTAGGAGTTCCAGCAGGCGCCCAAACACCAAACCAAAGAGACATATTAAAACCTGATATGCCTTGTTCAGCAAGGGTAGAGACCTCAGGCAATACCTCCGCTCGTTTTGAAGTGGTAACTCCAAAAGCAGTTAATTTACCTTCTTTCATTTGTCCTACAACTGTATTGATAGGGGCCATGTAAAAGGCTGTACGACCAGAGATGGTGTCTTGAATCGCTTCAGGCGAGCCTTTATAGGGAACATGAAGCATTTTGAGTCCAGCGCTTTGCGCAAAATACTCTGCCACCAAGTGTGTTGATGAACCTACTCCAGCGGAAGCAAAAGCGATGCTTCCGGGTTTTGATTTGGCAGAGTCAATTAAAGCCTTCAAGCTGCTAAATTCACCCCCCTTGGCGGTCACCATTAAATATGGAGTAACACCAAGGATGGATACATCCGTTAATTCTTTTAATGGATCGTAGGGAAGTTTCTTGTAAATAGCGGGGTTGGCTGCATGAGAGGCAGATTGAACTAAAAGGGTGTAACCATCAGGTTCAGAGCGAATTATTGCTTGGGTACCAATTTGTCCGCCAGCACCAGGGCGATTTTCAACCACGATGGGTTGTTTCCACAATTCAGTAAGGTGTTTAGCTACGATTCGACCAGCAATATCAGCACCAGAACCGGGGGTGAGCGGGACTATAAATTTAATCGGTTTATTTGGATAGTCTTGCGCAATTGCATTTTGAAAAAAGCATACGAAAAAAGACAATGCGGCAATTTTTAGTTTGGTAAACATGGTGGGTACTTTCATGCATGAATTAATTTTTATAGATGGTCATCCACTTGATCAATAAATTTTCTTAAAGCTTGATTGAAAGCTTGAGGTTGTTCAATATTAGAGAGGTGCGCAGCGTTTTCCAAAATCACCATTTCAGAACCTTCAATCATTCGATGCAATACGGTTGATTGTTCAACAGTACAAGCAGGGTCTTGGCGACCAGTCATTACCAAGGTCGGTGATTTAATTTTCAAAAGCATTGTTGTTTGCGCCATATCGCGAATACCACTAGCGCAGGCAATATATCCCTCTGGTTTGGTACCTAATATGAATTTGCGTACTTTTTCAATATCTTGAGGCGAGCGCTGAATAAACTCAGATGTGAACCAACGTTGAATAGTTCCGTCTACTAATCCTGGAATACCTTTGGTTGAGGCAATGTCGATTCGCTCTGCCCACATGCTCCTTGGCGGCATTTCGCTTGCAGTGTCGCAAAGCCCTAACGAGAGTACTTGATCAGGAAATTTGGCTCCCATTTGTTGCGCGATCATGCCACCCATTGAAAGACCAACAATATGCGCCTTAGGAATACTCAATGCTTTTAAAAGAGCTGAGAGGTCTTGTGCCAATAATTCAATCGTGTAGGGGCCTGGTGGAATACCTGAGCGACCATGACCGCGGGTGTCATAACGCAGAACACGATAACGATCTGACAGGGCGGGCACTGTCCAGTCCCACATGTCGTAATTTGACATAAGGCTATTACTCAAGACTACGACCCGTCCGTCTTCTGGACCATCGAAACGGTATGCAGTGGCGAATTCGTTGATAGAGACAAAGGAGGCGGTCATAAGAAATTTGTAAGGGTTAAAAAACTAATGCTAACTTGGAAGTTTTATTTACGCAATATCAAGGGGAAATCTCGTAATAAGAAGTCTTTTGCCCGTCATCATTTTTCTTCTGAAAAGAGGAAATGACAGTCCCATTTCTACGAAAGATAACTTTTTAAGTATGTTTGTCAATCTGGTTTTTGCTAATCTCTGACTAAGATTACGAACTATCTACAGTTAAACCATTGAGCATTTAAAAAAATAACCCAATAATTGGTCAATCCAAATATGCGAAGGCCTTGGGCGGTATAGACCAGAGCCTAGGGGTTATTGGGGTCAAATTGATAGAGCATCACAGATCAGAAAATATTGTCATGGGGAGATGATCATGTACAAAAACATCATTCTTGCTTACGACGGCTCCTCAGAGAGCCAACAAGCGCTCTTAAAGTGCAAAGAGATTTCGCAGTGGCAACACGCTTGCGTACACCTTTTAGCAGTAGTGCCCTACGAGTTAGTTTCGTTGGGGCCAGAGAGCGCTTTTTACAACCACGAAGAAAGCAAGCAAGAGCGAGAGCGCTGCAAAACAATACTTAACGAGGGAATCGCCACACTCAGCGCTGAGGGGCTAGAAGTCCACGGTCAGCTTCGCGATGGAGAGGCGGTTGATCAAATCGTTGACTACGCCCAAAGCGTAAATGCTGATCTGATTGTTTTAGGTCACAAGCACCATGGCAACTGGCTGGAGCGCTGGTGGCGTGGCTCAGTCTCAAAGAACTTGATTGAGAAATCGCACTGCAGTGTGTTGATAGTGATTTTGAAGTAGTCGTTTATAAGCTAAGGGTCTAAATTACAGCTTGACTGTCAAGCTAGGCTTGCGTCTTCCCACCCTGTCACGGTCAAGCAACTACATATCAAGACTAAAAGACTCATGTATGGAGGTTTGTATACCTCCCCCCATCACTGCGCCACCACCTGCTACATGAATTGACGAACCAAGTGTTGCGGCACCTAATCCATGACGCGGGGTGATCATGGGGGCGTACTGCTCCCAACTGTCCTTTTGCAGATCGTATGCTTCATTTTGACCAAACACTTTATTTGTGCCTTCGCCACCCATGATGAAAATTTTTCCATCTAGCACTCCAGCGCCATGACCTGATCGTGCAGTTGGAAGCGGGTTACGCATAGACCATTTATCCGATTGCGGGTCATACACATGGTGCAGGTTGGAGTTAGTATGAAAACTATCTACTCTTCCCCCGATAACATGTATCACGCCATTGACTGGGAGAGCTGCAATATGATCGCGTGCAGTAGGAAGAGGCGCTCTGGTTTCCCAACGATCAGCTTGTTGGTTATAGGCCAGATGTAAGTTAATAGATTTCTTGGTATCAAAGGTATCACCAATAGCACCACCGATAGCGTGCAGTTGGTTATTCAATATCACGCATGCCACCGAACCGCATGCTTGAGGTAGAGGGGCAATGCTCTGCCAGCTATCAATTTTTTCATCGTAGACGAAAGAGTTTGCGTGCGGCTTGCGATTCTGTTCAACGAATCCACCTATGGCAAAAAGTTTTCCGTTTAACGCGGCAACACCAACGTGATTTGCACCCAGTGGCAGTGGCTTTGCGGAGATCCAACGATTTTGCTGTGGATCAAAAATATGGTGATAGGCTCGGTCAACACGTTGTTCACCATAACCACCCACTAGGTGCATTCGCCCTTTCATTTCAGTAGCCCACGCCATTTCGCTTCGCGGTAGTGGAAGTGCAGGTCTAGAAATCCATCGACCTGGATTTTTTGCTTTTGGCGCTGGGCTATCAAAAACAGCTTGCGTATCTGCGAGAGGTGGTCGATCAATCAGCCCGGCTTGGTTAAGCCGCTCGTAAGCTCCTCCATGGTGTGCATGGTTAGATTGCGACCATGCCATTGAAGCCCCCATGCCAGCCATTAGCCCAGCCATCACTTTTCTTCGATCCATCGCAGTCTCCTAGTGTGTTAGTTTGCAAGCAACATTCAATAAATATTAAATCAAACATATTGTGCAACCCAGTTTATTTACCCTCGGCCAAAATTGAGATATCTGGGATTTTGCGATACGGTGTAGGGGCTTAAAGTGCTACATTGAAATCCTTTTGAAGAACTAACCGCCATGAATAAAACACAACGTGAAAAATTAAAAAAACGTCTGTTGGAGCCTGGCCTAGTGCTAGCCCCAGGCGTATTTGATATGGTCTCTCTTCGTCTTGCGGACACTTTTGGGTTTGATGCACTTTATATGACTGGATTCGGTACGGTGGCTTCGCACTTGGGTTTGCCTGATGCTGGATTAGCCACTTACAGCGACATGCTCGGGCGTGTCTCGGTAATGGCTGCGATGGCCAAGACCCCCCTGATTGCAGACGCAGATACGGGTTATGGTGGATTGATCAACTTGCGTCACACCGTGCGTGGGTACGAAGCGGCTGGCGCTGCTGCAATTCAATTAGAAGACCAAGAATTTCCTAAAAAGTGCGGCCATACGCTGGGTCGTCGCGTCATTCCAATGGAAGACATGGTTCAAAAAATCCAAGTGGCCGTGGAAGCGCGACAAGACCCCAATTTTTTAATCATTGCGCGCACTGATGCTCGCACTTCCCTCGGTTTAGATGAAGCCATACGCAGAGCGCAATCCTATGCACTAGCTGGTGCAGATATCTTGTTTGTTGAATCGCCAGAGTCTGAGGATGAAATGCGTCAAATTGGTCAATCTCTCAAAACTCCATTGGTCGCCAACATGGTGGAGAAAGGGCGTACTCCCGTACTATCGCGTGATGCGTTGGAAGCGCTGGGTTACAAGTTAGCCATATTTCCTGTAACTGCCTTGTTAGCATCAGTCCATGCCATGCAAAATGTATACAAACAATTTCAAACACAAGGCTCTTCTGCCGATGGCCAAGTTCCGCTTTTCGACTTTACCGATCTCACCCAACTCATGGGTTTTGAAGATATTTGGGAATTTGAAAAGCGTTTCGGTACAACCAAATAAACCCATACCCATGATAGGAAAAGTATCCATGCAAATATTTACCAATCTCGATTTAAAAACTACGAAGTTTTCTTTAAGACGGGCCTTTATCAGCCTTGCTTTTTTATCCTTTGTTAGCCATGTATTTGCGCAAAATTACCCCATAAAGCCTATTCGACTAGTTGTTCCGTTCACGCCAGGAGGTGTAACCGACACCAGTGGGCGTTTGATAGCGGAGCAGTTATCTAAACGATTAGGACAACAAGTCATCGTCGACAACAAGCCCGGGGCCTCCGGAAATATCGGAACGCAACAAGTGGCCTCCTCTGAGCCAGATGGCTACACCTTGCTTTTGGGATTTGATGGCACCTTGGTTATCAACCCGCATGTTTTTCCTAAAACCGGTTTCGATACGCTCAAAGACTTTGCGCCTATAGGAAAAATCGGCGATGCAGTGTTGATTTTGGTTGCGCAACCGAACTTTCCTGCAAAAACCTTGAAGGACGTCATTGCCTTGTCCAAAACGCAACCCGGAGGCCTGTCGTACGGCACCTCTGGCACGGGCGGAACTCCGCATATTGCGGGTGAGCTATTGCGACAAAAAACGGACGCTAACCTTGTGCACGTTCCATACAAAGGTGGCGGTCAGGCCATGACAGACGTTCTCGGTGGAAATATTCCTTTGGTCTACACAGCAATTGCTGGGGCCATTCCGCATGTCAAAGCGGGTAAGTTGTTGCCGATTGCAGTATCTAGTGCTAGGCGGGCTAGTTCATTGCCCGACGTAGCTACCTTTATGGAAAACGGTGTCTCTGATTTTGAAGCCAGTTCGTGGGTGGCTTTACTCGCACCTGCTAAAACTCCACGCACCATCATCAACCGAATCAACCAAGAACTCAATGCAATATTGAACGACCCCGAGGTGAAGGAAAGACTCAATGGAATGGGTATCTCTGCCACACCAGGAACGCCTGAAAGTTTTGGCGCTGAATTAAGTAAAGACTTTGCGAAATACGGGCCCGTTGTAAAAGCAGCAGGGATACGTGCGGAGTAAGTTACTTGACAAACTGGCGGAAGCTGTGAGATTCGAACTCACGGAGGACTCACATCCTCGCCGGTTTTCAAGACCGGTGCATTCAACCGCTCTGCCAAGCTTCCGTGTTGAAATTAAAGAAAACATTGTAATAGGTTTGCACTAACGGTTCGAACCCATCATTTTTCTGGCAAAAACAAGGCTTGCAAGTCACTTAAAAAATCAAATCCGCGCGCGGTTGGAACTACACGCTGTAAATCTCGCGTGATCAGTCCTTTTTCTTCAGCGCTACTCAGCGCAGGCTGCAACACCGTCAACGGCAACCCAGTTCGCTCAGAAAAATCAGCCAACAAAAAACCATCGGCCAACCGCAATGCGTTGAGCATGAACTCAAACGGCAAATCCGCGCGAACGACTTCTGCGCTTTGCGAGACCGCTCTCTCTGCGCGTGATGCGTCGAGCGCATGTTCCATAAATATGCGTGGATCGCGGTGACGCACTTGGCGCACGATGCGGTGCGCAAAACTTAACTTGCTGTGCGCGCCAGCGCCAATGCCAAGGTAATCGCCAAATTGCCAATAGTTCAGGTTATGCCAACAACGGTGGTTGGGTTTGGCGTAGGCCGATACTTCGTACCTATGCATGCCTGCCAAAGCCGTGCACTCGGTAATGCGATCGAGCATGGCGTAGGCATCGTCGTCTTGCGGTACTTGTGGCGGAAATTTGGCGAAGACGGTGTTGGGCTCGATCGTCAAGTGATAAACCGAGACATGCGGCGGCTCAAACGCAAGCAAAGTGTTTAAGTCTTCTTCTAGATGGTCCAAGGTTTGCCCTGGGAGGGCGTACATTAAATCGAGGTTAAAAGTTTCGAACGCCCTAGCAGCCTCTTCCACTGCCGAAATGGCTTGGGCGCGGTCATGCACGCGGCCCAAAGCTTTTAGGTGCGCATCATTAAAACTTTGCACACCAATAGAGAGACGCGTGACTCCCGCCGCCCGAAAGGCTTTGAATCGGTCTTTCTCAAACGTCCCTGGGTTGGCTTCTAAAGTAATTTCGCAATCGGCTTCTAAGTTCAATCGTGCACGCAAATCGCTGATCAATCTATCAATCGCCTGTGGTGAAAACAAACTCGGTGTCCCACCGCCAATAAAAATACTGTGCACTGCACGCCCCCAAATCAATGGCAGGCTGTGTTCAAGGTCTGCGCATAAAGCGTCTAAGTAGCGTTGTTCCGGCAGGTCTCCGCCAGCACCGCTTTGCCACTCATGCGAATTGAAATCGCAATAAGGGCACTTCTTCAAACACCAAGGCAAGTGCACATACAAAGAGAGAGGCGGCAAACTGCTCAGCGACAACGTACCTGGGCGCATCAGGTGCTGGATGTCTTGGCTCATGCACCAAACCAACGCTCACGCATCAACGCCAGCATTTGTCTTGACGATTGGCCGCGGTGGCTGTTCTCGTTTTTCACGTCCACGGGCAACTCGGCGAATGTTTTGCCAAAGCGCGGGATGAACATGACAGGGTCAAACCCGAAACCTTTATCGCCAATGGGTTGACGGGTAATTTCACCCACAGCGCGGCCAACTGCTATCAAAGGCTCCGGATCGTCGGGGTGTTTGACGGCTACCAAGGTGCTGACCAAAGCAGCGCGACGGTTGTCGACGTTTTGCATTTGCTCGAGCAACGCACGCACATTGTTCGCGTCGCTTTTTTCGTAGCCGTACTGGGTGCAGTAATACGCGGTTTGTACGCCTGGCAAGCCGCCAAATGCATCCACACACAAGCCCGCATCGTCAGCCACCGCAGGCAAACCGGCGTAGCGCGATGCGTGGCGGGCTTTGGCTAGTGCGTTTTCTACAAAAGTGTGAAACGGTTCTTCCGCTTCCGAGATATTCAAGTCGCCCTGCTTGACCAATCCCACACCCAAAGGCGCAAACATGGTTTGCAGCTCATCTAACTTTCCGGCGTTGTTAGACGCCAAAACAATCCGCTTCATGCCTTAGCCCTTTAACGCGACTTGCTGCATGGCGATGAGTTCACCAATGCCTTTTTCTGCCAAAGCCAACAAGGCATTCATTTGGTCGCGGCTAAATGGCGCGCCTTCGGCTGTGCCCTGCACTTCCACAAAGTTACCGTCGGCGGTCATCACGACATTCATGTCGGTGTCGCAGGCCGAGTCTTCGGTGTATTCCAAATCCAGCAAGGGCAAGGCGCCCAACATGCCGACCGAGATGGCCGCAACACCTTGGGTAATGGGAGACGCTGTTAACTTGCCCGCGGCAATCAAATGCGCCACCGCGTCTTGCGCAGCGACAAATGCGCCGGTGATGCTGGCTGTGCGCGTTCCACCATCGGCTTGCAAAACGTCGCAGTCCAAGTGGATGGTGCGCTCACCGAGTTTTTTCAGGTCAAACACCGCGCGCATCGAGCGGCCGATCAAGCGTTGGATTTCTTGGGTACGGCCAGATTGCTTGCCACGCGCCGCTTCGCGGTCGCTGCGGGTATGGGTGGCACGGGGCAGCATGCCATATTCAGCGGTGACCCAGCCTTCGCCAGAGCCTTTTTTGTGGCCCGGGACTTTTTCTTCTACCGAAGCTGTGCACAGCACCTTGGTGTTGCCAAATTCGATCAAAACCGAGCCTTCGGCGTGCATGGTGTAGTGGCGGGTGATGCGCACAGGGCGCAATTGGTCAGCGGCGCGGGTGTGACGAGATTCTGGGAGAGCGTTGGTCATAGAAAAGGAGCGTTGCAGTTTGAAAAAATACCATTGTCGGCTAATCAACCCGACTGACTGGCAAACGACAAATTGCGGCCTTTTTCGTCATGAGAACTTGCAAATACAACCCGTTTACCAAGCCCTGAGATAATTCAACTTTTGAAAGTACCTGACTCCCCAATGCCCATCTACAGCATGACCGGCTATGCCAGCGCGCAAGCCGAACTGCCCGCACCCACCCCAGAAGGCCCCCGTCTTCGCCTTGGCTTGGAGATTCGATCGGTCAACAGCCGATTTTTGGACCTCACTTTCAAAATCCCCGAGGAGTTACGACCGCATGAGGCGGCGGTGCGCGAGCTGGTCATGCAACAACTCAAGCGTGGCAAGGTCGAAATACGTGCCCACATAGAAAGCACGGCCGACGCCACACTGCCAGACCCTTCGCCCAAATTGCTGCAACGCCTCTCGTCCCTAGAAGATGCTGTGCATGTCTGGCTTCCAAAGGCAATGCCTTTGTCGGTAGCCGATGTTTTGCGCATGAGCGCTTCGCAATCCAGTGTCACCGCAGACATCGCCCCAGCTCTGCTCAAGCTGGCAAAAACCAGTATCCAACAACTCAACGATGCGCGTGCCCGTGAAGGTGGGCGTTTGGCGGATTCGCTCAAAGAGCGTTTAGCCCAGCTTCGCAAACTCGCCACCCAAGCGCAACCCTTGGTGCCGCAGTTGGTGGAGCAGCAAAAAGCCAAATTTTTAGAGCGCTGGCGCGAAGCCATGGCTTTAGCAGACGGAGCCACCTTGCCTGAAGCTGCCCAAGACCGCGCATTGAGCGAAGCCACCGCCTTTGCCATCCGCATCGATGTAGCCGAAGAACTCACCCGCTTGGTCTCGCACTTTGACGAAATGGACGCTTTACTCAAAAAAGGCGGCAACGCCGAAGGTGTAGGCAAGCGTTTGGACTTTTTAATCCAAGAGTTACACCGCGAGGCCAATACACTGGGTTCGAAGTCTGCCACCCTTGAGATGACGCGCATCTCGGTGGACATGAAAGTGTTGATCGAACAATTGCGCGAACAAGTACAAAATTTGGAATGATGGAAAACTTCCCCGGCAACCTTTTTGTAGTCGCCGCCCCCAGTGGGGCGGGTAAATCGAGCTTGGTCAAAGCTTTGATGGAACTAGACGCCAAAGTGCGCCCCTCGGTCTCGCACACCACCCGCGCACCGCGCGGCCAAGAAAAGCATGGGCGCGAATACTATTTTGTGTCTGAGCCCGAATTCGACCAGATGGTGGCTTCGGATGCGTTTTTAGAGTGGGCCCATGTGCATGGCTATCGCTACGGCACATCGCGCAAAGCGATTGAAGACCGCATTGCCCAAGGTGCCGACGTGGTGCTCGAGATCGACTTCCAAGGCGCAGTCCAAGTCAAAAAACTCTTTGCTAATGCAGTGTCCATTTTTATCCTCCCACCAAGCTGGGAAGAACTCAAATCTCGCTTACACAACCGTGGCGAGGACGCGCCAGACGTCATCGCCTTGCGACTGCAAAACGCTGCCGATGAGATGGCCAAAGCCCACGAATTTGACTTCGTTATAATCAACGAGTTGTTTGAGCGCGCTGTATTCGACCTAAAAGCTGTTGTTCACGCGCAACGACTCAAATACTCGGCACAACGCCGAGCTCGGGCGGACGTATTCGACGCCTTAAACCTCAATTGAACCGACTTCTGGAGCATCCATGGCCCGTATTACCGTTGAAGACTGTCTTGAGCAAATTCCTAATCGCTTCCAACTCGTGCTGTGCGCAACTTACCGTGCCCGCATGTTGAGCCAAGGCCACACACCCAAGGTAGAGAGCAAAAACAAACCCGGCGTGACTGCCTTGCGTGAAATCGCTGCTGGCTTGATCGGCACCGAAATGCTCAAAAAGGTACCAGGTTAATAACCCCTTACCCCAGCAAAAAGCACCGTTTTACGGTGCTTTTTTTTCATTACAGGTAAAGTCGGGACTATGAGCGCCCTCCAATCCCCGATTGCCCGAGTCGCCGCGAAAGACAAAGCGGTGGCCAACCCCGCTGCTGC
>Ga0214919_10006068_pt1 | contig 16786 bp, 18 predicted proteins | sample LL1503_MetaG_FD_177994 | JGI IMG/M metagenome (GOLD analysis project Ga0214919, IMG submission 177994) | Freshwater microbial communities from Lake Lanier, Atlanta, Georgia, United States - LL-1503 | ecosystem: Environmental > Aquatic > Freshwater > Lake | place: USA: Georgia | collected... | reverse complement strand
TGCCGCAGCTGGAGCCGTTCGCGGCCGGAGGAAAGACCATGCCGAAGATTGCGGATCAACTGCAGTTCTTTGCGAGCGGAGTGCCTCGGCCAGTGGCGCAGGTCATCGGGGCGGCGATGCAGCCAGTGCAACTGCTCTTTGAGGGCATGCTCGGTCGCGAGAATCTCTGGGTGATGGCACGTCGGGGGGAGTGATCGGCTGGTCAGTGTGTAGTCACTGGCGGTTCCAGCTTTCGCTGGACATATTCGCCATATGACTGGAACAATGATCACTTTCGCAGCCAACAGCCGCATCAACAACGGCTACCTCGCTATTCCTCCGTCGGGCTCTGGCCCAGGGCTGATCGTGCTCCAGGAGTGGTGGGGGCTCGTTGGGCACATCAAGGATGTAGCGGACCAGTTTGCCGCGGCTGGATTCGTGGCACTCGCCCCTGACATGTACCATGGCGAGCAGACGTCGAATCCCGATCAGGCAGGCAAACTGCTGATGGCGCTCAATATTGCTGGGGCAGGGGTCGACCTGCGGGGAGCTGCCGAGTATTTATTGGCGCATCCTGCGGTGTCCCCGCGCAAGGTTGGCGCCATGGGGTTCTGTATGGGTGGGCAGCTCGCGCTGTACGCCGCGCAGGAGATGCCGGAGCTTGTGTCGGCGTGCGTCGATTTCTACGGCATCCATCCCAAGGTCGAGATTACTCCGTCGCGGATCACGGTGCCGGTCCTCGGTCACTTTGGAAAAACCGATGCCAGTGTTCCGCTCGCAGCAGTGCATGCGTTGGCGGACGGCGTCAATGCAGCCGGCGGATCGTTTGTCGCCCACGAGTACGATGCCGGCCACGCGTTTTGTAATCCCCTGCGACCTGCGTACAACGCGGCGATCGCCGCGGTCGCCTTTACGCGCACCGTCGACTTCTTGAAGGAACAGCTGCGCTGAGTACGCGACACGCGCGCGAAGAACGGGGGGCTGTGCGATGTGCACGGCCCCCCGTTTCCTGTTCACGGACTGTCGGACTACGCGTTGGCCGCGAGTCGCAGTGCGCAGCGGACAGCGCCGCGTGCTGGAATAACTTCAGCAGAGTGAAGATTGATGCCAGGAACGGCAGTCTTCAGGCGAAGCTCGACCAAACGGCGGAGATAACTACCGCGGTGCATCATTCCGCCGGCCAGCGCGATCGGAATCGCCGCGCGTTCATCGGTGAAGAGTTGGCGCGCGAGGGTCCGGATATGCACGACCAGCTCTTCGCACGCCATCGTGCACAGGGAGTTGGCGCGCAGGTCTCCGTTGGCCGCGACGGTCATAATCGGACCTGACAGCTCCGCGAACTTCGCTGGTGTCGCTTTCGCCGCCCAGCCGACGAGCTCGTCGGGATTCTCCATCTGCAGGTGCGTGAGGAGCACGCCGAGGAGCGCTGTTTCGGGCTCGCGCCCGTCTGAGGCGCCGGTGATGATGCTCAGCGCACGACGGCCAATCCAGGCACCGCTCCCTTCGTCACCGCAAATCGGGCCCCAGCCGCCGCAGCGCGCGAGGCGTCCGGTATGGCTGCGGCCGATCGCTGATGAGCCGGTGCCGGCAATCAAGAGGATTCCAGGTCCGTCCCCGAACGCATCCTCGAGCGCGACGACCGTGTCGGGGAGTACCTCGAGTTCGTCACTGAGTTCGCGGCGCGCGAGTGCCGCCACAATCGCCGAGTACTCGGCGTCGCGTCCCACGCCCGCGAGCCCCGCACAGATGGCGGTCGGCTTGGTCTCTTCGTGTCCACAGGCTGCGAGTGCCTCGCCGATAAGCGATTCAATCACATCGGCGGAGTCCTCGGCGGTCCCGGGGCGGACAGCGGACCCCGGGCCCGTCACGGTGGCCAACTGTGTTCCTTCGGCGTCGGTGACGATCACCTGGGTCTTGGTGCCGCCTCCATCTACGCCGACAATAATCATCGTAGTCATGGCAACGAAGTTAGCGTTTGGTGAGGGGGGTGGCAGCCCGCCCGTCGTGTGTGAGTGCGGACAACGATCCCACGGTAACCGTGATGGTCATGCCAATCAACACGTACCACGGCCACGCGATATTCACAAACGGGCTGAGCGGCCCAGCCAGCCACGGATAGGCGGCGGCGAGTGGCTTCGCAAACACCACGAATGCCATGGTCAGGATGCCCACGCTCATGCCAGTGATGGCGTCGCGCTGGACGGCGCGCCGATTGTAGATCCCGAGGAAGAACGCGCCGAGGAGCGCTCCCTGGGTGAATGAGGCAATCGAAAGCGCCACCACGACCACTGGGACCTTCCCCTCAGGATACAGGAGTGCTCCACCTGTCAGCACCACACCCCAGATCAAGGCGAAGAAACGCCCCGCACGAAACGTTTGTGGGTCGTCTTCTTTGCGGCCGGAGAGCGGGAGGTAAATGTCGTGCGTGGTCGTGGCGGCAAGCGAGTTGATCGCGCCCGAGTGCGTGCTCATGGTCGCGGCGACAATCGCAGCGACGATAAGGCCCAACAGTCCGTGCGGCATCTGCTCGACAATGTAGGTCGGGAAGATGTCGTCGGGCTTCGTGAACTCGCGCCCGCCGTAGAACGACCAGAGCCCGATGCCCACGAGCAGAAACAAAGTCATCTGGACGAACACGGCGATCCCACTCCCGATGATCGCGCGCTTGGCGTCCTTCAGCGAGCGCGCTGAGAGGAGCCGCTGGACGATCGTCTGGTCAGCACCGTGCGACGCCATCGACAGAAACGCTCCGCCGATCACTCCAGCGAACACCGTGTGCGGCCGGTCGAAGCCGGTATAGAAGTCGAGCACCTGCAGCTTTCCGGCAGCACCGGCGCGCGTCAGGATGCCGCTCCAACCGTCGGTCGCCGCGTGGCCCAGGAGCACCGCGGCGGCGAGCCCGCCGGTGAGGTAGACCCCAGTCTGCACGAGCTCCGTCCACACCACGGCGCGCATCCCACCCTTGTAGGTGTACAGAATAGTCAGCGCACCCAAAATCAGGATGGCACTCGGCATGAGGTACTGGCGCGGCATGACGGGTCCGATAATCAACGCAATCGGGATGGCCGTCGCGAACACGCGCACCGAATCTGCCATGGCGCGTGTGACCATGAAGACGATCGAGGTGAAGCGACGCGTTTCCTTGCCGAAGCGTGTCTCGAGCAGCGTGTACGCCGTGACAAGATCACCGTCGAAATACCGGGGGAGCAAGATCGCGGCGATCGCGATGCGCCCGACGACATAGCCTGCGACGACCTCGAGGAACCCGAAGTTGCCGACGTAGGCGAGCCCCGGAATCGAAATGAAGGTCAGTGCACTAGTTTCTGCCGCAACAATTGAAAAACAGACCGCCCACCAAGGAAGTGAGCGGTCTGCGACGAAATAATCACGTGCGTTGGTCTGCTTGCGCCCCAGCCACAACCCGAACCCAGTGGTTGCGGTCAGGTAGAGGACGACGACGGCTAGATCGATGACGCCGAATCGGCCACCAGACAACGGACTGACTTACGCTGAGAACGAGCTACCGCAGCCGCAGCCGCCGGTCGCGTTCGGATTCTTGAAGGTGAAACCCGAGCCCTGCATCGACGTTACGTAGTCAACGGTGACACCGCCGATGTACTGCATCGAGAACGGGTCCACGAATACGTTAAAGCCATCCTGTTCCACAATGGAGTCGTCTTCGGCGGGCTTATCTTCAATCAATAGGCTGTACTTGAAGCCGGAGCATCCACCCGGCTGCACAGACACGCGGAGTCCACCGGTCTCTGGACCAACATTCTCGGCGGCCATAAACTTCTTGACTTCGACGACCGCAGCGGCGGTAAGCGCCAACAGGGTCTCTGGCTGGTTCATTGTGCTCATCGTATCCTCCTCCTGCTTCGCCTGTGGCGAGCGGTAAGACGTACTTCGAGGTAATATATCAGAATGCCGAAGCATTCTCAAGGAAATAGGCGCCTGCGCGCCATTGTGGAGGGGCTGAAGCCCATTTTGGGGCTGGCGGCGATCCTCGCGGGCGGTATCGCGCTGGCGTGGGGACTCCTAACCCGTGATAATGGGCGCGAGCAGGCCCCTCGGCTCCCGACCCTCGACAAGCCCATCGGGGAGATGTTTCTGACAGTCACGGTGGCCGATATTGGCCTCGAACTGACCGCGCCCGATGGCGGGAAGGTGACTGTTTTCGTCCCCGGTTTACCAAGCACGAGCACGATTTCTGATGCCCAGCCGAAGGTCGATTGCACCGATGCGGGGGGCGTAGTTGCCGGCGATTCGACGTGCACCATCAGCCTGCAGCTGAAAAGGCCCGCCTTTGGCGACTATAAGGTTCGCCTGACGGCGTCGGCGCAGCATCTGGAGGTGCTCACGGTGGGATGGGGCGGCGTGGGCTTCACTCGCAACGGTGGCCTGTCGATGAAGATTGCCGCCGAACCGCGAAAAACCCTCGAGTTCACGATGATCGTGGCACCCGAGGGAGTCTCGCAGCGGACCGAACCCAAGGTCGTCGCGCGCTAAACGCGCGCGATCGCGCCCTTCGCGCGCGGATGACTAGGGCTGCGCCGGCGCAATCTGACGCGTCAGGCCAACGGCGGCGTCGGCGACCGCTTGTCGCCACGCCGAAATCTTGGTGTTGGCCCTCGTCGGGTTGACCCGATTCGTGAGCATTACCACGAACAGGTCGTCTGCCGGATCAACCCAGAATGATGTTCCCGTGAAGCCGGTGTGCCCGAACGATGGGCGCGTCATCAGGTGCCCCGCGGAGTTTGAGCCCGTTGGGGTCTCCCAGCCGAGTGCACGATTGGAGAACGTGGAGTCCTGCACCGCCGTGAACTGCCGGATTGTGCTCTCCTTGAACACACGAGTGCCGCCGTAGACTCCCCCGTTCAGATACGCCTGCGCGAGGTGCGCGAGGTCTGCTCCGGAGCTGAAGAGGCCCGCGTGTGCAGAGACGCCACCCAGGGCATAGGCGTTTTCGTCATGCACCTCACCGCGCAGGTGCCGCTGGCGCCAGGGATCGACCTCTGTTGGGGCAATCCGAGGGAGCAGCGACGGGTCCGGCAGATAGCCTGTTTCCTGCATTCCGAGAGGTCCGAAGACGTGCTCCCGTGTGTAGGCATCAATGCGTTGTCCCGACACGGTGCGCACGATGTCCCCCAGCAGGATCGCGCCAAGGTCCGAGTAGACCATGCGGACGCGGGGCAGGGTGTCGAGCGACGTCGCGAACACGAGGGCAAGTGCCTCGGCGGGAGTGGCCGCTTCTTTGTAGATAGGACGCCAGGCTGGCAGTCCGGAGCGATGGGTGAGCAAGTCGCGCACGGTGACTCGATCCTTGTTCTGCCCAGTCCACTGCGGCAGGTACCGCTGGACCGGCGCGTCTAATTCAATTTTCCCTTGCTCGACGAGCTGCATCATGGCCGAGGTGAGGGCAAGCACTTTGGTGAGCGAGGCCATGTCCCAGAGCGTGTGCTCGTCGGGCACCGGCGACGGGGCGAAGTCGAGGTGGCCGACGCCCATCTGCGCAATGATACCGGAGCGCCGTCCGACGACAACAAACGCGCCCGGAAAGGCGCTGTCTGCAACGGCCCGTTCGAGCACGCGTCGCAGCGTGTCGGTCATTGCGGTCGAGAGACTCGGGGGCGCAACGCGCACGAGGCCATCGCCGCGCGCGAAGTAGCCGGGCAGCGAGACAGGCGCCTTGCCGGTCACGCCGATGCGTCCCGTGATCGCGCGCGCGGCAGCGTCTTCTAATGCGGGGCCACGTCCCCACGTGGCGAGATAGGAGCCAACATGCGGGAACTCGCGCAACACGTAGGGATTCCCGTGCGCTGCGACAATCACCGCGTGGGTCGTCGCAATCGAGTCAATCCACTGCGCCACCGGCTTGGCCACTGAGAAGCGTCCCTCGCCTTCGATCGTGCGCACTTGTGTGGCGATGATGAGCCGATCGGCCGGACGCACGAGCGAATCGAGTTGCGCGCGCGACCAGCGCGGCGTGATGCGAACCACCCGTGCATTGCGCACCGTTGTGCGAACCGTGGCGCCGAACACACGCCCCGCGTCGAGGTCGTTCTCACTCGCGTACGTCAAGACCAGCGTTGACCCGCCGGCCTTGACCGGCACGAGCGATGCCTGATCGCGGAGCAGGGTGACGGCTTCGGTGGCGATGCGCGCGGCCGTCGCGCGACTCGTCGCACTCCCGACCCTGAGGCGCAGTGAGTCAAGCGCAACGATCGGATGCTGAATCGCACCGGTGCGAAGCTTGAGTTCCAGCAGTCGTCGTACGCTCGCGTCGATGCGTGCCGGCGGAATCGCGCCGTGCTCCACCGCGGCGACGACGGCATCAATCGCCCGACGGACATCGGTGGGCTTGAGCAGGACGTCGGCGCCCGCTTGCACCGCGAGGACAGCACTCTTCTCCACGGTGTAGCCGCCGCCGATTCCTTCCATCGAGAGCGCATCGGTGTAGGTCACACCACGAAAGTGCAACGTGTCCCGGAGAAGACCCGAGATAATCGACGGCGACAGCGTGGCCGGGACAGAATCGTGGGCGATCGCGGGGAGCGCAATGTGTGCGGTCATCACGCCCGAGATGCCGGCATCGACCACGGCGCGGAACGGCACAAGTTCGACTGCATCGAGTCGGGCTCGATTGCTTGACACAATCGGTAAGGCAGTGTGCGAATCCGTGTCGGTGTCGCCATGGCCTGGAAAATGCTTCGCGACTGCCGCGACCCCTTCGCTCTGCACGCCGCGCACAAAAGCCGCCGACATCCGTGCAACAGCCTGCGGATCCTCGCCGAACGACCGCGTGTTGATGACGGGATTCGCGGGGTTGTTGTTGACGTCCACCACAGGAGCGAACGCGATATGGATGCCAATCGCCTGTGCTTCATGCCCGGTAATGCGGCCGGCCTCGAATGCATTTGCCTCGTTTCCGGTTGCGCCGATCGCCATGTTGTTCGGGAGGATGGTCGCGCTCCCGCCACCGTACGTGTTTGGCGCGAAGACGCCTCCCTCAAGGCGGCCGAGCCCGGGCTCGATGTCTGAGGAAATCAGGAGCGGAATCTTCGCCATCCGCTGAAAATCGTTGACCTTGGCGGCGACTTCAATCGGTGAACCGAGCGACATAATCACACCGCCGACTTTGTCCTCTTCGATCCAACGACGCAGCTCGACATATGCCGGATCGGTGGTGCTGGTGTAATCTCCAAGAGCCCAGACCGTGACCATCTGGCCGACCCGCTCGCGGAGCGAGAGGCCGGCGAGTGTCTGGTCGATCCAGCGGCGCGCGTCGTCCGGAAGTGGCGCCGTGAAGCTTGGGCGAAACGCTGGGGTCGGAAGAGTCCGGATGTTGCTCGGCACACAGGCGAGAGCGAGCGCGAGTACCGAACCGCACGCGAGGAGACGCGAATGTTTCATCGGTTGATAATGGCCACAAAGGTGGTCCTGTTCGTGGGAGTGGTGCAGGGAGCGATTCCCAACATGCTACTGGCCCAGCGTGCTCGACCGGCCGAACCCGAGAAGGTGCGTCCGGGGATTACGGTGCTACTCGACGAACGGAGTGGCCTTATCCAGAACAGGCGCGTTGCCCTCATTACAAATCAAACGGGCATCGATGAACATCGCACCTCAGACATCGATCTGCTCACCCGCGATCGGCGAGCCCTGAAAGCGCGGGTCAAGCTCGTGGCCCTCTTTTCCCCAGAACACGGAATCCGGGGGACCGAGGATCATCCAAATGTCGCCGATGAGATCGACGAGCGCACGGGGCTCACCATCCACTCGCTGTACCGGCCGAGCACCCAGGCTCCCCCGGATTCGCTGCTCCGAGGCGTGGAGACCATCATTTTTGACCTCCAGGACATCGGCACGCGCACCTGGACGTATACGGGCTTGATGGTCTACACACTGCGGGCGGCGGCGCGCAACAAGATCCCAATCGTGGTGCTCGATCGCCCGAATCCGATCACCGGCTCTCGCGAAGAGGGGCCGATGCTGGATGCCGCGCTCGCCAACAACGCAGACCCGGAGCCCGGGAAACCGGGGAAGTCGTACGCATTGTATCCCGCGCCCCTCCGCCATGGAATGACCATGGGGGAGCTGGCGCTGTTCTTCAACGAGGAGCTCGCGATCAAGGCGAATCTCACCGTTGTCCCCGTGCGCGGTTGGCGCCGCGCGATGTGGTTCGACGAGACCAAGCTCCCCTGGGTGAAGCCATCGCCGAACCTCCCCACGCTCACGAGTGCGCTGGTGTACCCGGCCCTCGTCGCGTTCGAGCGGGCGAATGTCTCGGTCGGGCGAGGAACCGATATTGCGTTCCAGCGAATCGGGGCTCCATGGATGAACGCCAAGGCGGTCGCCGATCTGCTGAACGATCGACTCATCCCTGGCGTCACGTTCCGCGCCGAGCTGTTTACGCCCCGCGCCCCGACCGACGGCAAATACCCTGAAACAGAAATCCCAGGGGTCCGGATCGTGGTTACCGACCGGAACACCATGAATCCCTCGCGCGTCGGTGCAGCCCTGCTCTGGGCGATCGCCAAGACCTCGCCGGACTCACTGAAAATCAGCACTACCGGCTTCGATGAACGGTTCGGCGCGGCCGTGCTCCGCGACGCGCTGATGCGAGGCGACGACCCCGATTCGGTGATCGACTTAGAACTTCCGGCCGTGACCGCATTCCGCGACAAGATCCGTAAGTACCTGCTGTACCACTAAGGGCCGCGGTGCGACCGTCGGCCAACATTGCCGCCGCACCGCACGAGGGAATAGCTTCCCCTCCATGCGACGCCTCTGGGACGCCATACAACGGGGATACCTCCGGCTCATCGAGCCGGTGGTAGATCTCCTGGTACGCTGGCAGGTGTCGCCGAACGCGATCACCACGTTCGGCACCCTGTGCACCATCGTTACCGGTGCGCTCTATGCGAAAGGCTACTTCGTGGCTGGCGGCTGGCTTTTCGGCGTCACTGCCGCCTTCGACGTCCTCGACGGCATGGTGGCGCGCCGCACTGGCACGGCGAGCACCTTCGGGGCCTTCTACGATTCCACCCTCGACCGAGTCGCTGACGCAGCCGTACTCGGCGGGATTCTCTACTTCTGGGCCTCCGATCCCACGTACCACAGCATGGCCATGGTCGCGGTAACTCTCGCGGCCATTATCGGCACCTTTATGACCTCCTACGCCCGCGCACGCGCCGAGGCGCTGGGGCTCGACGCGAAGGTCGGGATTATGCAGCGCCCGGAGCGGGTGACCCTTCTGGCCGCCCCGCAGGGCCTGCTGGGCTTCGCCCTCGATGGCTGGGTGCTTCGGGCCGTGGTCACGCTGCTGGCCGTCACGGCCTGGATCACGGTGTGGCAACGGGTGCAGTTCGTGCGCCGCACCCTGGCGGCGACGGAAGGTCACGGGACGCCGCCGTAATCGGATGGTCGCGGCTATGGCGGAGATTTCACCGAGGTTAAGTTTCTCTGACCCGATCGCTCACTCGGAACCGAAGGAGGACGCGTGACCCCGAATCGCAACTGGCGACGGCTGATAATGCTCGCTCCGGTGTTCGTGGCGGTCGCAGGAATGGGATGCACGCCGCAGAGGCTGAACACCGACATGCGCCTCTTTACGTCGGAGTTCGAGTTTCGCATCGCGGCGGATGTGGTACCGCCGCGCGCGCTCGAAACCACGAACTATACGATTACGATTCGCGACAAGAAAACGCGCGAACCGATCGTGAACGGGCAGGGACGAATCTTCGCGACCAATGCCGACCGGAAGACAATCTGGGACGGATTTTCCTACGGCCCCGAAGTAGGGACATATCACGCGCGGCTGATGTTTATCACAGCTGGCGAGTGGGCTATGAATGTGCAGTTCCGGCGTGACTCGATGCAGACGCTGGTGAAACCCGAGGACGACTGGCGGCAAATGATCCGTCAAGCGGCCGAACCTGGATTAAAGACACCATGAAGCATTTCCATCGCACACATATCACCCCCGACGCGGTTCTCGCCGTCGCTGACGCCTTCTTCCCGACCATCGGCCTGACGCCGACCGCCACCGCGCATCGCTCGCGCAGCTGGCAGGGTGTCGTGGGTACGCCAGAGCTGCTCGAAACACTCACCATCACGGTGAAGATGGAGGGCGGGCATTACACCTTCGTCGAGGCACACACCACGGCGCAGGGCGAAAGCCGTCTCGACCGCAACGTCAAGAAGTTCTTCGTGCAGCTGCACCAGCAGGTGGACCACCGACACGCGTCGAGTGCCGCCTACTGACGAAACGCGGGGCTCGGTTTCGTGGACGCGACGGATCAGCCTGGGCTGCCTGTCGATCGTCCTCGGGGCCGTGAGCTGTGGAATGATTGCCGTCCTGCTCTCAAAGCTCGTGGCATATATCACGCACCAGCGGGGCTGCCAGGACGTTCCCTCGTGTAATTGGTTAGAATATTGGGCTGTAGGTGCCGCGTTCGGCGCGGTCACCCTGCCGATTTTGGTCTTCTGGGTCCTGGGCAAGCCGCCCAAGGGCGACACGTCTGATAGAGGGATGTAAGGTGGCGCGCATTGATGTGATTATGCCCCAGATGGGGGAATCGATTACGGAGGGCACGGTCTCGCGCTGGCTCAAGAAGGTCGGCGAGGAGGTCAAGCGCGACGAGCCCATCTTCGAGATCAGCACAGACAAGGTAGACGCCGAGATTCCCTCGCCGTCGGCCGGCATTCTTGCGGAAATTCTCGTGGGAGAAGGGAAGACGGTCGGCGTGAATACCGTCGTCGCCCGCTTGGAGACCGACAAGAGCGCTCCGCTCGGCGCGTCCGTCCCGGCACCCGCTGCGGCGCCCGCTGCGGCTGCCAAGCCCGCTCCTGCTCCTCCCGCGGCCGCGGCTGTCGCCGCAAAGCCGGTCGGTGCTCCGGGGTCGCTCGAAGACCGACTGCGCACGAAGAGCTCGCCGCTGGTCCGCAGAATCGCCGCCGAACATGGGGTCGAGATTTCTGGCATGCAGGGAAGTGGTATCGCCGGGCGCGTGACCAAGAAGGACTTGGTCTCCTTCCTCGAAAGCGGTGCCGCGGTCCCCGCCGGCTCGTCAAGCCACTCCGGTGTGGTGGATTCACATGCGCCGGCGGCGACGGTATGGGCTGGCGATGTTGTCGAGCCGATGTCCAAGATGCGCCGACTGACCTCCGACCACATGGCGCTCGCGCGTCGCGTGGCTGCGCACGTGTCGACCTTCTGGGAAGTGGATCTCACGCGCGTTGCACGCGTGCGTAATACGATGCGCGGCTCGTTCGAGGCGCAGAACGGGCAGAAGTTGACCTTCATGCCGTTCATCATTCAGGCGGTTGTCGCGAACCTCAAGAAGCATCCGTACCTGAATGCAGCCGTCAGTGGCACCGACGTCATTTACCGGAAGCGCTACAACATCGGCATCGCCGTGGCCCTGGATCCGTCTGGGCTGATCGTGCCCGTTATCAAGCACGCAGAAGATTTGTCGCTCTCTGGCGTGGCGAAGGCCGCGAACGACTTAGCTGGGCGCGCGCGCAGCAAGAAGCTCGGGCCCGCTGACGCGCAGGACGCGACCTTCACCATCTCGAACCCGGGCGTATTCGGTTCGTTGACGGGCACTCCGATTATCCCCGTTGGCACGACGGCGATCCTTTGCCTCGGTGCCATCGAGAAGCGGCCCAAGGTCATTACTGGAGCCGATGGCGAGGACACGATCGCCATTCGCACCTGCGCCTACTTCTCGCTGTCGTTCGATCACAAGATTGTCGATGGTGCCGATGCGGACCGCTTCATGGGCGACTTGAAGCGCACGCTCGAGCAGATTCCCGAGACTGGTTTCTAGTTCCCGCCACCCTAGACCACGAGCATCGAATGGCGCGCGCCCTGAGCATGCAGCGATCGATCGTCCCCTTGGGCGATCGCGCCAAGTACTTCGAGAAAATCAAGGCCCGGCAGGAGCACTACCGGTCAGCGGGGTGTCAGTTCTGGGTGTTCGAAGAGGCCGCGCTCACGGGTGCCTTTATCGAATTTTCCGAGGCGCCAGACCAAGCAACGCTCGCGGCTGCGCACGCCGCAGCCCCGGGGTCGGTGCTCGATCCCTCACGTATTTACACTGAAGTGGAGTTGAGCTGAGATGCCGACGCGACGTATTCACGTGGAAGGACAAGAGTGGAGTGTGTTTCCGTCCGGGCAGGTCACCCAGTACGACGGTGACGAGTTCGGCCTCCTCTTCGTGCGTGGAAGCGGCGATGCGCGCGAGGTGCGCGTCACCCGCTACTCACCGCGCGGCGTACGGTCGCGAGAAGCGTCCTTGGTCGCGATGAACGACGCCGAACTGCACACGCTCTTCGCGATGTCGCAGTCGAGCGAGAACTCGCCGGAGGCGGGTTACGCACTGTGAGTGAAGCGCCCGTGGCGTGCGTCGATCTGCACGCGCACTCCTCGGCTTCCGATGGCGCGGCTTCACCCGAAGAGTTCGTCGCAACGGCGCAGCGGGCTGGCCTCGCAGCCGTCGCGCTCACCGATCACGATACGCTCGCTGGAGTCCGGAGCGCCCAGCGCGCAGCGGAGCCCCATGGGATACGCGTGATCGCTGGCGTCGAGCTGTCGACCGACGATCACGGGCACGAGGTCCATCTCCTCGGCCTGCATATCCGTGACGTGGAAACGATGGAAGACGAGCTCGCGAGCTTTCGCGGGTCACGTCGTACTCGTGCCATTGCGATCGTGGAACGGCTCAACGCCTTGGGCGTGCCGGTGACCGTTGAGGCCGTCCTGACGGCCGCGGCGGACGGTGCAATTGGACGTCCGCACATTGCGCGCGCGCTGGTTGCGGGCGGATTCGCGAAGGACAATCGCGAAGCGTTCGACAAATGGCTCGGGAATGGCCGCCCGGCGAACATTGACAAAGAAAAGCTCGCGATCGCCGACGCCATCGCGATGATTCACCGCTACGGGGGACTCGCTGTCTGGGCGCACCCCGGTCCCGATGGGCGGCGCGACCGCGTGGAGCCCCTTGTGGCACTCGGGATCGACGGGGTCGAGGTCCGGCACCCCGGGCACCAGAGCGACGATACGCAACGGCTCGGCGCGCTCGTGGCGCACTTCAAACTGGTGCCGAGTGGTGGCTCCGATTGGCATGGCGCGTCCACCGGTTCGCGGGCGCTTGGTGCCATGCAGATCAATGCCGATTGGCTCGCGCAGCAGGATGCCCGCCTCGCCGAACGCTACGGCACAGGACTGACCGCGTGACCGTCACGGCGATTGGCACTTCGCTGCAGGGACGCGTGGTACTGGTGACTGGAGCAGGGCAGCGCATCGGTCAAGCGATTGCGATCGCGCTGGGTGCCGAAGGGGCCAGGATCGGTGTGCACTTTCACCGCTCAAGTAGCGGTGCCGACGCGACCGTCGCGGCCATCGAAGCTGCGGGCGGCGAGGCGTTTGCACTCCAGGGAGACCTCTCGGACCCCGCGACGCCGGCGGCGCTCGTAGCGGCCATGATTGCTCGGTACGGCGCACTGCACGCGCTCGTAAACTCCGCCGCCTCGATGCTGCGAACGCCTGTCGCGACGCTCACCGTCGCGCAGTGGGACGAGGTCTTCGCGCTCAACTTGCGCGGGCCGTTCTTTCTCGCCCTCGCAGCCGCGAAGGCGATGCCGGAGGCAGGCGGCGCCATCGTGAATATCTCCGATCACATGGCGTTCGAGTCCTGGCCGGCTTTTGTCCCGCACGGAGTGGCGAAAGCTGGCGTGGCGTCGATGACCCACGCGCTCGCGGCGGTGCTCGCTCCGAAGGTGCGCGTGAATGCCGTCGCGCCCGGTGCGGTGCTTGCCCCGCCGAGTTGGAGTGAGGCCGAGCAGCGTCGGTTCGCGGATGCGACACCGCTGCAGCGCATCGGGACACCCGACGATGTAGTCGGCGCCGTACACTACTTGCTCACCGCGCCCTACGTGACGGGGCAGCTACTTTTTGTTGATGGCGGACGACACGGCGCGCGCTGAGCCCGCGATCCCACTGCCGATGGTGTTCGGCCGCGTGGTGATTGTCGGGGGTGGGTGCTACGGCTCGTACTACGTGCGGCAGTTGCGGCGCGCGCGGGAGCGTGGTGCGGCCATCGTACGGGAACTGATTGTCGTCGATCGGGACCCCGCCTGCGCCGTCGCCCGAGAGCAGTCGACCGATCTTCGATTCGTGGAATCGGACTGGGCGGCTTTTATGGACCACTTCCTCGCGACGCCTGCGGACGCGGACGATGCGATTGTCCCGTCGCCGCTGATGCCGCACCTCTTCTTGCACTGGCTGCGCGACCGCGCCATCGATCGATACTCAGCGTCCGCTGTGGCGATTGAATCGCCTGACGCACGGGAAGGCGTGCCGTGGCAGCGCGTCGGCAATGACGGCTCACGGTACGTGAGCTTTGCTGAGTGGATGTGCCCGGTGAACTGTATTGAGCCGCGAATCTGCCCCCATACGCGGGGCGTTCGAGACTGGGACATGTCGCGTACCGCGGCGGCCACCCCGAATCTGGACGCGGTAGCGGTCCTCCACTGTACCCACCGAACCTATGGCGTCGGGATGATCGACGTCCGTGACATACAGACCGCCGATCTGGTGGTCGCACGAACCGTCGAGACGCGGGAGGCTGTTTTGCCAGTGCGAATACTGGTCGGAACGGTTTCAAACTGCCACGGCGCCCTAGGGGTTTTGCGCGTGGGTGGTTCCCTCGCGGCTCTCGCGGGGTGAAATTGCAGGAACAAATCTCTCAGGAATGAATCGTGGCTGTCTTTGACCATGAAGTTGTTATCATCGGCGCTGGTCCGGCCGGAATGTGTGCCGGCATGTATGCCGGCCGTTCTATGCTCAACGCGGTCGTGCTCGAACAGGGCCTGCCCGGTGGGGAGCTTCTCAACACCGAAGTGATCGAGGATTACATCGGGTTCGAGCACGTGCTCGGCTCCGAACTCGCTGAAAAGTTCGCCGCGCACGCGACGAAGTTCGGCGCCGATATCCGTCCGTTCACCCGTGTTGAAATGGTGAAGAAGGTGGATGACGGCACGTTCGAGACCTTGCTCGAAAGTGGTGACATCCATCGGTCTCCTGCGGTGATCATTACTGCCGGCGGAACGCCTATCAAGCTCGAGGTTCCCGGTGAGTTTGAGTACGCCGGCAAGGGCGTTTCGTACTGCGCGATCTGCGACGGGGCGTTCTTTAAGGGGCACACGATCATCGTGGTCGGTGGCGGTGACGCCGCCTGTGAGGAAGCGGATTTCCTCACACGCTACGCGGCGAAGGTGTATCTCGTGCATCGTCGGAACGAGTTCCGCGCCTCGAAGATTGTCCAGCAGCGCCTCTTCGCAAATCCCAAGATTGAGGTCGTGTGGGATACCGTGATCGAGGAAATCGCGGGTTCGGACGGTCTGATGACGCACGCGCGCATCAAGCATCTCCCGACGAATAGCTCGCGAGATCTGGTTGCGACCGGAATCTTCATTTTTGTCGGCTTCAAGCCGAACACGGGTATTATTGAGGGGCACGTGGAGCACGACGCCGCCGGCTATCTGCTGACGGATGCGAACATGCAGACCTCGATTCCCGGACTCTTCGCCGCCGGTGACGTGCGGGTGCAGCTCACGCGCCAAGTCACCACCGCGGTGGGCGATGCCACGACGGCTGCGATCGCGGTGGAGAAATACCTCACCGCGCGCAAGAACGGGCATCCGGCCCCAGAGCCCGTGTTGATGCTGGTGCGCGGCGGGTGATGCGCGTTGCGACGGCGATGGTCGGGCCCTTCCAAGAGAACGCATGGCTCATCATCGATCCCGACGCACGGCGGGCGGTATTGGTCGATCCCGGCGATGAGCCGGACACGTTGCTCGCGCTGCTCGACGCATCGGGCGCGACACTCGACGCAATCTGGCTCACGCATGCGCATCTGGATCACATCGGCGGGATCGCTGGCGTGCGTCGCCGCTGGCCCGTGCCGGTACTCATGCATCCGCTCGATCAGCCGCTCTTTGAACGCGGGGCGTCGCAGGCGGCGCTGTACGGGGTTCCGTTCGAGCAGCCGGATCCGGTGAATGGCGCGCTCGCCGAAGGGATGCGCCTCACGGTTGGCGCCCTCCAGTTCGATGTACTCCACGTACCGGGACATGCGCCGGGGCACGTGATCTTTGTTGGGGAAGGAGCGATCTTTGGCGGCGACCTCCTGTTTGCCGGATCGATTGGACGCACGGATCTTCCAGGCTGCGATCCCGCAGCCATGCAGCGCTCGTTAGAACGGATCGCGACCCTGCCGCCAGAACTGGCCGTGCATCCCGGACATGGCCCGTCGACGACGATCGGCGCGGAACTCAGCACCAATCCGTTTTTGAACGGAATTGCACGGGTGAAACGCGCATGACCTCGAAGAGCCGACTGCTGACCGGTGCGCTCCTGCTCAGCGCGTGGGGCGGGGCCGCGCTTCTGACGATCGCCGTTGTGGCACCCGGAGCGTTTCGCGCACTTCCGTCGCGCGGGATGGCGGGGGCTGTCGTTGGAGAGGTGCTTCCCACGATTTTCATAACAGGCATCGTGATTGGACTTGCAGTCGCTCTGCTCGCGGGGCGTCAAACGGCCGCAGCCGGAGCCGCAGCCGGAGCCGCAGCCGGGGCCACCGCCGCATCGCTCGCATCGGCTGGAGCCTGCGCGGTGGCACAGTTCGGCATCAATCCGAGAATCGTCCGGCTGCGCGAGATGGCCGGAGGGTCGATCGACGCGTGGACCCAAGACGATCCCAGACGTGTCATGTTTGGCATGTTGCATGGTTACAGCGTAGGGGCC
>Ga0214919_10006067_pt1 | contig 16786 bp, 9 predicted proteins | sample LL1503_MetaG_FD_177994 | JGI IMG/M metagenome (GOLD analysis project Ga0214919, IMG submission 177994) | Freshwater microbial communities from Lake Lanier, Atlanta, Georgia, United States - LL-1503 | ecosystem: Environmental > Aquatic > Freshwater > Lake | place: USA: Georgia | collected 2015-03-15 | reverse complement strand
GGGGTTTGACCTTGGGTTACGAACAAGTCACCGACGCTCTGGGCAGCAAACCGGATCAGGTCGGGCCCCAAAGTGTCTGCAAACGAGTCGATCATTGCAATGCGCAAAGTCGGACGATCGCTCAGCGCCGCAACCCGCTGCGGCAGAGCGCGGAGATCGTGCAATATGCGCGCTGCCTGCCGGCTCAACTCGCCACCCTCCCGAGTCGTACGAAAGGGCCGGCGCGAACGGTCAAACAATGCGCAACCCATGCTCACTTCGGCATGCGACACCAATTGGGACACCGAAGACTGGCTACAGCGCAAGCGCTGTGCCGCGGCCGACATACTGCCAGTGGCCGCAACAGCCAGAATGGCCTCCAAGCTGCCAATGGACAGGGCTTGCGTCTGACTTTCGCCAGGATTTAACACCGCGTCGATGCGGCTTTCCATTTTTTTTGAACGCATAAGTATCATTATAAATCATACTCATTGGCATACGGCGTGAATGTGCTTGCGGGAGCGGCGCAACGGCTTCGATACTTCGCGAATGCGTTATTCGGTCTTCTCCCTGGCAAAGCAAGCCCTTCGCGGGCACTTAGACTGGCCGCTGGCTTGGAGAGATCCGGTGCCTAAGGAGCACTATGACATCGTCGTTGTCGGCGGCGGCGGGCATGGACTTGCTACTGCTTTTTACCTCGCCAAGAACCATGGCATCCGAAATGTGGCGGTCCTTGAAAAGGGCTGGATCGGTGGCGGCAACACCGGACGTAACACGACGATTATTCGATCGAATTACATGCTCGACGCGAACGCGCATTTTTACGAGTGGTCGCTGAAGCTTTGGGAACAGTTGTCGCAGGAGATCAACTACAACGTCATGTTCAGCCCTCGTGGGGTTTTGAATCTGGCGCACACCGAGGCGCAACGTGACCAGTATTTCCGACGTGGCAATCAAATGCTGCTCAATGGGATAGACGCCGAATGGATGAGCCGGGAAGAAGTTGCCCGCTTCGTCCCGCACTTAGACTGCTCAGAAAATACCCGCTTTCCCATACTGGGGGGGCTGATGCAACGCCGAGGTGGAACTGCCCGCCATGACGCTGTAGCCTGGGGGTATGCACGGGCAGCCTCCGGTCTTGGCGTGGACATCATACAAAACTGCGAGGTACAGGGGTTGGTGCGTGAGGGCAACCGGATAGTCGCCGTGGACACTTCCCGGGGCCGCATTAAAGCCGGCCAGGTCGGCATCGCGGTCGCCGGGAATACAGGTCGACTCGCGGCCATGGCAGGACTCAGGCTGCCCATAGAGAGCCATGTATTGCAGGCTTTCGTGTCGGAGCCGCTCAAGCCGATTCTGAACACCGTTGTGACCTACGGTGCCGGGCATTTCTACATCAGCCAGTCAGATAAGGGCGAGCTAGTGATGGGGGGAGACCTGGATTTTTACCCTAGTTATTCACAAAAGGGTAATCTGCCAATCATTGAGGAGGCCGTATCGGCGGCGCTGCAAATGTTTCCCATGCTGTCTCGCGTGCGCATGCTCCGGCACTGGGGCGGCATTATGGACATGACGCTTGATGGCAGTCCAATCATTGCTAAGACACCGATCGACAACTTCTACATCAATGGCGGGTGGTGCTACGGCGGCTTCAAGGCGACTCCCGCATCGGGATGGGTCTTTGCTCATACGTTGGCGAACGATGCGCCCCATGAACTCAACCGCGCATACTCGCTGGAGCGCTTCGAAACCGGAGCGGTCATCGACGACAAAGGTGCCGGCCCGACCGCGCAGTGGCATTGATACCGAGACACATGGTCCATGCAGCAAATCAACTGTAGTTTTTGTGGCCTTCGCGACCAATCTGAATTTACCTATGTCCGCGAGATGGCACCCGTTCCAGTGCTGGACGCAAGAACTCCGGATTGGCAGCGATATGTCTACGATCGCGACAACCCCTGCGGCCCGCACATGGAATGGTGGCACCATAACCATGGCTGCCGGCAGTTGCTTGCTATCGAACGCGATACACGCACGCATGAGGTGCTCAACGTCAGCCCAGCTCGGACCAGCGCCGGTAAGGCCGGAGCATGAGCACCGGGCAAATCTATCGACTACCTGCCGGTGGCCGCATCGACCGTCGCCGCACCCTGCAGTTTCGCTTTGACGACCAGTCGTACCAGGGATTTTCCGGGGATACCCTGGCCTCCGCATTGCTTGCCAACGGGGTAAAACTGGTCGGGCGAAGTTTCAAGTACCACCGCCGTCGCGGCATCTACAGCGCTGGGCCGGAGGAACCTAACGCCCTGATGCAATTGCACGAGGGGTCTCGAACCGAGCCCAACAGCCGGGCGACCATGACCGAACTGCACGATGGCATGCTGGCATACAGCCAAAACCGCTGGCCATCTCTTGCATTCGACTGGCGCGCAATCAATCAACGATTTTCAGCGTTGATGCCGGCGGGCTTCTATTACAAAACTTTCATGTGGCCCGCCCGGCTATGGATGTTTTACGAAGAGCAAATTCGAAAGGCCGCCGGACTGGGCTGCTCTCCGTTGGTCGCCGACCCTGATCGCTATGCGTTCGAGTACGCGCACTGCGATGTGCTTGTTGCAGGGAGTGGCCCGGCCGGGCTGTCGGCGGCATTGGCCGCGGCACGGAGCGGCGCGCGGGTTGTTCTGGCCGACGAGCGGGCCGAGCTAGGGGGCTCAACGCTTTGGGAACGCGACACCATCGACGGACTGCCTGCCGAGGAGTGGGCTATCCGGACGCTGCGGGAGTTGGTCGCAACGCCCAATGTGCGATTACTACCAAGGAGCACGGTATTTGGCGTTTACGACCACAACCTGATCGCGATCGCCGAGCGCGTAACCGATCACCTCGGTGCGGCTTCGGCTCGCCTACCACGACAGCGCCTGATTCACTTGCGAGCCTGCCGAGTAGTCATGGCGACCGGCAGTATTGAGCGACCACTGGTGTTCGCCGACAACGACAAGCCCGGCGTAATGCTTGCTGCTGCCTTGCGCTGTTACGCAAATCAGTATGCGGTTCTGCCTGGCCGACACATCACCATTTTCACAAACAACGACGACGCTTACCGCAGCGCATTCGACGCCCTCAGAGCAGGTGCGCTGTCGATGCGAATTGTCGACACCCGCAGCACCATCGACCCGAAGTTGGTGGAGCGCGTGGTTGCGGCTGGCATCCGGCATCATGGCAACGCGATTGTTAGCGCAGTGCACGGGAAGTCCGTCGAAGCGATCGATGTATTCGAGCGCGGCGGTGCGCGACTGGGGCGTTTTGCGTGTGACCTGCTGGGCAGTTCGGGCGGCTGGAGTCCGAGCGTTCACCTGTTTTCTCAGTCTGGGGGAAAACTAGGTTTTGATAGTGGCATCGGCGGATTTATACCCCAGGCTCAGGGCTCGGTTTTGGCTGCTGGCGCGGCAAACGGCGAGTTCAGGTTGGACATGGTGCTATCGCAGGGCTACAGTGCCGGTGTCGTCACAGCAGCGGCGGCCGGGTTCTCGGCGCCCGAAGGCTTCCTGCAGCAGGCACCGAGTTGTCCGGCCCAAAACCCGACTTGGGCTGAGCCTCTTTGGCAAATCCCCGAAAATCAATCTCAGGGAAAGCGCTTTGTAGATATTCAGGATGACGTGACCGTCGAGGATATCGCTCTCGCCCATCGCGAGGGGTATCGCTCGGTGGAACACTTGAAGAGGTACACGACGCTGGGGATGGGAACCGATCAAGGAAAGACATCGAACGTCAACGGCCTAGCGATCATGGCCGAGCTACGCGGCGAAGCGATACCGGCAGTGGGCACCACAACGTTTCGTCCACCCTACACGCCCGTGGCCCTTGGCCTGTTTGCGGGCGCCGAGACCGGAACCCACCAGACACCCGTTCGACGCACACCCGTACATGCATGGCATATGCTGCAAGGTGCCCCATTGACGACAGTCGGTCATTGGTTGCGGCCAAAGGCTTTCCCGCTCAGGGGAGAATCATTTGATGCCGCCTGGAGACGCGAAAACCTGGCAGTTCGCCATGCAGTCGGGCTGGTTGATGTGGGAACCCTCGGAAAGATTGATCTGCAAGGGCCCGATGCGACAGAATTCCTCCAGCGCATTTATTGCAACAACTTCCGCAACTTGGCGATCGGTAAGCTGCGTTACGGCTTAATGTTGCGTGAGGACGGAATCGTTATGGACGACGGAACGGTGGCGCGCCTTTCCGAGCAGCACTATCTGTTGTCGACGACCACCGTAAACGCCGGCAAAGTCCAAAGCCAGCTCGAATGGCTTCTGCAAGTCGCCTGGCCCGGCCTGCGCTGCCATGCGGTATCCGTCACCGAGCAGTTTGCACAATTTGCATTGGCCGGGCCGCAATCGCGCGCGGTGCTCGCAGCCCTGCTGCCGCGATGCGATGTATCCGACGCCGTACTCCCCCACCTGGGCCTGCTGCAAACAGACATAGACGGCGAGTCAGTTCTGGTTTATCGCATGAGTTTTTCCGGTGAGCGGGCGTACGAAGTCGCCATCGGGGCCGATTACGGCGAGGAGCTTTGGAAAAAGATACTGGCCTGCGGTGCCCCCTATGGCATTACGCCTTACGGTACCGAAGCCATGGGTGTGCTGCGAATCGAAAAAGGGCATGTGGCTGGAAACGAACTCGATGGAAGGACGACCGCCGCAGACCTCGGACTTGGCAAACTGGTGCGCAAGTCTGGCGGATTTCAGGGTGCAGCCCTGGCGCAGCGCAGCGCCCTGACTGACCCGTCAAGGCCCACTTTGGTCGGCCTGGTGGCGGTCGATGGAATATCTACGATACGGGCTGGAAGCCAGTTGGTCGCAAGCGATATTTCTTCACGCGCAACCGCCCTTGTAGACAAGCAAGGGTTCGTTAGTTCGTCGACACCCAGTGCCTTCTTGGGTCACCCGATTGCGCTGGGCTTCCTTCGAGACGGTGCCGCCCGCTATGGTGAAGTGCTGATCGCCGCATCACCGATTTCGGGAGATTTCACACAAGTGCGCGTGGTATCGCCGGTTTTTGTAGATCCCGAAAACGGTCGAATGAAAGGCTGATGTGATGGATCGCCAATCCGCAATAGCCGCGCACCCCGTTATGCAGGCCGATAGACGCTTGGGGACTGCATGGACCGGGGCAACGCCGGTTTCCCTGTCCGAGCGTCGGCCCTTGGCGATCCTGCAAATCAGCGCATTTGCACAGTCCTCAGATATGGCTGAAGCCGCGCTGGCCAGCGCCGTCGGGCTGCGCTTGCCGAGCCCCAATCGCATGACCTGTGGTGTTGATAAAGACATCCGCAATATTGGGCCCGGCATCTGGCAGCTGGTCGGCGCACCGGGCGCCGTACCGTCTGCCGGTCTGCTGCGGGAAATACTGTACGAGCATGCAACGGTAGTCGATCTCAGCCATGCGCGCACCGCTTTTGTACTGAGCGGCTCAGCGGCGGCCCGCGTTTTGGCGCAACACTGCAGCCTGGATCTAGACATGGATCATTTCCCAATGCACAGCGCCACGAATACCCGATTCGGGCACATCGGAATGACACTCTCTCGAGCCGGTGCACAAAGCGAATTTGAACTGTTAGTGTTTCGGGGATACGCAGAGTTCGTCCTGGAAGCTTTACTAGAAGCCGGAAAAGAATTTGGCATGCAAGTCAACGCAAGAGCCCCTGGTGGGCAGCAAGGAGAATAAATATGTCCATGAAATCAACCTACCGCGTTGTCGTGATTGGCGGCGGCGTCGTCGGAACCAGCGTGCTTTACCACCTGGCCAAGAAGGGCTGGAACGACATCGTGCTGCTTGAGCGCCTCGAACTGACGTCCGGATCCACTTGGCACGCGGCGGGCGGCATGCACACGATCAACGGTGACCCCAACGTGGCCAAGCTGCAGCAGTACTCTATCAACCTGTACAAAGAGATCGAAGAGATATCCGGCCAGTCAGTTGGTCTGCACATGACCGAGGGTCTGATGCTGGCGGCGACACCGGCGCGTTATGAATGGCTCAAGAGCATCCATTCCAAGGGCCGCTACATGGGCATGCAGACCGAACTGGTCTCGCTGGACGAGGCGCAGCTCCTGCTACCGTTGTTGGACAAGACGCAGTTCGTTGGTGCCATGTACGACCCGATCCAGGGCCACGTCGATCCCAATGGCACCACCTACGCCTTCAGCGGCGCGGCGCGCAAGGCCGGGGCAGAAGTATTCACCCAGACACGCGTGCTGGATACGCGCCAGCGACCTGACGGCAGTTGGGAGGTAATCACCGACAAGGGCAACATCATCGCCGAGCATGTCGTCAACTGCGGCGGCCTGTGGGCGCGCGAGGTGGGCCGCATGGTCGGTCTGGAGCTGCCTATCCTGGCGATGGAGCATCAGTACCTGATCACCGAGGACATGCCCGAAGTCATCGCCTTCAACAAGGAAGCGGGCAAAATGATGCTGCACGCGGTTGACTTCGATGGCGAAATCTACATGCGCCAGGAGCGCAACGGCATGTTGCTGGGGACCTACGAGCGCCATGGCGTGCCGTGGAGCCCGAAGGACACGCCCTGGGATTTCGGCCCAACCCTGCTGCCCGATGCGCTTGATCGCATCGCCGAAAACCTGGAAGTCGGCTTCAGGCACTTTCCCCCATTTCAGAATGTGGGTATAAAGCAGATCGTCAATGGCCCGTTCACGTTTGCGCCGGATGGCAATCCGTTGGTGGGGCCGATCAATGGGCTCAGAAACTACTGGGTCGCGTGCGGTGTCATGGCGGGCTTCAGCCAGGGCGGCGGCGTTGGACTGGCGCTGTCCAACTGGATGGTCGACGGCGATCCGGGTTTCGACGTCTGGGCGATGGATGTGGCGCGTTATGGAGACTGGGCCAGCCGCGCCTACACGCGTGCCAAGGTGGTCGAAAACTACGGGCGTCGGTTCCGAGTGCGTTTTCCAAACGAGGAGTTGCCGGCCGCCAGGCCGCTGCGCACGGTTCCGATGCACCACAAATGGATCGAGATGGGCGCGGTGATGGGCGACAACTGGGCTGTCGAGTCGCCGCTATGGTTTGCGCCGCCCGGCGTTGAGGACAGTTTCTCGTTCCACCGCTCGACCGACTTTGCGCATGTGAAAGCCGAATGCCAGGCGGTTCGCAACGGCGTCGGCATTTCGGATACATCCGCTTTTGCAAAATACGAGGTCACCGGTATGGGTGCCGAGGCCTGGCTCTCGCAATTGCTCGCCAACAAGATGCCAAAGGTCGGGCGCATGATGCTGGAGCCAATGCTCAACCGAAGTGGAAAGCTGATCGGCGACTTCACACTGGCCAAGGCGGCCGACCAGCACTTTTTCTTGTTCGGGTCCGGTGCGGCGGAAAAGTACCATATGCGCTGGTTCGCTGAGCATCTGCCCACGGACGGCAGTGTCTCCGTCAGGCCGATGGGCCTGGGTCTGGTCGGCTTGTCGATCGCCGGGCCGAAGGCGCGCGCAGTGCTGGCCAAGGTCACCGACGAAGACGTGTCGGCGCAGGCGCTGCGCTTCATGGATTTTCGGTCGAACATGGAAGTCGGCATGGTGCATGCGATGGTCGGGCGCATCAGCTTTACCGGCGACCTGGGATATGAGCTGTGGGTGAAACCGGAGTATCAGGTCGCCTTGTTCGATGCGCTCTGGCAGGCGGGCCAGGAGTTCGGTATACGGCCGTTCGGCAGCCGCGCGTTGCTGTCACTGGCGCGCGAGAAGGGGTTCGGAACCTGGGCCAGGGAATTCCGGCCGATCTACGGGCCCTTCGAAGCCGGCCTGGGCCGCTTTGTCGCGCTCGGTAAGGACGATTTCATTGGCCGGGTGGCAGCATTGCGCGAACACAGCGAAGGCCCGAAGCGCCAGCGCGTGACCTTCGTCGTCGACGCGGACGACGCGGACGCGATCGGTGACGAGGCGGTCTGGAAGGATGGCAAGGTGGTGGGATGGATCACATCAGGTGGCTATTGCCATTACGTCAATTGCTCGTATGCGACCGGCTACGTGGCGAGCGACGCGCTCGCACAAACCGCTGGCGCGCGCTGGCAACTCCAGATCCTAGGCGAGCTGCGCGAGGCGCGGCTTCAAGGCGAGCCGCTGCTGGACCCGCAGGGCACTCGCATGGTGGGTTGACCACGCACACGCTGCGCGCGCGCCGCTTGCAGCGCTTGGGCGCAGGCTGAATGTGGTCTTGAACGCGCGCGAAATGCACTCCAACGCGCGCTCGGTGATGGGAACCCAGATTGCCAGCCACCTGCGCGACACCATTCACACAGCAGCTCACGGATGATTTTTGTGCGAGCAGTGCGGCCATCAGCGATGAACTTGGCTGCATACTGCATCATGGCCTCTAGCTCTTCATGGCTGAACTCAGCACGGCGGTCACTTTCAACACCAGTGTTCTTGGTCAATGGCCTTTCATAGGCTGTGAGGTAGCCACGCTCAATAGCTTCATCAAAAATCAAGTTCAGCGCAGCGTTGTGGTTGTTCTGTGCACTGCCTGACAGCTCACGCCCCACCTTGTCGCGACGCCACACATGGAATTCAGATATCACAGCTGGCTTGATGCCATCCACGTTGTACAGGCCGTAGAAGGGGATTAAGTACAACTTAATAGCTGATACATAGTCACGGGCACTGGGTTTGGCGGTTCCAGCGGCAATTTCAGCCTCCAAGCGGTGCAGGACGATTTCCGCCACTGGCTTGAACTTTCTGCTGGTGACAGGGCGGCCTTCTTCCAAATCAAATGTCGCCTTCATCCACATGCGTTCAGCTATCTTTGAAGCTTCCTTGATATCAGCTGTATCTGTGCTGCGACGGAACCAAGTATTGAGATTCTCCAGCTTGTAGTGAACTTGCCATTTTTTACTGTCGTCACGGCGCACAAGCCTAATCAACTCAGGCTTGACTACGACGGTTTCAGTGCCAATTACACGCATGTCAGCACTTTACAACGACTTTTTGAAAAAAGCAACCAGCGGCAGACCTAATATTCGTGTAATAACCGTGTAATTAATAAATCAAATAAAAACAACGATTTAAGTCGTTGTTTTTAAAAGGGTTTTGGCTCCTCGACCTGGGCTCGAACCAGGGACCTACGGATTAACAGAAAGCCAGGCTAGTCAAATACCTATATAGAACAACCACTTACACAGTAAAAAATACACCGTGTAATATTTCGTGTAATAAGCCAAGAGTTGCATAATGCAACTGTTTGGGTGGCCGAGCACTTGGAGTGCCCGGGCGACCGCATTCTACGGGGTCAAAACTCAGTTTACTGCTGGCCGGGCGGTGCGTGTTGGGCGGCGGGGCAGTGGGGTTCTGAACGGCCTGCGATGTGTGGGGCGGGATTGCGTGTGTGGTGTTGGGGCGGCTGTGTTGGTGACAGGGGGCGGGCAGAGGCTGGGGCGGGGCGCTTGGGTCGTGTACGCCGGGCGCTGCGGCTGCCTGCGCTGGGTTAAGCTGCGGTTTTGATGGTGTAAATTCAGGTTTTGGTTGAGCGGATTCGCGCTGGGTCTGCGCCAGTGACCGTCAACAGGGGGTTTTGATCTGGAAATAGGCACGGGTGAATATTTTGACCTTACGGGATCCTCTGTGGTTGAGTGAAGACCTTGATTTATCACATCCTGGGCACTTTGATGCCGTATCCATCAGAGGGTCCACCATGAATTAGTGTTTTCTTGTTGATAGACGGCCGTTTCATTTTGGTGCTCCAATTGTTAGCCTTGTAAGGAGGGAGGCATCCATAGCATCTATCCGTTTAGAATAACTCGCGATGCAAATTAGTAAACGAAACTTACTACTTTTCTGACATGAACCAAAATATCAAAAGATATCATTTTAGGTTAAACTATATCCCCTAAATACTACCAACCACCACACATGCTTAAGAATTCTCATGGTGTTTTTCACAAATTACTTATATAATAATCTTTATGAGCAAAGAACTTAACGCAGACTGGATTGAGTGGATCAATATAAACTACAAAAAAGGGTGTGATAAAGATGGCATCTTTAAAATACTTTTAGACGAGGGGTTTGGGTTAAAAAATATTATAGATAACATGGGTTATATACCCACCGCCAATCCAAATTTTATTATTAATCCCCTCAAGGATACTGCAGTAGTTAAAGAAAATTTTAAAATACAAACTCAGATACAGACCGATCAAGCTAATTATTCTTTGGTTAATAATCTGCAGATTCATCTCCCCAATGCCCAGAATCTTTCCACAGACTTGGCAGAGTTTTATGTTCTAGATGATTTTTTAAATCATGAAGAATGTAAAGAACTAACCAAGATTACTCAATCCTCTATGGCACCCTCTCGGGTAGGAACCACAAATTTAGCGGATTTATCCAATGGTTTTCGCACCAGCATGACATCTTATCTTAGTGCCTTGGATAATGATTTTGTTAAGTCCATTAATTCAAGAATTTGTAGTATGATTGGAATTAATGATTCTTATTCTGAGGGGATTCAGGGGCAGCATTATATTGTGGGGCAGGAGTTTAAGGCACATTATGATTACTTTAATGATAAACTCTACCACCTCTACGCCAAGACTCAGGGCCAGCGCACCTACACCTTCATGGTCTATCTCAATGATGTGGAGGAGGGTGGGGAGACGGAGTTTTCTCGTCTAAATATTAAGATTAAACCCCAGCTGGGCCGTGCAATTATTTGGAATAATCTACACCCCGCCGGCAACCCAAATACCAATACCCTGCACCAAAGTCATCCTGTAGTTAGGGGTACCAAGTCTATAATTACTAAATGGTTTAGATCCATAGGTAAAGGTATGGTTGCTACCAAAGAACCCAATGAGTTGATTGATAACTATACTAAAAAGGGCTTTAAGAAGACCAAATTAAATAAGGATCTCTATGCCAGGATTCTTAGTTTTTATCAGGATAATCAGAATATTTCTGTGAAGGAGGTGGGGGATAATGAAATCATCAATGCCTTTGATCCCCTATCCCAAGCCAGCTCCATGATACAGTTGCCGAAGGATATGCGTACCGAAATTCATTCCCACCTCCTACCACAATTGTCTAAATGGTGCGGAGAAGCCCTAGAACCCACATTTGTCTATGGCATCCGCACCTACCACAATGGGGCGATTTTAAAACCTCATCGTGATCGCCTTAATACCCACATAATTAGCGCTATTATAAACATTGATCAGAAGATAAATAAACCCTGGCCCCTTCATATTGAGGATAACTACTACAGACCCCATGAAGTTTTTCTTCAGCCTGGGGAGATGGTGTTTTACGAAGGTGCACGTCTGATCCATGGACGTCCTGAGGCGCTGGATGGAGAACGCTTTGCCAATATATTCTGTCACTATAAGCCGGTGAAATAGTAAAATAATACCCATGCCCCAAGAACTATCACCACTTCATACAAGCAATATTGCCAGAGCCCATCGGGGTAATCATCAGTCTCCCTCCACCAGCGCGAAGTTATCTAAATCTAAGCAGGGTAAAGATAGCTCTCAGGGTAAAACTTATACCGTTAAGTCTAAGGATAGGATCAGACACCAGAGGGGTCATGATGATCGTATTGGTGGGTGCCAGTTGCGCAGCCGGTACTTCATCTTCGGAACGTGATGGAGGCGCTTGGCGTTGAATTTGTTGGGCATGCGGTCTCGATAGCGGGGCAGAGAGCCTGCCAGACCAACTCAGTGGCATCGATGCACCAAAGCCGGTTTGATCTGGAAATTGGTTCCGATTGATATGTTGACCATACGGGGATGTAAGATGGAGGGTCTAAACTGGTGCGTTTGATCAGTTTACAGGTTTGCTTCTGATGAATTTGTAAAAAATTAAAAGTTTGTGGCCTGTGACGCCCTTCTCAGTCTCTGCGCGCAGGGTTTATTGCCTTGGTGACATGGAGAGGATCGAATAGCACTAAGTTGGAGTTTGCAGGTTTTTTCTTTAAATAAAGTCTGTGGTCTTTGACAAAAGAAGACCAGCTGCTGCGGGTGTATTTATCATCGGTTTTGTTGTAATCATTAAAACGTGACATCACAAAAAAATCAGACTCTGAGCAGATGCATTGCTCAATAAAAGTGTTGTATTCCTGATTTCCTGAATACTCGAAAAAAGTGCATTCTTTGAGTGCGCTCTTTCGAGCTTTCTTCTGATTGTTTGTAGCAACGAATATTTTATTCATTGGTATATTAAATTCCTGACAGGCCAGATTCAGGTATATCATGATGTCTTCTTCAGAATAGTTGATAAAGTCCTTCAACTGACTTTCGCCCATCACGTCAGGATAGCGCATATGGATTGCAATGAATTTTTCCAGTCTATTGCTTGAGATGAATTCCATTGCCGCCCGCATGATGGGTGCTGAGTAGTCTATTTTCGAGCAGATATCATGGTACAGGGGTGCGAAATCTGGATTTTCCAAAGCGTCTATGACCCCGTTTATGGGCGAATTCGTGAACATAACATTGTCGAACACGTGCTTAAGAACGAGCACGGGCGTGTCATCCAATTGCAAAGCAGAAAAATCTTGCGCGTTCCTAAATTTGCGTTTTTCTAAAAGTACTGATTCAATTTTGAGGTTTAGTTTCACTTCCAGACGCAATTCTTTCTGGTAATTCGAATGGAGAAGATGACCCTTATTAACGCCTTCCATTAGCTTAGGATCGTATTCGATCGCATTAAGTTGCGGGACGCTGTAGATTTCAAAAAACTTCCAGTACACCGATTTATTCAAAGTGTAATGTTGATTGATCGGCGGAAGTATGAGTTTTCGATTTAGTATTTTTCCGGCAACCAGCGATTCTTTTATGGACAAAATCTGGTTTCCTGGTCCACTTTCGGGAGTGATGCAAAAAAGCAAGCGCTCTGATTTTGTTAAATCGTCAGATTCTCGTTCAAAAAGATCATCTTTAAATGTTGGAGAATAACTTTTTAAACTGCCTACTTTGTCTCTTTTTAGTTTCGCACCCAATTCGCCAAATAGAAATGAAATAAGGACATAGCGGTTGCCGCGAGTTACGGGTTTAACACCGTGCCGCATTGATGACTCAAAAAAAATAGCGTCGCCCAGATCAAGTTTGAATGAAACATCCAAATCCGGGAACAAGAATTCCCCTCCATCGTAATCCTCCTGCCTGGATGCGCAAATGACCATGCTGATATCACGGTAATCCATACCACCCTGCTTATCGGTATGCGGTACATAGAATCCCATCTTCTCGCCCGAGTACCATCCTATTTTGTAGCGTTCTCTGTACGATATGCTTACGCCGAATTTCCATTCTAAAAGTGGTTTCAGTTTTTCGAAAATAATAAGATCTATTGCCTTGCATTCGGCGACTCCGAGAGCAACGTCTTTCCGGATTTTTTTCTTTTCATTAACGCCACCTCCAACCTTGCTATCATGAAATTTATCACTCAAGTCAGCGATTGAGTTTTTTATGCCGGAATTGTCAGGCATAAAATTTTTGATCACTATGTATCTTTTCATTTTGCTATTTTGCTATTTTGGTAACTATCCGATTTTTGAAACTATACTTCAGTATTTGAAATTTAGCCGCAATATGCCAAATCTCTCTTGGTGGCGCTTTTACTTCATGGTTTTCGCTTAGCCGGGACGGTGCCGTGGCCTCCAAAAAACCTGAGCCTATCGCTAGTTTCCGTCAGCTTTCGCTAGACGACCTAGACGGCATCGTGGGTGGTCGTAAGAGGGACGATAACCAAAACAGCCAGAGCGGTCCGGCGCAAGCTGCATACGATTCAAACTGGTTGAACAACGTTGTTATCCTGTCGCCGGCCCAGGTGTCGGCGATTCCCCCGGCGGAATTTGCCAAGCTCACAGGCGACCAGCTCACCTCCTTCAGTGCGCTTCAGTTGCACGACGTGTCTGGCGCCCAGCTAAACGCCCTGCTCCAGTCGCAGTTGCAGTCGATTGGCACGGATATTTCTGGCGCGTCTGCCGCAGCGCTGAGCGCGGTCGTTCATTTTTCCTACCTGACGAATCCGCAACTGGGCGCTTTAACTTCAACGCAGCTTGCAAGCGTCACTGCCACACAGGTTGACACGCTATCGGCGGGACAGGTAAGCGCGCTAGGCGTGCATATTGCAGATTTGAGTTCGCTGGCCCTTGCAAGTTTGGACGCGTCGCAAATTGCCGGGGCATCGCTGTCGGCGCTTAGCAGTCAGCAATTGGGTGCATTGACTGCGGTGCAACTCGGCGGAGTCACATCCAGTCAGATCGGCGCTTTGAATGCTGCGCAGGTTGGGTACCTGGGCACCGATATCTCTGGTCTGTCGGAATCTGCTCTGGGCGCATTGACATCGACGCAGATTAGCGGCATTGGTAGCCAGCAAGTTGGCGCTTTGAGTCCCGCTCAGGTGGGCTATCTTGGTACGGACATTTCTGGCTTGTCGCAGTCCGCTGTGGGTGCATTAACTTCAACCCAGATCGGCGGCCTGACGAGCGATCAAATCGGCGCGCTGAGCCCTGCACAGATCGGGTTTATCGGCAACGACATATCCGGTCTGTCGAGGTCTGCATTGGGTGCCCTGTCTGCACTACAAGTCGATTCGCTATCGGCGGGACAGGTAAGCGCGCTAGGCGTGCATATTGCAGATTTGAGTTCGCTGGCCCTTGCAAGTTTGGACGCGTCGCAAATTGCCGGGGCATCGCTGTCGGCGCTTAGCAGTCAGCAATTGGGTGCATTGACTGCGGTGCAACTCGGCGGAGTCACATCCAGTCAGATCGGCGCTTTGAATGCTGCGCAGGTTGGGTACCTGGGCACCGATATCTCTGGTCTGTCGGAATCTGCTCTGGGCGCATTGACATCGACGCAGATTAGCGGCATTGGTAGCCAGCAAGTTGGCGCTTTGAGTCCCGCTCAGGTGGGCTATCTTGGTACGGACATTTCTGGCTTGTCGCAGTCCGCTGTGGGTGCATTAACTTCAACCCAGATCGGCGGCCTGACGAGCGATCAAATCGGCGCGCTGAGCCCTGCACAGATCGGGTTTATCGGCAACGACATATCCGGTCTGTCGAGGTCTGCATTGGGTGCCCTGTCTGCACTACAAGTCGATTCGCTATCGGTAGGCCAAGTGGCGGACTTAGGCGCTAAGGTGGCAAGCCTGAGCGATCCTGCATTAACCAGTTTGAATGCATTACAGATCGCAGCGATCTCCGCAGCGGGTCAGAAGGCTTTAAGCGCGCGTCAATTGAGTTTGCTGGGTCTTGGCGGCAATTCGGGTAGGGAAGATGAAGAAGATGAAGAAGATGAAGAGGCGGAAAATGAAATAAAGCTTATACGAGTACCTGTGCCTGTGCCTGTACCTGTACCTGTGCCTGTGTCTGTGTCTGTGCCTGTGCCTGTGCCTGTGCCTGTACCTGTGCCTGTACCTGTGCCTGTACCTGTGCCTGTGCCTGTACCTGTGCCTGTACCTGTACCTGTGCCTGTGCCTGTGCCTGTACCTGTGCCTGTACCTGTACCTGTACCTGTACCTGTACCTGTACCTGTGCCTGTACCTGTACCTCTACCCGTACCTGCTCCATTGCCTGCTCCAGTGCCTGCTCCAGTGCCTGCTCCAGTGCCTGCTCCAGTGCCTGCTCCAGTGCCTGCTCCAGTGCCTGCTCCAGTACCTGCTCCAGTACCTGCTCCAGTGCCTGCTCCAGTACCAGTACCTGAGCCTGAGCCACCTGTACCAGTGCCTATCCCAGTGCCTGTACCTGTACCTTTACCAGTACCTGCTCCAGTGCCTGTACCAGTACCTGCTCCAGTGCCTGTACCTGAGCCTGAACCTGAGCCACCTGTACCAGTACCTGTGCCTGTTCCAGTACCTGCTCCAGTGCCTGTACCTGAGCCTGAGCCTGAGCCTGAGCCTGAGCCTGAGCCTGAGCCACCTGTACCAGTACCTGCTCCAGTCCCTGCTCCAGTGCCTGTACCTGAGCCTGAGCCTGAGCCTGAGCCTGAGCCTGAGCCACCTGTGCCTGTACCTGTTCCAGTGCCTGTACCAGTACCTGCTCCAGTGCCTGTACCAGTACCTGCTCCAGTGCCTGTACCTGAGCCTGAGCCACCTGTGCCAGTACCTGTGCCTGTTCCAGTGCCTGTACCAGTACCTGCTCCAGTGCCTGTACCTGAGCCTGAGCCTGTACCTGAGCCTGTACCTGAGCCTGAGCCTGAGCCACCTGTTCCAGTACCTGTGCCTGCTCCAGTGCCTGCTCCAGTGCCTGCTCCAGTGCCTGCTCCAGTGCCTGTACCTGAGCCTGAGCCTGAGCCACCTGTGCCAGTACCTGTGCCTGTTCCAGTACCTGTACCTTTACCAGTACCTGCTCCAGTACCTGCTCCAGTGCCTGTACCTGAGCCTGAGCCTGAGCCTGAGCCTGAGCCTGACGTAGAGCCTGAGCCTGAGCCACCTGTACCTGTTCCAGTACCTGTACCAGTGCCTGTGCCTGCCGTAGAACCTGAGCCTGACGTAGAGCCTGAGCCTGACGTAGAGCCTGAGCCTGAGCCTGAGCCACCTGTTCCAGTACCTGTACCTGTACCTGTACCTGTACCTGTACCTGTGCCTGTGCCTGTGCCTGTGCCTGTGCCTGTGCCTGACGTAGAGCCTGAGCCTGAGCCACCTGTGCCAGTACCTGTGCCTGTTCCAGTACCTGCTCCAGTGCCTGTACCTGAGCCTGAGCCTGAGCCACCTGTTCCAGTACCTGTACCTGTACCTGCTCCAGTACCTGTTCCAGTGCCTGTACCTGAGCCTGAGCCTGAGCCTGAGCCTGAGCCACCTGTGCC
>Ga0214919_10006066_pt1 | contig 16786 bp, 11 predicted proteins | sample LL1503_MetaG_FD_177994 | JGI IMG/M metagenome (GOLD analysis project Ga0214919, IMG submission 177994) | Freshwater microbial communities from Lake Lanier, Atlanta, Georgia, United States - LL-1503 | ecosystem: Environmental > Aquatic > Freshwater > Lake | place: USA: Georgia | collected... | reverse complement strand
ATAATAAACCAGGCATGTATTCGCTCATCGTAAACGACGGCAAGTGTAATTCATTGGCATCTTCTAGTATTAAAATATCACCTTTAGATATTACACAATATGGATTTTCATACAACGCAACTGTATGCGTAGGTGTTCCTATAAAAATCACTACCGATGCCAAGGATCAATACAATGTGCATTATAGATGGGAGTTTGGGGATGGATTTTATTTCTCAAAAGCCAATCCGGTGGAACATAAATATGTAACCAATGGGAATTTTACAATTAAATTAAATGTCACAAACGATTACTGCCCTAAATATTATTATCAAGTGATTGGTAAAACATTAAAAGTTATTTCACCTATTCAACCTACTTCCTATAAATTATATTTAATGTCTTATCAGGATACAATATTGCCAACAAAGATGGATCCTGGATATGTAAAATATAATTGGAATCCAATTACCTATTTATCGTCTAGTACTATTTCGTTTCCTAATTTTAAAGGAGATCAATCTATTGATTATATCTTAACGCGCACCGATACAGTAACAGGTTGTAGTGTTGCAGATGAGTATGAACTTATTGTATCTCCAGATGTGTATGTGAATCTTCCCAATGCGTTCACACCCAATGGTGATGGGTTAAATGATATTTTAAAAGTAGAATATGGTGCAGGGGTGACAGGAACCTTTACTTTTAAAATATTTAATAGATGGGGTAAAATGGTTTTTCAAACCAATGATATCACAAAGGGATGGAATGGCCGCAACATAAACGGGGCATTACAAGAAACAGATGGATATAGCTATTATTTAGAGTATCAATATAAAAATTACAAGACAGGAGATGTCATTCCTGTGAAAAAAACTGGATCTTTTATCTTGTTTAGATAAGAGATAAAAATAAGAACCGCTTACGCAAAATTAAAATCGGTAACCTATAAATAAATCTCCTCTTGGATACACTTCTTGACCTGATTTAAAATCACGTCCTAATCCAATAAGTGTTTCAAAAATAAAACCAGTTTTATGAATCCATTTTTTACCTATTGAAAGGCCTGCCCCCACATTTTTACTAAATTTAGCGGCACCTTCCACAAAAAAACCGCTCGCTCCTAATTTTTCATTTTCACCAAAATAAACCCTAGCAAATGGGGAAATAGAGAATTCATTATCTGGCACTAAACTTTTACCACTATATAAGGATACACCATATCCAAAATTATTATTAGTTAAATGCTCATAGGCAAGATCTACATTGCCAGCTAAGAGTAATTGCAAGGAGCCTACTTTTAATTCATTTTTTCTTTCAGCTAAAGGCGTTTTGTTTTGTGCATTAGCGGAAATCACGAAAACGCATATCAAAACTGTAATAAAGTATTTCATAATATGATTTTGTAGTTACTTAAAGTTAGTCATTTTTGAAACGTATTATAAATTTTTGCCAACTAATAATTGTCAAAATGCCTATAATCCAAACATTTTTAACATTTGTTCGGGGTATTAATCACCTTGAATAGTTAAGTAAACGTTGTCGTAGCTTATTTTCATTTTACATATGTTAATTATGGATTTCGAATAGAATACATATTTGATCTTTTAGTATGTAAAAATTTTGCTCCTTTTTTATATTTTGAATTACAAAAAGGCAATTCGATTTTTCATTTTAATTAAAAATATAATCCATTCTGTTAACATTTAATTAATATTTAGGAAACATTATGTTCATCATAAGTTAATGTTTTGATGTTTTAACTTTTTCAACACAGCATAGGCTTTATGCGAAATTTGTCGTTCATTATTAAAAAGTAATTATGACCTCAAAAAATGTGTTATTAAAAAGGGTTAGCCTTTTTATTCTTCTTTTTTCAATTAATTTATTTGCTTTTTCACAAAGTGTCAAAGTGCGCGTAATGGATGCGGTCACTGGAGAACCTTTAGTGGGAGCGACTGTTGTTTTAAATAAACAAACTAATTACATCAAGTTGGACGGAACCTTTCAGTTTAAAAATGCTGAAGTGGGTAAAAATGCTTTAACAGTTACTTTTACGGGCTATAAAAGTGAGACTAAGGAATTTCAATTGACTAAGTCAAATGAAGTAAAAAATGTTGAAATTTTACTTCAGCCAACAAGTAACGCTTTAGCTTCTGTAACAGTAAGTTCTAGTACAGGAAAGGATAATGATAAATCTATCAGAAGACTAGAAAAAATTGCTGATCCAATTATAAACGTTTTGTCAGCTAAAAATATTCAATTATTACCTGATATTACAGTTGCCAATGCATTACAAAGAGTAAGTGGTGTTACCATAGAAAAAAGTAGCTCAGGTGAAGCCAGATATCCTATTATTAGAGGGATGGAAAAAAGATACATTAACACATTAATTAATGGCATTAAAATTCCAAGTCCAGATAATAAGAATCGTTTTATCCCATTGGATTTATTTCCTTCAGAATTATTAGAACGCTTGGAAGTAGGTAAAAGTTTAACTCCAAGTATGGAAGGCGATGCGATAGGTGGTACAATCAATTTAGTGATGAAAGATGCACCTGATCGTTTATTAGTTCAAGTCAATGCTGCAAGCGGTTTTAACACTTCTTTCCCTGATCAAAAATATAGCAAGTTTGATAATTCAACTATGAATTTACAATCACCTGCGCAAATTAATGGTGGCACTTATGTTGCTAATTTGAATGATTTGCCAGTGGCGCATTTAAACTATACTGAAAAATCAAATCCTGTGAATTCTACTTTTGGATTAACATTAGGAAACAGATTTGGTAAGGATAATAAATTTGGATTCATTATTTCTGGAAGTTTTCAAAATATTTACAGAGGAACGACTTCTAATTTCTTTTTACCTAACTCACAACCAGGGTTAAATAATATTCCATTATTCTCTGATTTGCAATTAAGAAAATATTCTGTGCAGAGCCAAAGAAAAGGGGTAAATGCCAAGTTAGATTACAGAATTAATAAGAATAATAAGATTTCATTATTTAATACTTTTGTTCGTTTAGACGATTATCAAACAAGATTTGTTTGGGATACAGTTGCATTGAATTCGGTAGTTGATAACTGGCAAAGAAGCCAATGGATTTTCCAAACTATTAATAGCACAACTTTACAAGGCGAGCATAAATTAACTTCCAATGATAAAATTGATTGGTCATTAGTGTCTTCTACTGCTAAAAGCAACACACCTGATCAATCTCAATTTATTCATCAATATGCCATTGTTGCAACAAGTTTAACTGCAGATAAGTTACAATCTATGTCCAGAATTTGGTCAAAAAATACAGACCAAGACAAATCGGCTTATTTCAATTATACAAAAAATACATCCATATTTAATCGTGATTTTGAATTAAAATTAGGTGGTTTGTATCGCGATAAAAACAGAGATAATTATTATATCAATTATTCATTAAAGCCAGTACTTGGTTCTGTATATACGAATATTAATAATGCTCAATATCAATTTAATACGGGAGACGGAGCACCTTCATTAAATGGTAATAACTACACTTTTGAAGAAAAAATAACCGCTGAATATGTACAAGGAAAGTGGAACTTATCCAATAAATTAGAATTATTAGGAGGTGTAAGAGCAGAGCACACGAATCAACATTATGAGACCTTATTAACTAAAGATGTTGATGCAAAATCGGGTACCATTGATTATACCGATGTATTACCTAGTGCACAATTAAAATTGGCTTTAACTCCTAATCAAAATTTACGTTTTGCCTATTACAGAGCTATCGCAAGACCTGGTTTTTCTGAATTAATTCCAGATGGCGCGGATGGAGAATTCTTTAAAGAAGTAGGTGATCCCATCCATTTAAAACATACGATTGCTGATAATTTAGATTTACGTTATGAATTATATAGCAAAGGTTCGGATCAATTATTATTAGGTGGTTTTTATAAGGATATCCAAAACCCTATTGAGATTTCTGCAGTAAAGCCTGTAAATATTAATAGCTTGTATTTGCAACCTGTCAATATTGGAAAAGCAACTAACTATGGGTTTGAAGCAGTAGCAACTAAGTACTTTGGTTCATTTGGAATTTCGGCCAACTATACTTATACAAATTCTAGCATTACCAATGATAGCTTAATTTTCTCTAGTAGAAATACAGCAGGGCAAATCGTATCAAAAAGAGTTTCTGAAACAAGACCATTACAAGGTCAATCTCAAAACGTAGGAAACATATCCTTGATTTATAAAAATCCTAAAATTGGGTTAGATTTTCAATTAGCAGGAGTGTATACAGGAGAAAGAATCAGTTTTGTAAGTCCTTATGCAGGATTAAATTACTGGCAATCACCAACTACTCAATTAGATTTATCGTTTGAGAAAAAATTTGGAAAACATTTCTCTTTTTATGGCAAAGTCAACAACTTGACTGATGCTCCTTTAGAATTATCGTTACATCAATCTTATAATAATTATATGGCAGCAAGTGGATCCAGAATATTGGCTTTACAATCTGATCCTGAGAATAGAATTATTATCCAGAAGGATTATTATAAAACTACTTATTTATTTGGCATTCGCTACAAACTTTAATCATATTATAATTTAAAAAGATGAAAAAATATATTTTATTCTTATTAGTTGCAATCACTACAGGGGTAGTTTCTTGTAATAAAACTGAAGAAACTAAGGATTTGTGGGCAGCAGTTATTGTGCCCGCTTCTCCTATTAGTGAATCAACGCCTTTGACAGGTCCAGTTAAAGGAACCATGTTAGCAGGTAAAACCTATACCGTTGTAGGTGATATTTTTGTAAATACGGGGGATACCTTAATTATTCAACCTGGTGTGACTGTGAATTTTACAGGAACTGCGGGTGTTCCAGTGGGTGTTGGAGTTAAAGGAACTTTATTGTCATTAGGAACCAAAGAAAATCCTATCATGTTGACGTATTCTGGAGTCACAAAGACGGATCAATTGGGTGCTAATCCTGATTTAGATCCAGCATTAAAAGGAAAGTGGACTGGAATAACAGGAGCTACAACTTGCCCTTTAATAGTAATCAAATGGACACATATTGAATTTGGTGGTGCAGCAATGAGTTCTGCTATGAAGAGTTTTACAGGAAGCTCAAGTCCTTATTCAGTTTATTTTGCAAATCCTGATGGAAGTTTTATTTTGGAAGATTCTTGGATTTATGGAAGCGTGGATGATCCATTTAGAATTAATGGTGGAAAGATTCATGTGATGAGAAATACATTTGAAAAATGTGGTTATACCGGAGGAGAAGCAATGAATGCTAAAGCGGGTACGATTGGTGATTTTGCTTATAACTTATGTATTGGTATGGCAACTAACGGACCTAAAGTTTCAAATATTAATGTGGCAGTAGGAAAACCAGGATCTAATGTCCGTATTTACAATAATACCATGATCAATTGTGGGTACAGAAGATCGGCAGCTGGTCGTGGCGGTTCGATCAACTTTGAAGAAGGCGCTGGTGGTATGGCATATAATAATTTAATTGTGAATTGCAAATTTGGGTTGAGAGTAGTAGGAACTCCAATTGCGGATACTGCCAATTTAAGATACGGCTATAATTTTTATTATGCAGATTCAATATCTGTAGCGAGTCAGTTCATTCCTTCTTTATCTGTAAGTACAGCTATTAGTAAGCCAATGGAAACGGATATTCCAAAGCCTTCTACTTATTTACCTTCAGGTTGGGCTATTGGCGCAGTGTATACTGCTCCTGCATCTATTGTAGGTGCCAATAATCCTCAATTCATTAATGCTCCTGTACCTTTGCCAGCAGGTTTAATGCTTCGCGATATTGCAGTAGTAGGTAGTTACAATTTTGCTTTAAAAGCTAATTCACCTTGTATTGGTGCTGGTTTTACTGGGTTTTCACCAAGAGCGGATGTAATTCAAGATTTAAGATTAGGGGCTACTGAAATTACGCCTCCAGGAAAAGACATAGGATGTTATCAAAGTAACGGTAGAGGGAACCAACACTAATTTTTAAATTAATAATAAAAGGTGTCAAAAGTGGTTACTTTTGGCACCTTTTTTAATACTCCAATATCATGTCAAAATCCTTATTAAATAATTTCAGAAATTTACACCGAAAATTTGCCTCTGTTTTATTTGTATTTTTCTTTTTTATAGGTTTAACAGGAAGCTTACTTGCTTTTAAATCTTTTTTTACAAAAACAATTTTTGAAAACAAGGAAGTGAAAGCCGAAGGTTCTTTAGCCCAATTTTTACCATTAGATAGTTTAGAAAAAGCAGCAATAGCTTCTATAAATGAAAAAGCGGGGACCTCTTTTAAAAAATCTGAAAAAGTAGAAATTAAAATTTCAAAAGGTACTGTTTTATTTTATTTTAAGGATGCGTATAGTATACAAGTGAATGGTCAAAATGGATTACCCATATTGATTGAAAAAAAATATGGGGGTATTATTCAGGATATTCATGATGGTGCTATATTAGATAGTTGGATTACAAATAAAGTAAGTGGGTTTAAAAAAGGATATTCTTTAATCATGGGTTTATCCTTGCTATTACTTACCATTACTGGTACTTATTTATGGTTTAAGCCAAAAATGATAAAAAAGAATAGATCATGAAATGGAAAATAAAAAATACTAAGGTTATTCTTGTTACTGCATTGTTGTTAATAGGTAATATCGTTTTTGCACAATCCAAGGATAGCATTATTCATTTTATTTTTACTTCAGATGTTCATTTTGGATTAGAAAAAGAGCATTTTAGAAATAAAGAGGATGTTCCCGCTTTGGAAGTAAATAAAGCCATGGTGCAAGTGATGAATCAATTACCTAGTATTCAGTTGCCAAAAGATAATGGTGTACAACAAAACAAATTGGTGCAAGGGATAGATGCTGTGGTGATTACAGGAGATATTGCCAATAGAATGGAAAAAGGGATTCAATCTGCAACAAAATCTTGGGAACAGTTTAGGACTGTTTTTATTGATTCAATGCGTTTGAAAAATAAAGAGGGATTGAAAACTGACTTATGGGTCATGCCAGGCAATCACGATATGAGCAATGCCATTGGATTTCACCGACCTATGAGCCCAAAGAAGGATCCGGCTTCCATGATGGGTATTTATAATTTAATGTTTCCCGAAAAGGCTATTAAAACTTTTGATAGTAGTTTAAATAGAATTCATTATTCTAAAAACGTAAAGGGTGTGCATTTTATATTACTAAGTTTGTACCCCGATTCTGCCGAAAGAGTTTGGATGGAAAATGATTTAAAAAGTGTAAGTGTGAATACACCCGTTTTATTATTTGCACATTCTATACCGGATGTGGAACCGCGTTTTTTTCAAAATCCAAATGGGCTTCATGATATCAATGAGGAAGATAAATTTGAAAATCTAGTTCCGGAACAGTACAAAGACGGGAAGGATGTAAAAGGCGAAACCATTATGGAACAAAAAGGTTTTATAAACTTCTTACAAAAACATTCGAATATCAAAGCTTATTTTCATGGGCATGAAAATTGGACCGAATATTATCAATATAAAGGCCCAGATAATAATGTGAATCTTACTTGTATTAGAACTGATAGTCCTATGAAGGGCAGACTATCTGCTAAAGATGAAACTCAATTAGCATTTGAATTAGTATCTATCAATGCTTATACGGGGGCATTATCAGTAAGAGAAATTTTATGGAATGCGCATAAAAATGCTACCGATTTCACATGGGGTAAAAGCATCTATATTTCCTTGAAATAAGAAAGTAGGTAATTACTCAGTACTAGTAGTCATAATTCTTTATTCCTAAGTTTAATAAACTAATTAGGAGTGAATTTCTAACAGTTAATGCCACCGCTTACTTCAATACGTTGGCCATTAATCCATTTAGCATCTTCAGAACATAGAAAAGCAATAACACCACCTAAGTCATCTGCAGCACCCACTCTGCCTAATGGAGACATATTTCCAAGCATTGCTTTAAATTGCGGATTATTGCGAATAGCTGCATTATTAAAATCGGTTTCTACCGGTCCAGGAGCTACAATATTGGATCGGATACCCTTGACGCCTAATTCCTTTGCTAAATATTTAGTCAAAATTTCCATCGCTCCTTTCATGGAAGCATATACTGAATAACCGGGATTGCTAAATCGTGTTGTTCCAGAAGAAATATTAATAATACTTCCGCCTTCATTTATATTAGCAAGTAACTTTTGAGTCAAAAAGTAAACTCCTTTAAAATGAACGTTTAAAAATTCATCAAAAATGGTTTCGGTGACATCCACAAAGGGAACTGTTTGGCCCATGCCAGCATTATTAATTAAAAAATCAAAATGAGTATTTTCAAAAGTATTGGTAAGTGTGGAATGTACATTTGCCACAAAACCATCCAAGCTGTTAAAATCACTCATATTTAAATGGATGGCAGCTCCTTTGACACCTAATTGCTGTAATTCTTTTACAGTAACATCAGCCATTTCCTTATTTTGATTGTAGGTTACAATAACATCTATGTTTTTCTTCGCTAAACTTAAGGCCATATCCTTGCCCAATCCACGACTACCGCCTGTTACAATTGCTATTTTATTTTTCATAATTATTTTTTACAAATTTACAAAATAGTTTAACGGAATAGGGTATCAATCATTTATATCATATTAATAAAGAGGCCAAGGGAACCTTTTTAAATAATGCCCCCTTACGATAATAGAAAAAAGCGTAAACAATGTAAAAAATGACTGAAAAATTAGGGCTTACACATCTTTTTTAGACCTAAATTTGTTCTCCAAACTTAAAATTTGATATATGGAAAATAGTACCGAAGGCAAATGTCCTTTTACAGGCGCAACAGCAGCTTCAATGCAACCAAGTGCAGGTCGTGGAACACGCAATACCGATTGGTGGCCCAATCAATTGCCGCTAAATATTCTACGTCAACATTCCCATTTATCCAATCCGTTGGATCCACAATTTAATTACGCAAAAGCCTTTGCTAGCTTGGATTTGCAAGCAGTTAAGAAAGATATATACGATGTCATGACTCAGTCTCAAGACTGGTGGCCAGCCGATTATGGTCATTATGGACCCTTCTTTATTCGTATGGCTTGGCATAGTGCTGGAACTTATCGTACTACAGACGGACGTGGTGGCGCAGGGGCAGGAATGCAACGTTTTGCACCCTTAAATAGCTGGCCTGACAATACCAATTTAGATAAAGCACGTTTATTATTATGGCCTATTAAAAAGAAATATGGTCAACATTTATCTTGGGCTGATTTAATGATATTAGCAGGAAATTGTGCGTTGGAATCAATGGGTTTTAAAACTTTTGGATTTGCAGGAGGACGTGCAGATGTTTGGGAACCACAAGAAGATGTGTATTGGGGAAATGAGCGCGAGTGGTTAGGAGACAAGCGTTATAGTGGAGATCGTGATTTAGAAAATCCATTAGCAGCGGTACAAATGGGATTAATATATGTGAATCCAGAAGGGCCTAATGGAAATCCTGATCCAATTGCTTCAGCACGTGATATTCGTGAAACATTCGCTCGTATGGCAATGAATGATGAAGAAACAGTTGCGTTGATTGCAGGTGGACATACTTTTGGAAAAACACATGGCGCCGCAGATCCTGGCAAATATGTAGGTAAAGAACCAGCAGGCGCATCCATTGAAGAACAAGGCATGGGTTGGAAGAATACTTTCAATACAGGAAATGGAGTGAATACTATCACATCAGGATTAGAAGGTGCATGGACAACCACACCTACTCAATGGAGCAATAATTATTTTGAAAACTTATTCGGATTTGAGTGGGAGTTAACTAAAAGTCCGGCAGGAGCACATCAGTGGAAACCTAAAGCAGGAGCGGGTGCTGGCACAGTGCCAGATGCGCATGATGCAACATTATCACATGCACCTACTATGTTAACCACCGACATAGCATTAAGAGTGGATCCAGCATATGGCCCTATTTCAAAAAGATTTTATGAAAATCCAGATCAATTTGCAGATGCGTTTGCAAGAGCCTGGTTTAAATTAACGCATCGCGATATGGGACCTATTGCTCGTTATGTAGGTACGGAAGTTCCCGCAGAAGAATTGATTTGGCAAGACCCAATACCAGCAGCGAATTATAAAACTATAGATGATTCAGATATTACTGCATTGAAGTCAACAATTTTAGCAACAGGGTTATCTGTTTCTGAATTAGTATCAACTGCGTGGGCGTCTGCTTCTACTTTCCGTGGATCGGATAAACGTGGTGGAGCTAATGGCGCAAGAGTTCGTTTAGCACCTCAAAAATATTGGGCTGTAAATAATCCAACACAACTTTCAAAAGTAATAGATGCATTAGAAGGAGTACAAAAAGAATTTAATACAGCGAATAAAGAAAAGCAAGTATCAATAGCCGACTTAATTGTATTAGGTGGCGCAGCAGCGATAGAAAAAGCAGCTAAGGATGGCGGACACTCAATCACAGTTCCATTCACAGCCGGAAGAACAGATGCTTTAGAAGCACAAACCGATGTAGAATCCTTTGGAGTATTAGAACCTTTTGCAGATGGATTCCGCAATTATGTTAAAAAGCACTCTGTGGTTTCTACCGAAGAAATGTTGATTGATAAAGCACAATTATTAACGCTTACTGCTCCTGAATTAACGGTGTTAGTTGGAGGTATGCGCGTATTGAATACTAATTTTGATGGATCATCCAATGGTGTATTTACCAACCAGCCCGGAGTATTAAGCAATGACTTTTTTGCAAACTTAATTGACTATAATACCACCTGGTCAGAAAGCTCAAAATCACAACAAACATTTGAAGGACGTGATCGTGCAACAGGAAACGTAAAATGGACAGGAACTAGAGTAGATCTTATTTTTGGTTCTAATTCTGAATTACGTGCCTTAGCCGAAGTATATGCTTGTGATGATGCAAAAGTCAAATTTGTACATGATTTTGTAGCTGCTTGGAATAAAGTCATGAATTTAGATCTTTTTGATTTGGCTTAAAGTTTATTGGCTTTAGCTTTGATTTAGTATTTACCTTTGTAGTCACATGAAGAAAGGGATAGTCATATTATTATTACTTATTTATAGTGTTTCCACTATAGGAGCCACTATCAATATGCACTATTGCATGAATCAATTTGCTGGCTGGTCTTTGACGAGCGAGAAAAAAGAAAAGTGTGCAAAATGTGGCATGATGAATACAGGATGCTGCAAAGACGAAAAGAAGCAAATTAAGTTAACATTAGATCAGCAAAAGTCTTCCCTAAATCTTACGATAGCTGCCCCATTAGGCGTTGTAGAAAATAAAATTATTTCTTTTCAAATCAACAAATTTGTTTCGTTCAATAATAATGACACCCTTCCTTATTTACATGCACCACCTTTAATTTCGTTAAAGGATATGCAAGTGCTTTATTCTACTTTTTTAATTTGATTTTAATTGACCATTGAATAGTGTTTCTATTTAATCATCAATTTAAAATTAAAAAATGAAATTTCACATCTGTTTACTTTTACTAAGTTTGACCATTGTCAATTTGGTCACCTATGCACAAGATGCAAAAAATGATAATATTATCTACACAAGTTTTAAAGTGTTTGGAGCTTGCGAGCAATGTAAAACTAGAATTGAATTAGCTCTTAAAATAAAAGGAGTGAAATTGGGTGTTTGGGATGTGGATACTAAAATGCTAACCTTAGAATACGACTCCATTCAGGTTTCTTTGGATAAAATTGAAAAGAGAATAATTGCAGTGGGACATGATTTAGTGGACAAAAAAGCAAAGGATATTATTTATAAAGATTTACCTGCCTGTTGTCATTATAGAGAAATGACAGAGGAAGAAATGGCGCATGATGAAATTGAAAAAAATTTTAGAGGTGTTGTTTTGCAAGATAATAATAAAGGGAAATTTGAACCCTTATCTAATGCAAGTGTCTATTGGTTAGGGACAAGGGATGGAGTGGTAACCGATAGCTTAGGTGTTTTTACAATTAAAGAAAGCAAAAGCAGTAACCAATTAGTCATTAGCTATATTGGCTATAAAGCCGATACTATTACGATTGAGCCGGGAGGAGAAATGAAAGTAATCTTAGCATCTAAAGGGCAATTGAATGAAGTGACTGTATACAGTCGACAGTTGGGAAGTTTTATTCCAATGGCAAGTGCCATACGTACACAAGTAATGACGGGCACTGAATTATTAAAAGCGGCTTGTTGTAATTTAAGTGAAAGTTTTGAGACCAATCCATCGGTGGATGTATCTTATAATGATGCTGTGACGGGTTCTAAGCAAATTCAATTATTAGGATTGAGTGGCAATTATACACAACTCACGATTGAGAATTTACCAGGTCCAAGAGGCATTGCTACTCCTTTGGGATTGAACTCTATTGCGGGTCCATGGATTGAAAGTATACAGCTTACTAAGGGAGTAGGTTCTGTTGCTAATGGGTATGAAAGTATTGCAGGACAAATTAATGTTGAATTAAAAAAGCCAGAAACAGCCGAAAAATTATTAGGAAATATATATGTTAATGAGATTGGGAAAACCGATTTAAATTTAAATCTCGCTACCAAACTAAATACAAATTGGGCGACTGCGTTATTACTACATGATAATTTTTTAAACAATGCAGTAGATATGAACGAGGATGGCTTTAAGGATTTGCCAACGGGGAATGAATTGAGTTTGGTAAATCGTTATAAATATGATAATAGCAAAGGGGTGCTTGGACAGTTTGGATTTAAAGTATTAAATGATAAAAAGCTAGGAGGAGAAATTGGCTTTGATCCTATTAAAGATAAAAATACATTGAATCATTATGGACTATCCATCAATACAGAGAGGTATGAGGTATTTGGTAAAATGGGATATGTATTTCCTCAACAAAAGTATAAGAGTATTGGATTGCAAGTAGATGCTACAAGTCATCAACAAAATTCTTATTTTGGTTTTACAAATTATAATGCCAATCAACAAAGCTTTTACGGGAACTTGATATATCAATCAATTATTAATTCAACGATACACAAATTTAGGACAGGCATAAGTTTTCAGTATGATTATTATAATGAAGATTTTAAGAATATCAATTATGCTCGCAAGGAAATAGTACCAGGTGCTTTTTTTGAATATACTTATACGCCCAATGATAAATGGAGCGTGGTTGCAGGAATAAGAGGAGATGACAATAATTTATATGGTGCATTTTTAACACCACGTTTAAATATGAGGTATGAACCATTCAAAGGGACAGCTATAAGAATCAGTGCGGGAAGAGGACAAAGAACAGTTAATATATTTGCCGAAAACAATAGTGTATTTGTAAGTGCAAGACAGGTGATTATCAATCCTACGCTTGCAGGCGCTGCTTATGGCCTTCAACCCGAAATTGCATGGAATAAAGGAATCAGCTTAGATCAAAAATTTAATCTTTTTAATAATCCTGCCACATTAGGTTTAGATTTTTTTAGGAACGACTTTGATAATCAGGTGATAGTGGATTTAGAAATTGCGAGAAGCGTGCAGTTTTATAATTTAAAAGGAAAGTCCTATTCTAATAGCTTTCAAGCAGAATTAAACATAACCCCCCTTAAAAAACTGGATGTCCGCCTAGCTTATCGTTATTTTGATGTGAAGCAAACCTATAATGGAGTATTGCTGGATCGCCCTTTTATAGCCAAAAACAGAGCCTTTTTGAGTGTTGATTATGCTACTGAAACTTCATGGAAGTTCAACTATACAGTGACTTATAACGGCAAAAAGAGAATTGTGAATACTACAGCGAACCCTTCCCTCTTCCAGTTAGATGCTTATTCTCCAAGCTTTATCTTAATGAATGCGCAAGTGAGTAAAACTTTCGGTAAAAAACATCCCATGGATGTGTACTTAGGGTCAGAAAATATTTCAAATATCATGCAAAAAAATACGATACTTTCGGCTAACAATCCTTTCAGCCCCTATTTTGATGCTTCTATGGTTTGGGGTCCAACCACAGGAAGGATGTTGTATATGGGATGGAGAATGAAAATTAAGTAAAAAAAGTAAATCAAATTCAATTCAATTCAATTTGATTTCGATTGCAATCCTATAATTTTATTTCAGAACCACCTGAAATTTTATAAGTGGTATTATCTATTTTGAAATAGATATCTATTGAACTTAAATTTTTAATTATTTTTTTGTCTACAGAAAATTTTAAGCTTTTGTATGCGTTGATATAATCCACTAAATCAATTTGAGTGGTATAATAGATATCTTTTTTATTGTAAACGAGCTTAAAGAATTTTTCTATTTCTGCCCATTTGTTTCCCTCTCCATCATTCTCCCAGCTATGTCCCCAAACATCCAATAGGGCTGTAGTTTTAGATGTTAAAAAATCATTTACTAAATTATAAAAAACAGCCAATTCTTTTTTGTCATTTTCTGAATCATTGGGTTTAAAATAGGCTTTGGCAAATTGATGAATACTTGCAGGCCATCTTAAGAAATCCTTTGGGATGGAAAGATTGTAAGAGTCGTTTGTGGTTCTAGCATACTCGATCCCTATTCCGGTGATAGCATCCACTACAACATCATTATAATTACCAAAAGGGTAGGCCATTCCTCTAACAGTTTTACCTGTCAAGCGTTCTAATTCCTTTCTATCTTCAACTACTTCATAAATAATATCATTTTTAGGTAAGTCACTAAGTCCGGGGTGGTTGGCTGTATGAACAGAAACCTCGTGACCCGTAAATAAACTTTTTATTTCTGCTTTATTGAGATACCCTTTAGTGTCTAGTTTATTTGAATTTAAATGGAAAGTGCCCTTAAGACCATAATCATTCATCAGCTTCACCATTTGTCTATCAGCAATAGGCCCATCGTCGTAGCTTAAAATTAAGGCCTTGGTCTTACCTTCTGGGAAAAGTATTTCTATTCTGATACTGCTTGATGGGGCTTCATTTTTGGCTTGAGCAAAAATGACATTCGTAATACAAGTAAAACATATCGCCACTATTATAATTTTCATAGAACATTTTTATATCGTAATGAAATGTATCAATTAATGAGAAATTTTAAATTCAATCACGAGATTAAATAAAGGTATTTTACTCAAATTTTTTACTGCGTGTACTATTGGTTCAGCAAATTTCACAGTGTTTGGAACTTGAATACCAGTTCCTGCTTTTACTTCTTTATTAAAACGAGGGTCAGTTAATTGTACTTCATTTAATCGTACCACTAATCTTTGTGCATGACTATGTAATTCACGAATATCACCTGCATCTAATCTTTCCTCAAAAATTCTAAATTCATCATCTTCATAAACAGTTTTATTTTTCAAAGGCTCCACCCAACTTTCTGGATGTGTAAGTGGGGGATGATTTTTTTTAAATGCAATTTCAAAGTAACTCCCTGTATTTATTTGGTAAAATTCCTTTTCTAAAAAGACAGCAACCTCACCACGCTCTAATACTTTGTTTCCTTTACTACTATTTACAATGGTTTTATCCAAAGCAGCAATGACTCTAGAGCTAAAAATTTCAGAGTTAGGATTGGCATGGTTTGTGATGTTATGACTTACTTGCATATAAGGGTTCTCGAATACAACCGAATCAAGGTTGTTAGGTAATTTATTTTGCCCATTTACGGTACTTATAAATCCTACTATCACAAAAAGCAATAATACATTTTTCATAGTATTAAATATAAGATTATTTTATAAGATAAGCGATTAATGGATCAAAATAAAAAGGGTCCCGATATATCGGGACCCTAGACTTACAAGTCTTTCGTTTTAAAATTACAGTTGCAAAGAACTATAGATTCAAAACAAATTAATACTCATTAAATTAGTCAGTATCAATAAATTTTCTAACTTCAATTCATGAATAAATTAATTCCCTTTTTTTGTTTACTATTTGTAAATCAGCTTGTGGCACAAATGCCCATCCCTTCGTCGGGTAAAATTGTTAGGGTAGAAAACTTTATCTCCAAATATGTTAAGGCAAGAAATGTAGATATTTGGTTGCCAGAGAACTATAATGAAAATAGAAAATATGCTGTTTTATATATGCAAGATGGACAGGGATTATACGATGCCAATATTACCTGGAACCATCAAAGTTGGGAAGTGGACGATGTAATAACTCAATTAATTGCAGAGCATAAAATAAAGGATGTCATTGTAGTGGGAATTTGGAATGGTCAAACTGAAAGGCACGCTGAATATTTTCCACAAAAGCCATTTGAAAATTTAACTTCAATGGAGAGAGACACTGTAACGGCACAGTTACAAAGAGCTTCTAGAATTAAAGATGTATTTAATCCTATATCTGATCAATATCTACAATTTTTGGTGACTGAATTAAAGCCATACATTGATAAAAATTATGCTACTTATATCAATCCAGAAAACACTTTCATTGCAGGAAGTAGTATGGGTGGATTAATTTCAATGTACGCCATTTGCGAATATCCCAATGTTTTTGGAGGTGCCGCATGTATGAGTACGCATTGGCCAGGTACATCTGCAACAGATAATAATCCGATACCCAATGCTTTTTTAAATTATATGAGTGCGCATTTACCTAACCCTAAAAATCATAAAATATATTTTGATTATGGGGATCAAACATTGGATGCAATGTATCCACCTCTACAAAAAAAGGTGGATAGTGTTATGACTACTAAAGGTTATTCCAATGCTAACTGGATGACAAAGTTTTATCCAGGTGATAATCATAGTGAAGTTTCATGGAATAAGCGCTTTCATATTCCTGTTACATTTTTATTAAAAAAG